>Ga0123519_10016883_pt1 | contig 10091 bp, 7 predicted proteins | sample YelNatPaOPRAMG02_FD_87396 | JGI IMG/M metagenome (GOLD analysis project Ga0123519, IMG submission 87396) | Hot spring microbial communities from Yellowstone National Park - Yellowstone National Park OP-RAMG-02 (version 2) | ecosystem: Environmental > Aquatic > Thermal springs > Hot (42-90C) ...
CATCAATAATCGTCGGCGGTTCGCACGATCAGATACTTGCGGAGCTCAACCACATTCCGATTATTATCTCGCCGAAGCACTATTCGGATTGCGGCGTTTTGCCGGAGAACGGATCCGAGGTAACGTTCGGCCCTTGGGAAGAGCCGATTCGCAGAGCGGCGGAATACCTGCTCGATAGTCAGTGGAAGGGCACTCTGTGGTTTGGAGAATGGTGGCGAGAGCGCGATGTTGACCATGACTTAGGGGTTGAAGAGACCAACTCAGGCAACTCAGCCTTGGGACCGTTGTATCATTTCTTCCGCACAGGCGATTGGCGGTTCTGGGAATCGGCCAAGATGAGCTATCTATATACTTACGACATCCAGTTCTGCAAGCGTGAAGACGGCTACGGGCCGTATATGCACACTCGTCGATTTTTGTTGGATCACCAAGAATGGTTCCACCCGCGCTATCAGCGAGTAGGTGGAATGATTCGTTGCAGTCATCTCTTTGGCGATAAGCGATATCGCGATAAAGTCATTTGGATGCTGAAGTTCTGGGGAGAAAACTATGTGGCCGAGGATGGTTCGCCGATGGTCCCGAATTCCGACGGCACCAAGTCAAAGTGTACTGAATCTGCTATGAGCAACTTTGCCGATTCGCTGATGTACGCCTACATCGAGACAAAAGATCCCTGGTTCTTGGACAAAGCAAAGTTAATTGGCGATTGGGTAGTGCGTGGGGCAGAGGCAAATCTGGACAGGTTCTGCGAAAACTCGAACTCGACTCGCTACATACTTCGCGGTTTACTACAGCTCTGTATGATAACAGGTGAACAGCGCTACATAGACACATTTGTTAAGATTGCCAAATGGACTGTCAACGCACCGACGTTCGAATACGGCACGCATTATGTAGCATTCCACTTCTACTATGCAAGCCAGGCGTATAAGTGGAGCGGCGATAAATCAATTCTGGAAGGCATCTTACGCCTTGCCGAGTGGGTTCTGTCGAAAGAAGCGCCGGATGCACCGGGTACGTATCCTTTTCCTCAGCGCAATCAATATCCGACGGCAAACTGGATATGCATCTACGATAACAAGGCAATAGTGTCCTATCTGCCAGTGCTCGCCTCAGCTTTAGCGGAAAGTGGTATATCTGTAGTAAGTTAACCGGTACAAACACGACCGCGCGCTTCTTGCGAAGACGCGGATGTTTGAACCTAACTCGCCGGGATCAGACACGGTTCCGGCGAGTCAAGCATTTCATCGTCGGCAGACGCTGCGCATGGTGATAAACATTCCGGCATCGATTAATAGTATGGCCATACATGTCCATAGTGCGGTTTTGAGGCCGACAAAATCCGCTGCCCAGCCGATTGCCGGCGGGAAGATCGCAGCACCTAACGCTCCCGCAGCGACGACAATTGATGTGACCGTACCAGATTGCGAGGGATATGCTCCGCTTGCGCAACTTACGATAGTCGGGAAGACCGGTCCCAAGAAGAAACCGAGCAAAAACACATAAACTAGTCCCCAAACCGAAGAGCTAATAAGAAGTAGCGCCGACTGCGAAAGCGCAGAGAGCATTAGACACAATCGGATGATTGTGATCTCGCTTACAAGCCTGGACGCTGAGGCTCCGGCAACTCGTCCTGTTAGAATGCCGAACCACATGAAAGAAAGGCTACATGCCGCCAATTCGCGTTTGGCGTTCAAGCCCTGCCGAAAATACACCGCGAGCCACTGCGACTGTCCGATCTCTGCGCCTACATACAACATAATGCCGAATGCGAGCATCAGTACAAGCGAGCTGCCAACCAGATCTCTCCATCTCGTATTTACATCACTCTCGACGCAAGGAATCTCGCATCTCATCGATAGCGCCGCAAAAGCAATCGCAGCACTGACGGCGCACACAAAAGCAGTTCCAAAGTAGCCAATTCTGAAGTCGACTCCCAGCCTTAGCAGCCAACCGACGGCGAGCGGCGAGATCACTGCCCCGACTCCGAACGCAGCCTGTGATAAGTTTGCCATCGCGGTCCGATGCGATTCATGATATAAATCTGCGATTAGCGCCATACACGTGCTTTCCGAGAGTCCGCCGCCCAAGCCCATCAGAAACGACGCAAATGTTAGCAAGTCAAAGTTCGACGCGGAGCCAAAAATACTCAAACCGAGCGCCATCGAGATACATCCAGCAAGTATGGTCGGCAATTTACCACGTCTGTCGGAGTACCAGCCAGCAAACAGCACTGCGGAAAGGAACCCGACCATGACGGCCAACGCTAGCCTGGCGAGCATACCCAGCGACGCACCGTATGTTTGGGCGATCTCGTTATTCGACGCTGGTGTCACAAATAGTGTTGCTGCGTATGAGAAAAGACCGGCAAAGGCTGCTGCTGTTGCCAGCCGACGGAACCGATCGCTTTTTCTTTTCTGGGGCTTTTCCATGTTATCAACCGAATATATTTGTGATTCGCGACACAGGATTTGTGGTTATCTTCGTGAAGTAGGGGCAGGATCCAAATCCTGAAATCCTGCCCCTATTAACAAGCTCTTGCTCTGCCTGACACGATTGTGCCTGAGTGATCGGCAACTCACAATCCTAGCTTGAAGAACTCGTTGGCGTTTTCGCGAAGGATCATATCAGCCACGCGCTTTGCATCTTCAAGCGTGAAGTAGCCGTTATCTACCTTAGCTGCGAGTACCTTTGCAACGTTATCTCGGGCGAACCTCGAGTGGGCATAGGCACCTTCGACGAATATGTAGTCGCCGCCAAAAGCGAAGATCTTGCTCGCAGGCATTACTTCCAGCCATTCGTCGAGTGCTCTGCGAGCAGCGGCAGGCGAAATGACGTTCATCCAGCACAAATCCGCATGAACACCAGGGAACATTTTTGCCATAACCCCAAGCTCGTCCCAATAAGGATAACCCGCATGGAAGATATCGAATCTGGCCTTAGGATATTTCAAAAACACGTCGTTGAGAAGCACAGGGTTGGATTGTTCCAGGCAGTTACCGTTGCCTTCTTGGATACCAGTGTGAATTTGGAAAGGAAGATCGTGTTCGACACAGAGCTGGACTATTTTGTGGAACATATAGTCCTGCAACACCTTTGCCTCGCCAGGCCGCGTGCCATAGATGCCGTCGTTAGCTCTCGGCCCTAGGCGTGTAAAGAGTTGGTTAAAAACTCTCTCGGCTTCAGCCTTCGACGGATACTCGTAGTTTAGGGTCCGAACATAAGCAAGGCCGGACTTAATGGCGACAGCTCCGCGTTCTTTCTTTGTCTGGAAGACCTTCGCAAGCGCTGCAGTAAGATCGTCGAGCGAGTGGATGCTCATGCCGGATTCATTCTCCAGATTTCTGAGCTCTTCCAAAGTGTGGACCATTATGAAGTGGTCGAGTCGTGCTACCGGCACGAAGAACTCGCGATCGGCGTCATCTGCGCCCAGGTCTAGAATGCTGACGGCGATTCGTCCTTTGTCTTTCAGAACATGCCTGTAATAGCCGGGCTTGCGCATTTTACGCATTTTTTCGGCTAGTGGCTTATAGGTCTCACGCGACAAGCCTGGAAGATCGAAGAGTTCTTTGATAGCCAGATCGACTGCTCGGCAGTAGGCTGTATACTTGGCCTTTTCCCAAAACGGTTCGAATAGCGCCCACTTCTCGTCGAGAGGCGTCTTCTCGCTTCTGATTCTGTTTAGGCTCTCATTTGGTAGACCAGCCGAGATCAGGTCCACTGACGCATAGTGCGCAAAAAAGCGGGAGAAATCTACGCAGCCTTCGTCTGCTTCGAGCCAAGCCTGTTCTTGTGTCAAGTGTTCGTGGGTATCCACGACCCAGATTTGGTCTATGTATTCTTTAATGGTCTGATAAGTTACCGTTGGCATTACGATCTCCTTGCTTTAGAGTGTCTCTTATCTAACAGCTTACGAACAACTGCACATCGCCACATGAGGCATTTTATCTAAAGGGGTGTGGTTCCTTCAGTCGAACTACCGGAAGGCAAAAATAATTGAAAGGCGATACTTCCTAAAAAGTCTTGGGGATATCTAACAGATGATATTGCTTTCAGCGATAAACGAGCCCCGAAGAATTGATTATTTATTGATCCGGGGCTCGTTGGAAAAACTAACGCTTTTTTCCTGGGGGCATAAGGACTGCGTCAATTGTGTGCACGATGCCGTTGCTGGCCGTAAGATCAGGCTTGATAACCGCAGCCTTATTAACCTTGATGGCCGATTTTGTATGTGTGATAGTGAGTTTTGCGCCGTTGAGCGATGACACGCTTGTCGGACTTTTCATGCCCATCAAATCTCGAGACGTTACTCTGCCGTTTATAATGTGATATAAGAGGATAGACTTTAGTTTGTCCTTGTTTTCCGGTTTCTTCAGAGAGTCTAAAGTTGCCTTGGGAAGCTTGGCAAAGGCTGCATCGGTCGGAGCAAACACCGTGAAAGGTCCCTTAGCTTTTAGTGTATCCACCAATCCGGCAGTCTTTACAAGCTGCGAGAATGTCTTGTGATTAGGACTCTTGGCTAGTACTCCAACAATGTCGGGCTGCGATTCAGCAACCACCCCTGTGATGAGCAGGCATGCTAGTGCAAACATTAAGACTGATTTTTTCATTTTGAACGCCTCCTAACGCACGACACTTTTAAAAGTTAAAGGTGCCTATAGCTTTGTGAGGCACCTTAGCGAGGAGTATCGTGACCCCCTGCGTAATACCTGTCATTATTACCCTCCAGCCTGACCACAAAACACGTTTATTTCAATTTACACACTAACTATTGTGATGTCCGGTATCTCCGCGACTGTAAAATAGTAATTGCTTGCAGCTCTTGTGCTTTGTCCGTTTTTTCTGAAAGAGAAGCCACGGCTGAAAGGAATACGCTTAGCTCTCAACTAACCTGAAAATAAGGTTGGGTTATCTACCCGGCTCACCAGTAAGGATTTTTGAACATCAGGTAGGAGGGAGCTCAGTTGCCTAAGATCACGTTTATTGGTGCGGGAAGCTGTGTATTTACACGCACACTGCTTGGTGACATTCTCCAGTTTCCGGAGTTGGCAGACTCAGAAATAGCTCTTATGGATATCGATCCGGAACGGCTTAAGGTTGCCGAGGTGCTCGCTCACAAAGTCGCCGAAGCGCTTAACGTTAAACCCAAGATTGGAGCATACACCGACCGCAAGAAGGCGCTCGAAGGTGCCAACTACGTCATTTGCACTATCCAGGTTGGCGGCTACGAACCTTGCACAGTAATTGATTTCGAGATTCCAAAGAAATACGGTCTAAAGCAGACAATCGCAGATACACTTGGAGTCGGTGGTATCATGCGAGGTCTGCGCACTATTCCGGTGCAGATAGCGTTTTGCCGGGAGATGGAAGAACTCTGCCCCGATGCGTGGCTCTTGAACTACACCAACCCAATGGCGATCAACACTGGTGCCATTTTGCAGCAAACGAAAATCAAAGCTGTAGGTTTGTGCCACGGCATACAGGGTGCACATCATTGGCTTGCGCACTGCTTGGGTGTGCCTCCACAGGAGTTGGCATTCATAGCAGCAGGTACCAACCATTGCGCGTGGTTTATCAAACTGGAGCACAAAGGGGTTGATCTATATCCGAAATTGCGGCAGATGGTCGCCGACGGTGCAGACTTTGTGCAACGCGATCCCGTTCGTTTTGAGATGCTCAAGCGATTTGGCTACTATGGCGGAGAGTCCAGCGAGCACTTGGCAGAATATGTGCCTTACTTCATTCGCAAGGATCACCCGGAGCTTATAGATCGGTTCAACGTGCCGATTGACGAATATATCCGCCGGTGTATCGCTCAGAATGAGAGCTGGGACGAAATGGCTCGGAAATTCATGGACCGCAACGAGCCAATTGGAGAAATCAGACGAAGCCACGAGTATGGCTCGTTGATCATTCACTCGATAGAAACTGGCACGCCTAGAGTGATCTACGGTAACATCTTGAACCGCAATATGATCACAAATCTGCCGAACGGCGCGTGTGTCGAGCTGCCGTGTTTGGTGGATCACAACGGTGTCCAGGGGACGGTGGTCGGTGATATGCCAACACAATGTGCTGCGATTACAATGACCAACGTCAATGTGCACTTGATGACTCAAAAGGCATCCGTGACTCTTAAGCGGGAAGATGTTTACCGTGCAGCTTATCTGGATCCTCTCACGTCGGCGAATCTTACGATGGATGAAATCCAGGCAATGTGCGACGAGCTTATCGAGGCGCACGGAGATTACCTGCCGCCGTTCACCTAATAAATGAAAGTGTGGGGAGATGAAAATTCTCGCAATAAACGGAAGCCCTCGAAAAGGTATGTCAACGTGTTTTGCGTTGAAACAAGCGCTCGATGCTGCGAGATCTGTTAGCAGTGAGATCGAAACAGAGCTTATCGAGCTGGGCGGGTTGGACATTAAATACTGCACAGGATGCAACCGGTGCAAGGAACCGCTAACCTGTATCCATGACGACGATTTTATGAAGCTTCTTCCAAGGCTGACGCAGCCGGATATCGGCGGAGTAATAATTGGTACGCCGGTATATATGGGTGTAATGACGGGCCTTCTGAAGAACTTTCTGGACAGGGCGGTAATGCTGCGACGGGCAAAGTTCTTGTGGCAGGACGTCGTTGCGGGGACTCTTGCGGTAGGACAGGCGCGAAACGGCGGGCAGGAACTTACCAACCAAGCGGTTCAGCATACACTGCTTGTGCAGAACATGGTGTTGGTAAGCGATGGACCGGAGTTCTGTCACTATGGAGCGACGCTGTCGAGCGGCCTTCCCGGAGGCATTGAGAACGATGAGTTCGGTCTCACGACAGCTCGCAACCTGGGCAAGAGGGTTGCGGAGCTCGCACTAAAGCTTCACGGGAAATCGTGAGGTCGAGCGACCCTGAATAACCATCAGGAACAGTTATCTTAGTCACGTATCGAGCAGTACTGCGAGCGGCTATGCGTAAAGTCGGAGCAATCATCTAAATAAGACGAGATGATTGCTCCGACCTGAGCCTTTTGAGCAGCCTGACACGATTTCCAGGGCAATTGTGTTGGAACTCTACCTTGTCCATTGCCTGGCGCATCAAGTAGATACCCATACCGTTATCACACATTTTGCTGGGGTCCGGTTCGGGGATCGAGTCTGGGTCGAACTCGTTTCCTTCATCCTCGATTTCAAACGCCACGGCTTCCTTACACCGAAAACACCTGAGTATTATCTTGTCAATGCCTTTGTGCGGTGAGCCGTGTTTGAATGCGTTTGTAAGCGCCTCGCCTACGGCTATTTGTATGTCGCATATCGCTGCGTCCGTTGCTCCTGCTTCGACGGCGACAGCAACTGCTCTATCTCTGAGTAAAGAGATGACATAAGGATCACTTACAGCAACATACTCTCGTACGGCCCAGCAAGATGAATCGGACTCAGAGTGGGGTGCGACAAGGGACGATGATGAAGTCTCTAGCCACGTTGATTGAACGCGGTTCGTCATTTGGAATGCCTGAGCAAGCCCGCTCATTACAAGGGCACGCTCCATGCACTTGGAGGCAGATTCGATTCGCAGTTGCACACCGGCTTCTTCGCAAGCCTTTCGTGCTCGTAGAAGCGAACGCAGACCGCTACTGTCTACAATGCCTACCTTGCTTAGGTCGAGCGCAATCTCCTTTGGTTTCCGAGTAAGCAGCTCATCGATAGCCTTGGCTATATCGTAAGTCCCCTCATAACATAAGTTGCTATCGACGCTTAACATTACTGAAGCATTCGTTTTATTCCGATCTGTATCAGTCAAGTTCAGTTGGGAGATGGTATTGCTGTTCACATTTGCCTCCGATAAAACCGGCTCGCCCAGCTTTGACGCCGTCGAAAGATACGGCAAGAAGTGCCATATCGTCATTTTGAACAGCGTATTTTTTGTCGCTGAGGCGGTTGCATAGTTGGTCGATAAGTTCTGGAGCCGGAAGATTACCGGCTTCGAAAATAAGTTTGTGGAGCCCTTCGATTCCGAGTGGGCCCGTTTCGGTTCTTATATCGATAACCCCGTCTGTATAAAGTAATAGCGTATCGGTGGGGTTAACGCGCACGCGGTGACTGCCGTAGCGGCAACCGTAGCCTGATCCTGCCGGTATGCCGGTGCCGGATAGTGTAGAGTGAAGCTTGCCTCCTTCAGCGATCAGCAGCGCCGGCACGTGTCCCGCATTCGCATATTCGATAACGCCTTCTTCCGGATCAATCACACCGTAGAATATCGTGACAAAGAAGCTCATATTGAAGTAGTAGTTCAGGGCGTTGTTGAGTTCGGTCAAAACAGCAGCAGGATCGTCCGGGTTGGCATACACGAGCGACTTCATCATGTATTTGCACGCCGCCAGATGTATCGCTGCCTTAAGACCTTTCCCAGACACATCACCTACCACTACACCCACTTTGCCGTTGGGTAGTTGTATGACTTCGAAGAAATCGCCTCCTATTCTGGCTTCGTCCGATGCCGGAATATATCTGCTTGCAAACCTAAGACCTCGACAATCTTCTGGTGCCGCCGAAACCAGATTGCTCTGAAGCATCTCCGCGATGGATGATTCCCGGCTGTATAGACTTGCATTGCGCACAATGACTGCTGTGTGTATGCCAATAGATGTGAGCAGCCCAATTTCTCGTTGAGTAAATTGCCTCGGCTCGTTGGCATAGACCGTAATCGCTCCGATGGCGCGGTCTCCTATAAGAAGCGGTGTGCTGAGAAGGCTGCGCATGCCTATCTCGCGTGTAATGCGTCTTGTGATAGTAAATTTGCTTCTTGACGTGTCGCGACAGACAACTGTTCGCTTTTCCGTAAAGGCTCTTCCTGTTTCTGTCTGTTTGGGGCTTAGGTTGGTATTTACTAAAGGGGTGATGTTTGGTGCTGAACACCCTCTCACGACAAGTGCTCCAGACTTATCCGGCACAAATATGGCGCAAATATCCACGCCAAGAGCCGAGGCCGTTTCGCGCGCCAATGCTTCGAGTGTTTCATCCAGTGTAAGCGATGGCGATATCGCGTCGGTCACTCGCATTATCAGCGAGAGATCTTCTACCCAATCTTTCAGGGTTTCAGAGTATTTCTCAGTTTCCGAATAAGCATGCGCATTTGCAAGGGCGGCGGCAGCGTGAACTCCAAATGCCAATAGTATATCTGCCTTAACACTACCGAGCTTCAAATCGTTTCTGGATATTCCACCCTGGAAACGCGCAACTATAGCACCCAGAGTGATGGTTCCTGAGGTGAGTGGAATACCTACCAGAATCGCTTCGTCGGCCGGCCCGGTCTTTGTGCTGCGCTCCGCGATGAGCAAATACTCGCCCGATTCGGAAGTGCGAGATGCTACCAACTTCCACACGGATCTGGGACGTTTTCCGGAATAACCGATTAACTTGTAGCAGCCTTCTTGGTTGTTTCCATAGAACACAGCCGCATCTCGTGCACCAAGCAATGTACAGACGACCTTTGCGATAGTCTTACCGCATGTCCGGAAGTCCAGTGACGAGGATGCAATCCGAGCGGCCTCTGCCATTCCAGCCAGCATTTCCACTTGCTGTCTAATAGCGGCTTCGTGTCGCATCAGGCTATCTCCAAGAGCATTAAACGTTTCTCCCAATTTCTGTAGTTCATCTCCGGTGCGGATTTGCACGCGTCTACGATAGTCACCGGCGGATATTGCATCTGCGGCGTGTGTCAATCGGCGCATTAGGTTGCCAAGGCGGTTGCCTGTTATGAACACGACCACAATGCCTGCCAGAGTTGCTGCGGCTAACCGAAGAGCGACAATCTCTGGTTTATTGAAGATTGGCAGTCCCAAGCTTTGTAGTCGGGCGTTGTTCTGAAGTTCGTTATAGACCTGCGAAACAAGGCTTGGTAATACCGCAAGCAGGAGTGCCAGGATTAATTTTCCTCGTATACTCGCTGGTTTCAGCTTCACCTATCCCACCCTGTAATAGGTCCCCCGCAGCTACAGATGGGTTTATACCCACTTTGCAAGCAACTCAACCATAATCCGCTCTATTTTTACGCTTATCAGCCAGGCAAAATTTGACAGTAGACCGGCCAAACTAAGGAA
>Ga0123519_10016886_pt1 | contig 10090 bp, 7 predicted proteins | sample YelNatPaOPRAMG02_FD_87396 | JGI IMG/M metagenome (GOLD analysis project Ga0123519, IMG submission 87396) | Hot spring microbial communities from Yellowstone National Park - Yellowstone National Park OP-RAMG-02 (version 2) | ecosystem: Environmental > Aquatic > Thermal springs > Hot (42-90C) ...
ATTTTAATGTCAATTTTTGGCCCATAGAAGACACCACCGCCCGGGTCAATGGCATAATTTAGTTTTAGTTTTTTTAAGACAAACTCTAAACAATTCATTGCCTTTTTCCAAATTTTTTCTGTGCCAGCATATTTTTCAGGTCGTGTGGATAAATAAATGTCAAAATTTTTAAAACCAAAAGTTTTAAGAATGTTTAATCCGTGCCGTAATAATTTTTCCACTTCTTTGGCTAATTGTTCTGGTGTGCAAAAAATATGGGCATCATCTTGCGTAAAGCCTCTCACTCGGGTCAGTCCATGCAAAACACCTGATTTTTCATAACGATAAACTGTGCCAAATTCGGCAAATTTAATTGGTAATTCTTTGTAAGACCGCAGTTTTGATTTAAAAATTTTTACATGAAAAGGACAATTCATTGGTTTGAGCAAATATTCTTCTTCATCAATTTTGATGGGGGAGTACATATTTTCCCGATATAATTCCCAGTGACCGGAAGTTTTCCAAAGATTAACATTGCCAATGTGTGGCGTGCGGAGCCATTGATAACCTTCTTGAGAGAGTTCTTGGTATAAATAGTTTTCAATAATGCGGCGCAGAATTTCGCCTTTGGGCATCCAAAGCGGCAAACCAGCGCCGACTTCTTCATCAATGAGAAAGAGTTCCAATTTTTGGCCCAACCAACGATGATCTCTTTTTTCTGCTTCTTCTAATTTTTGAAGATAATTGGTTAATTCATTTTTATTTTGAAAAGCCACACCATAAATTCTGGTAAGCATTTTGTTTTTTTCCGAACCGCGCCAGTAAGCACCAGCAATTTTAGTTAGCTGAAAAGCATTGGGATCGATTTCTTTGGTTGAGTTAATATGTGGACCCTTACATAAATCAATAAAATTTTCTGTTTGATAAATTGAAACTTTTTCATTATCATTTTTAACTAATTCAGCGATTAGTTCTAATTTATAAGGTTGATCTTTAAAAATTTCTTTGGCTTCTTTTGCCGAAATTAATTTTTTCTCAAATTTAAGATTTTTCTTAATTAATTGGCGCATTAAGTCTTCAATTTTAGGTAAATCAGCTGGCGTGATGCTTTTTGGTAAATCAAAATCATAATAAAAACCATTTTCAATTGTTGGACCAATGCCTAATTTAACTCCTGGATAGAGTTTTTGAACCGCATAAGCTAATAAATGAGCTAAAGAATGTCTGATATTTTCAAGATTTGCCATATTATTAATATAAGTTAATTTTAACTTTCTTCAATAATTTCTTCAACTTCTTCACAAATAAATTTAGCTAAAGATTGATCGCGGTTATCAACTCGGCCAGCCATCATGACAATTTTATTTTCTTGAAAAACAACTGGATTTTTTTCTATCACACCAGGGAAAACAACTACCTCAATTTTGCCACTCAAGTCCTCTAATTTAACAAAAAGCATTGGTCGTCCATTACGGGTAATTATTTTTTTGATTTGCGAAATAATACCACCAATTCTGACACGTAAATTATGCGGCAATTTATTATTTTTGATGTTGGCAATATCTGTAGTTTTTTTGGCAAGTAAATGCGTCAAACCATCCAAAGGATGCGCGCTAATAAACAAGCCCAAAAGTTCTTTTTCCCACATTAATTTTTCTTTTAAAGAAGCTGGTGGAGCTGGTGTTAAGTTAATTTTATGTTGAAACCCGGTGCCAGCAAACAAACTATTTTGTCCATTGCTTTTTGTTTTTTGACTTTCCCGAGCATATTCTAAAAGTTTTTCTAGATTAGTCAACAATTGGTTTCTTTCAGCCAATTTGTCAAAAACTCCGGCTTTAATTAAGCTTTCTAAAGATTTTTTATTTAAATCTTTTGAATTAACCCGTGAAAGAAAATTTTCTATTGATGTATAAGGTCCATTAGCTTTTCTTTCATTGACTATTGTTTCCACGATATTCAAACCAACATTTTTAATGGCTGATAAACCGAAGCGGATTTGGTTTTGGCGAGGAACGACACTGAAAAAGGTAAAACTTTCATTAATATCTGGCGGTAAAACTCTTAATCTCATTTTTTTGCATTCTTCAATCAAAACAGCAATTCGTTCCACATCATTTCTTTCTGAGGTTAAAAGAGCGGCCATAAATTCAGCTGGATAATGCGCTTTTAAATAAGCTGTTTGGTAAGCAATCATTGCATAAGCAGCGGCATGACTGCGGTTAAAAGAATAAGAGGCAAACGGTTCAATCCAATACCAGATTTGTTGAGCAATGTTTTCATTAATACCATTTTTTACACAACCATTGATAAATTTTTCTTTTTGATCCATTAAAAGATCTTTTATTTTTTTACCAATGGCTTTTCTTAAAATATCAGCTTCGGACAAACTAAAACCAGCCAGTTCTTGGGCAATTTGCATCACTTGCTCTTGGTAGATACAAATACCATAAGTTTTTTCTAAAATTGGTTTTAGTTTGGGATGGAGATATTCAATTTTTTGTTTACCATGTTTACGGGCAATATAATCAGGAATTAATTGCATCGGTCCTGGTCGATAAAGCGCCACCATGGCAATAATATCTTCAAATTCAGTTGGTTTTAATTGTTTTAAATAGCGTTGGAAACCTTCTGATTCTAATTGAAAAACGCCGACTGTTTCGCCTTTTTGTAAAAGTCGGAAAGTAGCTTTGTCATCAAAAGGAATTTGATCAAGATTGATGTTTTTCCCATAAATTGCATAAATTCGCGAAAGCGTATCTTCAATAATTGTTAAATTTTTTAATCCCAAAAAATCCATTTTTAAAAGACCCAAATCTTCAATAGAATGCATTTCATATTGAGTTACAATTGCTTGGTCATCTTGGGTAGGATGTTGTAGGGGAATAATTTCGCTTAAAGGCGTGCTGGAAATTACCACGCCACAAGCATGGGTTGAGGCGTGACGCGCCACGCCTTCTAATTTTTTGGCTGTATCAATTAATTTTGCAGCCTGTTCGTCAGTTTGGTAGAGTTCGCGAAGTTCAACCACTTGGCTCAAAGCTTGGTCAAGTGTTAAACCAAAAGGAATCATTTTGGCAATGCGGTCACAATAGGCATAACTATAATTCATTGCGCGGCCAACATCTCGGATGGCTGCCCGGGCAGCCATTGTTCCAAAAGTAATAATTTGCGCCACATGATCTTGTCCATATTTTTGAGTTACATAATTAATTACTTCGTCGCGGCGACGATCAGTAAAATCTAAGTCAATATCAGGCATGCTAATTCGGCCTGGGTTTAAAAATCTTTCAAAGAGTAAATTATATTTAATTGGATTGATGTTGGTGATGTTAAGAAGATAGGCGACCAAAGAACCACCAACTGAACCACGACCTGGACCTACGACAATACGGTTTTGTTTTGCCCAATTAACAAAATCTTGAACTATTAAGAAATAGGAAGCAAAGCCTGCCTTTTTAATTGTCGCCAGTTCATGATTTAATCTTGCGATGATTTCGGGCGCTATTTTTTCACCAAATTTCTCTTTTAAACCTTGTTGGCAAAGTTTTTCTAAATATTCTTCAGGCGTTTCGCCAGTTGGTACTTTAAATTGAGGCAGAGTAATTTTATTTAACTCAAATTGAAAATTACACATTTCTACAATTTTTTGGGTGTTGGCAATTGCCTCAGGCACATCTTTAAAATCATTGATCATTTGTTCAGTTGATCTCATGGAAAAATCATCAGCCCGCAGCGTGAGACGTTCTGGATCATTGGCATTGGCACCTGTATTAACCAACATTAAAATATCCTGCGCCTCTGCATCGCTGGGTTTTAAATAGTGAATATCATTAGTTGCCACTAAAGGAATTTTTAATTCTTGAGCTAATTCAATTAAAACTTGATTAACTTTGTTTTGTTCTGGAAGATGGGGATGATATTGGAGTTCTAAATAGAAATTATCCGGACCAAAAATATTTTGATATTTCAAAATTGTTTTTTTCGCTTCGTTAATTTGATTGGCTGAAATCAAACTAGGAATTTTTCCTGCCAAACAAGCAGACAAAGCAATTAAACCTTGGCTATATTGAGCCAATAAATCTTCATCAATGCGAGGCTTGTAATAAAATCCTTCTAAATGAGCTTTGGTAATTAATTTGACCAAATTGCGATAACCTTCTTTATTTTTCACCAATAAAACCAAATGGTATCTTTTATCATCAATATTTGGTCGTTTATCCGACATTTTTTCAAAAGCCAAATACATTTCACAGCCAATAATCGGTTTAATGCCTTTAGCCACAGCTTTTTTATAAAATTCCACAGCGCCATAGATATTGCCGTGATCAGTTAAGGCTAAAGCCTTCATGTCCAATTGTTGGGCGTAATCTAAAAGTTCATCAATTTTCGGCAAACCGTCTAACAAGGAATAATGAGAGTGGACATGTAAATGAGTAAATTTCATAAAATGTGGTAAGATTAATAAAGTATATGACGAAAAATCATTTTTTACAAGTTGAAAAAGAATTATGGCGCAAGGGTTATAAAGTAGTTATTGGTTTAGATGAAGTAGGTCGCGGTGCGGGCGCTGGTCCAGTTGTGGCTTGTGCAGTTACTATATTAATCCCCAAAATCAAAAATCAAAAATTAAAAATTAAAAAGATAATTCAAAATTTACAATTATTGACAGAGATAAAAGACTCAAAGAAATTATCAGCAAAACAACGCGAAGAATTTTACCAACTAATTAATCAAAATTCAAATATCAAATGGGGGATGGGGAAGATTTCAGCTAAGGTGATTGACGAAATTAATATCTTAGAAGCAACCAAATTAGCCATGAAAAAAGCCATTAAAAATTTATCCCCCATTTCCTACGATCGTAGAAAATGGGGGATGGGGGAGTTTTTGATTTTGGATGGTAATTTTAAAATTGATTTACCTAATCCGCAAAAATCAATTGTTAAAGCAGATGAAAGAGTTTTTTCTTGCGCTTTAGCCAGTATTATTGCCAAAGTGACCAGAGATAGAATAATGAAAAGATATCATCAACAATATCCCCAATATGGTTTTGATAAACATAAAGGTTATTTAACAAAATATCATTGCCAAATGTTAAAAAAATATGGTTGTTGCCCAATTCATCGCCAAAGCTTTCAACCCATTAAAAACTTGCTTTAAAATCATTTATTTGCTAAAGTAAATAAATAATTTTTAATTTTTGATTTTTAATATTTAATATTTAATATTCTTATGGCTGTTCCCAAACAAACAAAAACCAAATCAAGACAAAGTCAGCGCCGGATGCATTATTATATTAAAAAACCGACCTTGACTTTGTGTCCCAAATGTCATCAGCCAGTGCAACCCCACACGGTTTGTTTTAATTGCGGTTATTATAAAGGAAGGGAAGTGATTGATGTTTTTAAGAAACTAACCAAGAAAGAAAGAAAACAGAAAGAAAAAGAATTAAAAGCAAAAGAAGCAGAGCAGAAGGAAAAACCATTAACCATGGAAGAACTTTCTAAAAAATGATTAATTTCCAATTCTAAATTTATGGCTAGTCGTCATCTTTCACGTTCTATTGCCATGCAATCACTTTATGAATGGGATTTTGGCGGGCAAAAAGGAGATTTAGAAAAGATTGTTGAGAAAAATATTAAAGAGTTTGGGCCAGGCTTGGAAGATACTAGTTTGGTTTGGCAGATTGTGACTGGAGTAGTCAATCATCTTGCAGAAATAGATAAAATTATTGAAAAGGCGGCACCGGAGTGGCCGCTTAATCAAATTATGATTGTTGATAGAAATATTTTACGAATTGGTCTTTATGAATTACTTTATGCTGACAAAAAAGAAGTGCCACCCAAAGTGGCGATTAACGAAGCGATTGAATTGGCTAAATCATTTTCGGGTATTAATTCCAGTAAATTTGTTAATGGTGTTTTAGGCACGGTCTATAAAGAAATAGAAAATAAAAAAAATAAAGCGTTATGAAAAATTTTGAGCTTTTAGAAAAGAAATTAGGATTAAATTTTAAAAATAAAGATTTATTAATTCAGGCTTTTTGCCATCGCTCTTATTTAAATGAAAACCCTGATTTTTATTTAAGTCACAACGAGAGATTGGAATTTTTAGGCGATGCTGTTTTGGAATTGGTGGTGACAGAAGAACTTTTTAAAAATTATCCAGAGAAACCAGAAGGCGAATTGACCAATTGGCGGGCTGCTTTGGTTAACGCCAAAATGCTTTCCCAAGTAGCGCAAGAGTTGAGTTTTGATAATTTTTTGCTTTTATCCAAGGGCGAAGAAAAAGAAACTGGCAAAGCCAGACAATATATTTTAGCCAATACTTTTGAGGCGTTGATTGGCGCGATTTATCTTGATTTGGGATTTGAGGAGTGCCGTTTGTTTATTAAAAAGAATTTGCTGATTAAATTGCCAGAAATTATTGAAAAAGGTCTTTTTAAAGATGCTAAATCGCGGCTTCAAGAAGAAGCGCAAGAAAGATTGGGTGTAACACCTCATTATCAAGTTCTTAAAGAGTGGGGCCCAGACCATGCTAAACATTTTGTAGTGGGTGTTTTTTTTGATAAATTGTTAATTGCCCAAGGAGAGGGTATGTCAAAACAAGAAGCAGAATTGGCTGCTGCCAAAAATGCTCTTGAATTAAAAGGTTGGTAATATTAAAATAATAATAAATAATATGTTAGTTATTCGTTTATTCAGAGCCAGTCGGAAAAATCAACCATTTTTTAAAATAGTGGTGACTGATAAAAGGAATGCGCCACAAGGCGGCTGTTTTGTTGATGAGGTAGGGAAGTATAATCCTTTAACCAAGGAAAAATCTTTAAACACAGAAAAAATTAAATATTGGTTAGGCGTGGGCGCTCAACCATCAGCCACGGTTTATAATCTATTGGTTTCTGAGAAAATTATTCAAGGGAAAAAAATGGCAGTTCATAAAAAATCCAAGAAAGAAAAGAAAGAAACTAATTCAGAGACAACGGCTCCAGAAAAAGAAACAGCTGCAGCGACTACTAAATAATAGTTTTCGGCTATTGTTTTTATTATAAAATGTTATAATAATAATAATGGCAAAAAATTTTACCTATTTCATTATTCTCTTTGCTTTAATTTTTCTTTTATTAGGATTAACTTTTAATGGGAACATAGTAGTTGCCCAAAATAATGAAGCTCGGCCATTGGAAATTAAATATCCGGAAATTGGTGGTTTAAAGCCAGAAACTGTTAGCGTTGGTCTGCCTGAATATGTTAAGTATGTTTTTAATTTAAGTTTATGGATCGGTGCTGCTGTCTTGGTTGGTATTTTGATTTATGGCGGCATCCAATATTTATTTTCTGCTGGCCGAGTGCCAGTTTTAGTTGAAGCCAGAAGAAGAATTCTTTTGGCTTTTTTTGGTATTTTGCTTTTATTTGTTGGCTATGTGATTTTGCAGGAAATTAATCCTCAATTGTTGATGTTTAAATTGCCCAGTTTGGAAGAATTAGCCATTTGCAAACATACTACTGATTGTCCGGCTGGTTATGAATGTAAAGAAGGCAAATGTGAAAAAGGTCAGGAATGTCAAGAAGATAAGGATTGCGCTGGTTTTCCTGATTATATTTGCGATAAAAATATCCACACTTGTGTTTATCAAGGAAGAACTTTAATTCTTCAGGAGATTCCTTTAGGGCAAATGATTTCCAAGCATATGTTTTCTGAAGAAAACCTTCAAACCCTAAAGGGCTCACTAGTTACTTTAAGAGATTTTTTGACAACCACCACTGTGGTCACGGCTCATAACAAACAATTTACTCGGCTTAGTGACTTAAATAAATATCTAAAATTTTTAAGTGAAGAGTGTTCTTGTCAAGGTTCGCCGAATGGTGGAGAAGGCAAGGGTTCAACAGTGGCAGCCATTTGTGCTAAACCAGAAGCAGGTTGTCTGACTGGAGCTTGTTCGGGCGACCCTTGTGCTAAAAATCGTCAAGCCATTGATGAAATTAGAGACATTAATAAAAAGAAAATTGAGAAGATTTTAGATCTTGTCAAAAAAATTAGAGATAAGAGAGCTGATTTGGAAAAGGACAATGATACTTTTACTCATGCTTGGGAGGATGCTTTAACTTGTTTAACCGAGGGCAATCAACTTTTAACTTATAATGAATACTTGGATTTAGTTGAACAGTATGAAAAAACCGGTTGGAAAGTTGAAGTAATAAGAACTTATAAAGCGTCCAACTCAACCCAACCAATTGTAGCAGCTAATGATCCGTTAACTTTTTATTGTGTCAGAGGCGGTTCAGCGCAAGAGATCTCTACCTTTGTTTATGGTCCGGAAATTTCGGCCGAAGAATTGACTGCTCAATTGCCATCAGGAATTGTTGAAGGAGCACCTCTTAATTGCCCAGTAGAGATTCCTGTGGGCAATTTGATTGATGAAATTACCAGCCAGAGTATGGCTATGCTTAACAAACAAGACTCTTTAGCTAATTGGTTAACTCAATTAGCCAGTAAAATTGGCGAGATGAATCTGTTGATTTCACAATGCACTGACCAGAAATGTCAGGCAAATTGTAAATGTCAATATAATCCTTGTTTTGGATTATGTGGACCCCTACCTAATCCCTGCACACCATCTTGTCGTACAATGTGTTTAGATTGCGCTGGTCGTTGCGAAGGAGAACCTTGTCCTTGGCAACAAATTGCTTCAACTACTGCTGAAATTAAAGAGATTGAAGATATAATTTTTGGTTTTTTAGGTGAAGCTGACCAGATTGTGCCAACAGCAGCCAATTTTACGACCAGCACACCTGAGAATACTGGTTTGGAGTCAGGTGTTTTTTTGCGCGATATCAGAGATGCTCTAAGTTTATGTCGGGGTCGGCTAACTGAAGAAGGTGAGTTGGAGGGCTGGGCTTTATTAGATTGTCCAACCGCTGTCTCACTTAGTGTAATTGGTCCGGATAATGGTATAGTGACTGATTGTCATTCACAAAACTTTTTTTGCTGCGGCAGCGCGGGTGCTAATTTTGAACAATTAGGCGTAAATAAATTTGCTCCTTCTTTGCGCCAGCGCCAAAATTTACTTATTGGTCAAGTGAGCGAAGTGGATTGGACCAAAGCGCAATCAGAAAATTTTCAAGAAGTTCCTTGCTTAAAACAATCTGACGAGCGTTGGGGTGCGCAGACATATGGCACAGAGCCTTCTTGCACCACTTATCGGCAAGGCGGTTGTGGTCCAACTTCTTTGGCAATGATTTTAAGTTATTTTGATTCAAAAGAATATAGTGTGCCAATGATTGGCCAAGAGATTGTTAAGGCTGGGGGCCGGGTTTGTCCTTCAGGTACCTATGCACCGAGTTTATTAACAGTTGCCCAAAACTTTCATTCTCATTCTGGTTATTTTTTGCCAAATGTTCCATTTGAACAATGGAAACAAGAAGTTAAAGAATGTTTTAATAATAACGGTTTAATGATTGGTTATGTAGAATATCCTTATATTGAGAGTAGTGGCGGACACTTTATTGCCTTAGTTGGTTTATATGACGATAATAATGTGATTGTTCATGATACAGTCTATACTCGACGCGGCGCAGCAGTTCCTTGTCCTAATGTAGTGCCTTTAGAAGTGATTTACAATGCGCGGCGTTTTGGCAATCAATCAGGTATTTGTATTAAAAAATAAAGTTAATTTATGAATAAAAATAAACTGATCTTAATTGCCACTTTATTTAGCTTAATTATTATTGGGGTTTCTCTTTGTTTGCCTTTTGATTTTAAGTCAATTTTTTCTCATTTGCCGCAACCAATAATTAAAAAACTGCAGATTTTAGCCCAAGAAGGTATTTATCATCTTGTTTTGCCGCATTATCCCCAGCGTATAATTTATTTAGCCCAAACAATTGAAGCGGTTTCGCAAAGTATTGCTGAATCAAGCGAGCAAGTGCAGGAAGCGGCTCAACAGTGTAGTTGTGAAAATGTTAAATCATATTGTATACCGCCAGCCAAGAAAGATATTAAATTAGGCGATTATGGCTCTCAATATTTTTGCCAGCCAGCCACAGCCTTAGGTAATCCTTGCCCGCAGTTTTATAATTTAGAGGGTCCTTTAGCCATTGAATTAAAAAAA
>Ga0123519_10016890_pt1 | contig 10089 bp, 8 predicted proteins | sample YelNatPaOPRAMG02_FD_87396 | JGI IMG/M metagenome (GOLD analysis project Ga0123519, IMG submission 87396) | Hot spring microbial communities from Yellowstone National Park - Yellowstone National Park OP-RAMG-02 (version 2) | ecosystem: Environmental > Aquatic > Thermal springs > Hot (42-90C) ...
ATAATTAATAATTAAAAAATTAATAATTAAAATAAACATAACAAAAAAAATAGAGAGGCTTCGGCTTCCGCGACATGAAAAATTATTAATGTTATAAATAAAATGAATTTAAGCTATATCTAAAATTTAATATATTAAAAATAATTAGATATAAAATAAAAAAAGAATAGCTAGACTTAAACTTCACCCACCTAAATAATCACCTAAATTTAAAATATATAACTTACATGGAAGCCGATGATTTTTACATTATAATTTTCTCTTGAGCCGGGTTGTTGATCTAAGGAACTTTCGTATTTGCCCATTAAATTAAAAGACCATTTGGGATTAAATGTATATTTAATTTCTGCTTCTATATTATACAACCTTGTAAGCAAACTTTGTCTTATGCTTGATATTGTTGTATCAGAGGTCATAATTTCTGTATTCCTTTTGTCTAGTCTGTTACTAAATTCACCTTTTAAATTTAAAACCAATTTTCTTGGAATCAAAGAGAATCTTAAATCATCACCAATTTTATAAGAAAATCCCTGTAAAGAATCTAACACTTCGTCTTTTTTTGCAATTCTTACCATTAATCTGTTTTTAAAAATTTTTCCTATCTTAAAACCATATCTTGCAATAAGTTGATGTTGCATACCACTTCTTTTGTCTTTATCCTCTTCTCTGGCATATTTAGTAGCATCTTTTTCCCAAAGAAGCTGATATTTAAGGCTATAATCCATCTCATTTGCAAACTGTTGTTTACCTTCTATTCCTATCATATTTCTAAAATCTTTTACAATATATTGTTTGTCAACATAGTTATATCTTATTTCACCCGAATCAGATGTGATCCATGTTGTTTCTGCAACAGAAACGCTCTGTTTTTCTTTACTCGTCTCATAATAAAACATGTAATCAAGATTAAATTCTGGCAAATATTGGCCTAAATAATGTCTTCCTGCCAGTCTTAAAGTTGCATTATCAACTGGCTTAACGGTCATAGTTCTTCTCTGATATTCTAAATTTAAATTTGCAGAAGTATTTTCAGAAAAATCTTTTTCTGCCCCTAAAGTTAAAATGCGTCTGTCAATTTCAAGATATGGATTACCTGCCGAAAAATATGAAGGCGCTATTTGAGAACCAACCAAATTAAGCTTATATCCATTTATAAGGGTTTGAAGTCCGGCGGTAAAAGCATAATTTTTACCTTTTGGAATAACCCCAAATACTTTTGATACAGCTTCTGGCACCTGCGGATCATACCATGCAATCTTTGATATTTTTGTTGTATCTTCTGTTGTGTCTACAAGAGTATCGCTTATTCCCATATCCAGTTCAGAGGTTAGTAAGAGTTTTCCTTCAAAAAAATCAATTTTTCCTTCTATACAACCTGTTTGAGACTGCAATAAATTAGGTGCATTTTTATCTTTTACAGCAATTTGTCCAATAAACGTTTTGTATGCCTGATCTCTTGCTATCAATCCACGCGCAGCAATAGAAGAATTAATGGTTGGTTTAAAGGTAATTGCTGCTTCGTAGGTCATTTGTTGACGAATAGACATTCCGGTATCAACATAAACATTATATAAATCTATTTCGTGACCACCAGCTTGCTTTGGTATTTCACTCTGGCCAAATGCAGCCCTTACATTTATACGTTTTTCGCCCCTCCCCATTTCCCAAAAATTTCCGTCATATTTTAGACCTGTTATTTTTCTACCGGAAATAGATGTTTCTGAGTTGCTTTCAAAAAAATCTCCAATATATAACGACTGATTGCTATAACTCATAGATAAAGTGGTTGTATTTCTTCTAACACCTGTCCACTTATTTCCAAATATATCTAACATCAAGCTAACATCTGCATCGTGACTCTTGCCATTTGCAAACAGCTGTAGTTCGGGCTGAATATTATCTGTATACCCTTTTTCTTCCCCAGGAAAATGCGCCTGCTTTAAAGAATCAGATGTAGAAATAGGATCAAAAAACATTATGCCTGTTGTAATATTTCCTAAAAAGCCTGCTACCTGTTCGGCAGGCTGACGTAAAGCAGAAAAACCCGCTTTAAAATCTACAGGCAGGTTTATGGCACCAACTGATTTTGGTAACGTAATTGTTTTAATTGTTTCTGGTGGTTTTATTGCACTGTTTATTTCTTTTTCGGTTGCAACTTTTATATCAACACCATTGCCATAAACCATTTCTGCTGTTTTTCTTGGAATTGTTATTTGAGACAGTACTCCTGTTAAATTTTTTGTAATGTTTGCACCAACAACAGAAACAAAAGAACCACTTCTAAATATTATGCCTGTTGTATTATTTGTTATGATTCCATCTCTTAAATTAAACAAAGCGTTTTTTGAAACTGCTACGCCATTAATGTTGTTAGATATTTGCAGACTTTCTGCTAAAACATTTGCGCCTTCATCACATAATATTGCAGCAACATGGCCCGAAACAAAAATAGAATTGTAAATATTAACATCCGAATTTCTTACTACAAGTCCATGTAAAGAATTTTTCTCAAATCTGCAATTTTTGATATAAACCGAACTATTTTCTGCCATAATTCCGTAATTTGAATGTTTTATTATACAATGTTCAAAAGTACTGCGATTTCTACTTCTTATGTAAATTCGGTCCCAGTCCCATGGATTGGGTTTGGGTTTTGCAGATTCAAATGTAACTGGTTCAAAAGATGTTCCTTTTGCAATTATTTGACCAAATACAGTAATGGTACTATAATCGCCTCCAACCAATATTTTACATCCTGGTCCAAATTCAAGGATCTGCCCCGATGGAACAATTATGCTGCCTTTAATTAATAATGGCCCTGTAGTTTTATCAAATTTTCCAAAAAGTATACCTTCGGGAATTTCTGTTATATTTTCTGAAGTAACAATATTATCCTTTTTGATAGTATCTTTAACAACCTCCTTTAATTGTTCTGTTTTTACACTATTAGAATTTTTAATTGATTCTTTTGAAGAAATACTATCAATCTGTTGAGCAAAGGAAGATAAACAAAAAGAAATAATCATTAGAAAAATTATTAATGATTTCATATAATACTTTTCCCCTATTTATTAACTTATCTAACTTCAACAACAAGATCTTTTACAGAAAAAATTCTGTCTGCTATATCTCTAACTTCAATCATAATATTATTTCTTCCTCTTTTTAAATTGATGTCTACTTCTAAATCTAAATCAAAAATTTCTTTAATAGAAACAGTTTGACCCGTTGTAATATTTGTAACATTAATCTGTTTAATTAACCTTTTGTCATTATCCGGAACATTTAAAACAGAAAACATAACTGTATATTGAGGAATAAATGCTCCCGAAGGTGTTTGTGGAGGAATTCGTATAACTTCTGTTCCAATTGGCTTTCGCACTTTTATAGTTGGCATTCTTGATATATATCCAATTATTCCAGTAACTGTATTAGAACGATTTTTTGCTTTATCTTCTGCATAAACAGTATATGTATGAAATCCTTCGTCTAGTTCTAAGTTGTAAACAGAATTTGGTCTGCCACTTTCCCATTCTTTAGAACCATCTTTGATTTTATAAAATGTTATTTCATCGTCTTGAGTTTTATCTACAACCGTAAATGATATGGGTGATGTTTTTGAAATTTGTGGCATAGAAGATGGCAAAATCTCTGGTTTTAAGTCATCTATTGGTTTTTTATAAATTACCGTGCGTTTTTCTTTTTTAGAACCAGAAGGAGAAGTAACTTCAAAAGTAATAATAGCTTCACCCTCTTCTTGAGGAATCTTTATTACACCAGAAAATTTCCCATTTGACATAACTGGAATCTTGACATCCGACACTATTAACTCTGCTGTAGAAGGAATAACCTGACCCGTAACCGGAATTAGTGGTGTGTTAAAAACCTGCCCATTTTGCGGGCTGGCTATATTAAGAATAAGCTCTGAGCTGTAAATTACTCTTCTTGTCGTCTTAACGGTTTTTCCATTATAAAATGCTTCTATTGTAATGTCTATTTGATTCTCTTCGTCGGGAATTGGAACCACCCCAGAAAAAGAGCCATTTGGAGAAACCGGAATTTTTATAGAACCCGCAGTAACTTCTGCACCCGGAAGTGTTGTTCCGCTTACAACAACCTGTGGCAAACCTATTCTCTCCATATCTGCCGGTTTTGTTATGCTTAAAAAAAACTCTCCAGTCTGTATTACAGAATATCTTTTAACAATTGTTTTTGATTGAGTCCCATAAACAGCTTCAACAGAAATTTCGTAATCCCCCACATTAGAAGGAGCTGTTATAGATTGACTAAATGTCCCATTGGATGATAATGTTACCGCCTTTCCATTAACACTTACCTTTGCATCTTTTGGCAGTACAATTCCAGAAATTGTAATAGAAGCCGATGGCTTGACTGTTAAATTGTCTTGCGGTGAATTAACAGAAACAGATAAAATTTCAGGTTGAGTTTTTGTTGATGTATCTGCAAATCCAGTTTGCTTGATTGCGGTTGAATCTATGTTCTTTTTATATAAAGACGAATCAATTGGAATTTTTTGTTGTACAGCGGTGTCTTTTTTTGTTGTATCAACAGTTGGAGCGACTGGTGGTGTTTCTGGTGTTTGTATGCTGCTCTTTTCTTTTCCAGAAATACTTTCTGCCTTTATGGTTTTGTCGCCTTTAGCAATTGTTGTTTTCTGGTCTGCACTAAGAGTAATACTTGAAGTTGATCCTATTGGTGATACCAATACTTCTCCTTCGTAAACTTTGATAACTGTTTTTTCTTTTGTAACATCAAAACCAACAATAGTTCCTCTTATTGAGGCTACTGCTGTTGGGGTTTCAAAATCAAATTTGGAACCAGTATTTACAAATTTCTTGACATTGGCTAAAACGGTACCATTTAATATTTTTACTTTTGTGCTTTGAGCACCACCACCAAACTCTTTTAATACAGACATTTCTAACGTTGTATTTTCGTCTAATTTTATAATTGATCCTTCTGATGTCATTATTTCTACCTGTGATTCCATATATGTTCTTACAGCATCTTTTTCTTTTAATACCATATTTGGCATTGCATCTTTCCATGTTGGACTCTGGCCTTTTCTAACTTTAACAGTGCCAATAATATTTTTTATATATGCTTCTCTTTCTGCCGCATAAGATGTTGAAATCAAAGCCATAACAATTATAACTAATAATATTTTGTAATTTAATAAGTTCATTTTAATCTCCTTCAAAATAAAAATGTATATTTGTATTATAAGTTTGTTGTTTAAAATTTTACAATAAAAAGGTTAAAAATTCAATAGTATTAAAAGACTCTTTCTGTTATAAAGATTTTATCATTATGAATAACAAGCAATCTCCTCTTTTGATATTTCATGTATATAAAAAAATCAAATATCCAAAAAAATCATTATTAAAATTAGCCCAAACAATTTATTTGAACGAAAAAATCCCTTTTTCAAAAAAAACTCATCTTATATTATGTTCAAATTATAAAATTAAAAAACTTAATGCAACTTTTAGAAACAAAAATCATGTTACAGATGTGTTATCTTTTAATTTTAATGATAAAGATCTTTTAGGAGAAATTTATATATCTTTACAAAGGGCTAAACAACAGGCAAAAATTTATAAAGTTTCCTATTATAACGAAATAAAGAGATTATTTGTTCATGGCCTTTTTCATTTATTAGGATACGATCACGAAACAGAAAAAGATAAAATAAAAATGAATAAGAAAGAAAGTAAATATATTTAATCCAATATAATATTATAAATTTATCTGATGAATAATCTGGTTGCCTGCATTATTATAAACAACAAAATGTTTTATTTTTTGTTATTATGAGTTGGAATTTGTTTTAATTATTAATTATTAATTATTTATGTGGGGGAAGTCTCCCCCTAGCTTCATCCCTGCCTATGTCCCGCCCTAGCGGGATATCCCGTAGCTTTTGCTACGGGATGTGCCCGGGGAACCGCTCTCTGTTCAATTACCACCGTCTGGCAGGGCACACCCGCAAACCTCGTTGTTTATGAAAAAATTATCAGATATTTTTTGTATAATTTTTTTACTTTATATTAATTAAAAATCATCTATTGTAATTATTAATTTTTATCAGATATTAAAAAGCTATCCTCATGCACCTATACATATAAATTTATCTTATCTTTCTTTTATTTTTATGCTATTTCTTTAAAATTGACAAATTGTAAATTAGAAAGAAAATAAAATAAAAATTAAAAATTATTTTGGCGGAAGAAATCTGTCTTTTGCTGTATGTAATTTATTTTAACTTTTTAAGATGTTTTATTTGTTAATTATTATTTATGTGGGGGGAAGTCTCCCCCAACAGAAAAAATATTTTATTATGAAAAAAAATGATATGGAGACTCTCCCCGCCATCCTCAACATAATAAAAATTATTTTATTTTGAAAGAAAAATTATGGATAAACATCCGCTAACAAAAAAATATTTTATATTAAAAAATAAATATGAAGTTTTCCAAACAAAAGAAATAACTTTATTTGCTTTTTATTTTTTAATTAATATAAAAACTTTTGACTCATTAATATTATTGAATTTGTTTTGATTAAATAGCCTGCCACTTATATCAAATATTTTATAGGAAACATTATAAGGCTTAAACATTTTTTTTAAATAAATAATATTATTTACATAAGGAAAAGATGAAATATATTGGAGGGTTAAATTATTTCTTATTACATAAGAGGCAACTTTATAATCAACAATATCTGAGTGGGCATCTCTAAATGACTTAAGATAGTTTTTAACCTCGTCCCAGGTACCAGCCCCGTCTTTAGCATTATATGACCACGGCATAATACCACAATAACCATTTGTAAAGCTGTTGTTAATCATTTGTTCTACGGTATACTTACCGGCTGTTGCTGGGCTTTCGCCAATCAGAACCGCTTTGTCAAGTTTCCAATATGAAGGCGTTTTGGCTGGAGACATCTGAAATGGATCATATCCCCAATCGGCATTATACATCCAGTCATAATAATGAATTTGATAAAAATCAAGATAGGCTTTTGAATTATTTCCGCTTGCCGCTATTAATGCAGAATCGCTCCACATATTTAAAACAGCAGGTGGAATGCGGGAAGAACACCATTTTAAAGAAGCAGAACCAACTGTAACCATCTTATTACAGTTATTATGAATTGCAGCAGCTATTAATCCGCAAAATCTTTGCATCTCAATTTTTGTTACCATATCGCCTGCTCCACCTGCATCAATATTATTTACACTCCATTCAGGTTCGTTTATAATTTCCCATGCAAATAAATTTGGCGTATTTGCAAATTTTTTAACAATTGGAATTAATGCATTGTTTATATATGATTTGGTTTTTGTAGTATCTCTTATAAGATCACTATGTTTGCCACCGTATTTGCCAGCGCCACCTGTATTGTCTTTTGTCATATCAAAAGACCAAAGACATGGCATAACCATTACTTTGTGATTTTCTGCTCGTTTTAAAATATCCTCAAAATCACCAAGAAATGTGGAATCTAATCCTGTAACATATCCATTATCATCAAATTCTGGGGAAGAACGACCATCACAATGAACCCACCACCTCACACAATTTACTCCATATTGCTCACATTGAGAGAAAAAATTTTCAAACCAGACGGGATTATAAAGATGTCCCCACTGATAGTGGCTACCAGCATCTGTACCAAAAGCATTCCATGGAATATTTATGCCGTTTATATAATATTCTTTTCCATTATATAAAATAGTTGCAGATAAAATAGAAGAATTAAAAAGAACTATAAACGAAAAAAATAGAATTGCAAAAAATAGATTTTTCATATTTATACAACCTTATTTTATTAGTTTTAATAATAAATTTGGTAATTACATATAATTTGCTACCTATATATTTAATGATATTAATAATATAAAATAATTTTAACAAGAAAGGTTGTATAATGGGATGGAATTAATAGAATTAACTAAGCATATAAAGGAAGAAGAGAATGTGATATGGTGTTTAAAGAGTAAGGTAATATTTAAAATTTATGAAAATTGCTCATATTGTGTATATAAGGAATATTGTGATATTAGAGACGGAAGAAGGAGAGTTAGCAAGGGATGTAAAGACAGAGAATTTGTTAGAGTTAACGATAAAGAAGGTTAAGCGAGGAAATATAACTTATACAGATTGTTACAGGAGTTATTATGCATTTATGATGTATTGAATTAAGCATATACGACTAAATAATGATGTTAGGTTTGTCAATTGAAAAGTGTATATTGTATTTAAAAGAATTAGAATTTAGATATAACAACAGAAAAAAAGATATTTTTGATTTATTACTGGATATCATTAACAAAAATTATATGGTGGCTATAAATGAATAATCACCAAAAAATATTTTTGATTTATTAATTGATATAATTAATAAAAATTATATGGTGGATATAAATGAATAATAAAAAAAATTGAAATTACAATATTAAATTTTAGTCTTTTACTATGGTGCTTAAGACAATATCAGAACAAACATTTGAAAAATTTTGCGATGCAAATAATATCAAATGGGAAAAAATTAAAGAAGAACACACCAAAACACCAGATTACAAAGTCTGGTTTGGAGATGAAATCGTATTTTTTGAAATTAAACAAATAGACAATGATTCTGGTTTTGATTCTAAAAATGGAATAATGTCAAGAATAGTAGGGTCACGTATTAGAGAAAAAATAAAGTCTGCAAGGAAACAACTAAAAGCTGTTGCAAATAAGGGATACCCTTTAATTTTATTGATATATAATAATATAGATCCCCTGCAGTTATTTGGCACAGAATATGAGGATTTTATCTCTGCAATGTATGGTCACTTAACTTATTTAATTGACAAAAATAAGAATAAAATTATTGACATTTATTATGGAAAAAATCGTTCATTTGATAAAAATAAAAGTTCATATTTCAGTGCAATAGGTCATCTTTATCAAACCAAAGATAAAATTGGTATTACCCTATATGAAAATGTATTTGCAAATAATAAACTAAATTTTAATACTATCCCGGAATCTATAAAAATTATCCGTTTTTAATAGTAGAAAAGAAATATGGTTCCCAAAGATAAATTCATTTAATTACGTTGATTAATATTATTTATAATTAAACCAAAATAATGTAATAGACATAATTTTTTTCCCCCCTCTTATTATGCAAATTAAACTCTACGGCTGTGCCTTGCTAGGCGGTGGTAATTGAAAAGCGGGCGATACCCTGGGCACACCCACGAGGGAGTAGCCCCATTTTCGCAGTACTCAATTACATTGTTATAATTCATAATAAACAAGATTTATTTCTAATTAATAATTTGAATTAAATAAAAGGATTGTACATTATTAAATTTTAAAATTAACCGTTTTAAAATATAAATTAAATAAATTTTACTAAATTACAAGATATGAACGAATTTATTTTATAAAAAATATCTTAATAATTTATTCTATAAAAATTTTTTCCACTTTATTGCTGCTTTTTATAATGTAAATTCCCTTTTTTGTAATTTGATGCCTTTTAATGAAAGATGAATTAAATTTTTTACTATCTTTAAGCTCACGAAGGATTTGGCCATTTATTGAATAAATTTTTATCTTGGTATTTATTGGGCTGGAAATTATTTCTGAACTAAAATTATATACAAAATTTGAAACATCATTTAAATCTACGTGTACCGGACTGGTTACCAAAATGTCATCGCTTGTTTGACTTATTCCTACCAAAACTTTATATAATCCTGTATCTTTAACGATTATAACTTCTTCTCTTCCACCCGACGCCTCCGGTATAGGAATATTCATTTTATACCATTGATAAAAGAAATAACCCTGCGGAGCAGATAGTCTATTTTTCTGTTTTGTTATTTTGAGAGTATCACTCATTAACATACTATAAACTTTTTTAGCTATTAACATATATCCTTCTGCATTAGGATGAATTCCATCTGGAACAAGACTTTTTTGATTTGCCATTAAAGCAAAAAGGTCAATAAGAGGAATCCCTTTATCTAATACAACGGTTTTTATTTTTGGAAGGATTTCGTAA
>Ga0123519_10016894_pt1 | contig 10088 bp, 3 predicted proteins | sample YelNatPaOPRAMG02_FD_87396 | JGI IMG/M metagenome (GOLD analysis project Ga0123519, IMG submission 87396) | Hot spring microbial communities from Yellowstone National Park - Yellowstone National Park OP-RAMG-02 (version 2) | ecosystem: Environmental > Aquatic > Thermal springs > Hot (42-90C) ...
AGTCACTATCGAGTCAGAATACTTTTCCGAGAGTGACATAACTCAACAGATAGCACAGCAGGAATATTCGTTTGTCTACTTGAGAGAGAACAAACTTAGAAAAATCACAGCAAAGAAGGATGGCAGGAAAATTCCATTGAAGTGTTCAAATTTTTGGCTGCTCTTTTCATCCAAATTTAGTGAAAATATAACCTGCTCATTAACTTTGAATTTAGTTTGACATAGTTCTAAGGTGTTTGTCCATTTTTATACTTTCTACTTTATTTACAATCTGAATAAGTTTCATTCTAAGATAATTAAAATAATGAACTAAATAATTCTTTGATTAATAAAACTTCTGAAATACTTCTTCCAAATGAATGGATAGCCAGATTGTTTTCGATCTTCTCTTGATTTGTCGATTTGTATTCTTTGCATCATTCTTTTCCCTCTACTTTTATCTTCTCTCACTATTTGGAGTAGCAATATATCAAGTAAGTTCTTTGATGGAGATTGAAACAATTTCTTATCACAACAGAAAGATTAACTATTAAGAAAACAATTGCAAGATTAAAATAAGCTCAAGATGCGCATCGGCTAAAAAGTTTGTGAGGGTTGAATTCAAAGGGAAGAATTAAGTATGTTGTTATTTATGTATCAGATGAATGAACGCTTCCTCTATATCAGATTTGACATAATTTAATTATTTTAGTAATAGCATAAAGTGATAAAAAAGATTTGTATGTTATTTGTAATATAATTAGAGAGCTTATTTTTTATAAAATATGAAACTTAAACCGGGCACTATCGTACAAGGCTATCGTTGGCCTGAACCTATAGAAGTGAAATTCGCCGAAGAAAAAGGAAAATTTATACATATAGTTGGTGCTACGGTTTACAGCAATCAACACATAGATCAACTTGTCCCAACGAATGAAATTAGTATTTTAACTCAAGAAGTATATTTTAATGAAGAACCTTGGAAAGTCTTTCTTGCTTTAGAAACGATTAGATATCGTTATGCTTCTTTATATGACCCCCTTTTAGCAATGAATACCTCAAAAGTTGATCCTTTGCCTCATCAAATAGAAGCGGTATATGGTTATGTACTTAAATTACCTCGAATACGTTTTCTGATTGCTGATGACCCCGGGGCTGGAAAAACGATAATGGCAGGATTAATTATAAAAGAGTTAAAACTTCGTAATATCGTAAAAAGAATAATGATTGTTACCCCAGGCCATCTTAAAGACCAATGGCGTCGTGAACTTAAAGAAAGATTTGAAGAAAAATTTATTGTTGTTGATAGAAATGTTCTAGATGCTCATTATGGTGAAAATATTTGGGCACGTGAACAGCAAATTATTACATCAATTGATTTTGCAAAGCAAGAAGATATATTACGTTCAATTGGTGCAAGTTTTTTTGACCTTATAATTGTTGATGAAGCTCATAAAATGAGTGCTTATAAGTATGGTGATAAACTTAGCAAAACTAGCCGCTATCAATTAGGAGAAATACTTTCAAGAATTTCACATAATTTACTTTTTCTAACAGCAACTCCACATAAGGGTGACCCTGAAAATTTCAGATTGTTTATTGACCTTTTGGAACCAGGTTTCTTTTCAACTAATAATATGTTAATTGAATCCATACATAATAAAGATAATCCCTTGTTTATTAGAAGAATAAAAGAAGATTTAAAGGACTTTAACGGTAAGCCATTGTTCCTACCAAGAAATGTTGAAACAGTTGCCTTCGATATAGGTTCTAAATCACCTGCAGAAAAGGACCTTTACAATGAACTTTCTAAATATGTTGAAACACAATATAATAAAGCTCTTAATCGTGATAAGAAAAGAAATGTTGCTTTTGCACTCGTTATACTTCAAAGAAGATTTGCATCAAGCACTTATGCATTATTTAAATCTCTGGAAAGAAGAAAAGCTAAACTAAAAGAGCTATTGCAGGAAGCACAACAAAGGGCTCAAATTAATCAAGATATTGATCTGGATGAAATCGAAGATTTAGCTGAGGAAGATCGCTGGAAAGAAGAGGAAAAATGGGAAACATTGAGTCTTGCTGAAAATAAAGAAGAGTTAGAAAAAGAAATACAGATAATTGAACAGTTGATTTCAAAAGCTAAGAATATAATTGAGAATGAAGAGGAAGTTAAACTCAAAGAACTAAAAAAATCTTTAGATAAATTATATTCTTTTAACGAAACAATGAATGAGAAGAAAATTCTTGTGTTCACTGAATCTAAAGATACATTAGAATACCTTAATAAAAAAATAAATAGTTGGGGTTACAAGACAAATGTAATTCACGGTGGGATGAAGCTTGATGATAGAATCAAAGCAGAGAAAATATTTAAAACAGAAACAGATGTAATGATAGCTACTGAAGCTGCAGGAGAAGGTATTAATTTACAATTTTGCAATCTCATGATTAATTATGATATACCTTGGAATCCTAACCGCCTTGAACAAAGGATGGGGCGAATTCATCGGTATGGACAACAAAAAGAAGTTTTTATCTATAACCTCGTTGCCAACGATACAAGAGAGGGCAAAGTTCTATTACGCCTTTTTGAAAAATTAGAAGAAATTAAAAGCGCAATTGGTAGTGATAAGGTATTTGATGTTTTGGGAGAAATTTTACAACATACTAATCTATCTCAATTATTAATTGATGCTGCAGCAAAAGCACGTAGTATGGATGATATTCTTAAAGAAATTGATATTATAGTTGATAAAAATTACTTGAATCAAATTAAAGAATCTTTAGCTGAAAGCTTAGCTACAAGATTTATTGACTACACAAGAATTAAAGAAATGGCAGATCTTGCCCGCGAGCATCGTCTTATCCCTGAATATACCGAAAGTTTCTTTAAGAAAGCTTTTATTAAAGCAGGGGGTACTTTCAAAGAACTAAAGTCAGGTTTTATTGCAGTTGAAAGTGTTCCCTTTATTCTTCGACAAATTTCTGAACGAGATAGTTTTAGTAGAACTTTTGGTCATTTGTTAAGAAAATATCCTAAAATTACTTTTGATAAAGAAACTGCTTTTAGAAACCCCGATTCTGAATTTGTAACTTTTGGACATCCTTTATTTGAATCATTAATGATATGGGTAGAAGAAAATTTCTTAAATTCTCTTCTAAACGGTGCTACTTTCTACGACCCAGATGGTAATTTAAACGGACTCATATTTTTTTATGAAGGTGAAATTAAAGATGGAACAGGTAAAATTGCTGGCAAAAGATTATTTGCTTTTTATGTTAACAACAATGAGGTTAAGCAAATTTCCCCTTCAATTATTTGGGACTTAGCGGAATCTCCCCAACCAAATATTGCTTTGGTAAAAGAGAATTCTTTTGATTACAAAGCAAAAGAATCAATTGAAAATGAGAAAGAATTAGCAGAAAAAGAATGCATCTATGCTCTTTCGAATTATTTAGAGGATTTATCTAAAGAGCGGAAACGACAAGCAGGTATCAAAGAAAAATATGGGATTAAATCTTTAGACCATCTTATCGTTAAACTCGATGGCGAATTAATTCAATTATATGAAAGAAAAGAAAAAGGTGAAGCAGTTGACTTGCCAATTCATAATAAAGAATCTCAAAAAAGAGAATATGAAAATGCTAAAGAAGAGTTGATTAAACTTATTGAACAAGAAAAAAGCTTAACTATGACAATGCCTAAATTCAAAGGAATTATAAAAGTCATTCCCGCTAAAGATGTTCCATCTTCAATGCAATCTGATGCTGTAATTGAAAGAATAGGTATGAATTTCGCAATGGATTATGAAATTAAAAATGGTAGGCAGCCAACTGATGTTAGCAAAGATAATCTCGGTTTCGATATTCGTTCTATCGATATGGATGGTTCAGCAAGATATATTGAAGTAAAAGCAAGAGCTACTGAGGGTGATGTCGCTCTTACTCAAAACGAATGGTTCAAAGCAAAAAGATTTAAAGATGATTATTATCTTTATGCTATAATGAATGCTGCTTCAAATCCTACTCTTTATATAATTCAGAATCCAGCAGAAAAATTAAATCCAGAACAAAAAATGGAAGTTGTTAGATATATTATTAAAATAGATGAATTGAAAAATCAATCAGTCGTTTGAATTAATCATTATAAATTTTCTAATTCTATTAATTTGCTTAGAACTGGAATAAAAAATTATGAACTACACAAAGCGATTTATTGAAGAACTTTTTCCATTAAAGGAAGTTAGTTTTGAATCTGCAAAAGAAAAAAATATTCGTCACGGACATATTTCAACACTGCACATTTGGTGGGCAAGGCGACCACTTGCTTCTTCTCGCGCAACAAATTATGCTGCCTTAATTCCAGCACCAAAAAACAAAAAAGAAGCAGAAGAGAAAAAGAAATTTATTGTGGAGTTATGTAAATGGGAAAATTCCTTACGACAAGATTTGATTGAAAAAGCACGCAAAGATATCCTTGAAGCTAATGGCGGTGTTCCACCAAAAGTATTAGACCCTTTCTCAGGTGGTGGAGCGATTCCGCTGGAAGCATTACGCCTTGGATGTGAATCTTATGCTAATGACTTAAATCCCGTTGCTGTTTTAATCTTAAAATGTACGCTTGAATATCCACAAAAATATGGAAATGCCGAAGCTAATAAGTTAAGATTTAATAAATCGCGCACTCATACAGGTAATAGAAATTTTGTTATAGAGAGTTCAGAGCAAGGCAAGATGATTTTTGAAGAACAAGAAGTATATATTGCCTCGAATACAAATCCTTTGTTATCAGCAGTTGAATATTGGGGCAATTGGGTTCTTGAAGAAGCTAAAAAAGAAATTGGAAAATTTTATCCATTAGATAAAGATGGTTCTGTTCCCGTTGGTTATATATGGGCAAGAACACTCCCTTGTCAGAATCCAGTTTGTGGTGCTGAAATACCTTTAATGCGCCAATACTGGTTAGCAAAGAAAAGTAACAAGAAAGTTTCTCTTTATCCTTTTGTAAAAAATAAAAGAGTGGAGTTTAAGATTGTCGGTGATGGGTATAATAAAATGCCAGAAAAATTTAATCCCGAAGATGGCACAGTATCCCGCGCCGTAGTTGTTTGCCCGGTTTGTAAATCTGTAATTGATGATAAAACTACCAGGAAGCTTTTTCAAGAAGGTAAATCTGGCGAACGAATGATTGCTGTTGTTACATCTAAGGATGGTGAAACGGGAAAGAAATATAGATTAGCTACAGAAAAAGATTTGGAAATTTTTAGAGAAGCTGAAATATATCTTGAAGTAAAAAGAAAAATATTAATGGATGAATGGGGAATAGACCCAGTGCCGGATGAACTAATAGATCCTAATTCGGTTAAACCCAGAACAATGTGGCTTTATGGAATGACAAAATGGGGAGATCTTTTCAATTCACGCCAGAAGTTAGCTTTAATTACATTTTCTGAAAAGGTAAAGCTTGCTTATGAAAAAATGATTGAAGAAAATTATGATCAAGAATTTGCAAAGGCTGTCGCGAGTTATTTGAGTCTTGGGGTAAATAGATTAAGTGATTATAATTCTTCATTAACAGTATGGGCAGTTGCAGGAGAATTTATTGCACATACATTTGGAAGACAAGCTCTTCCTATGATTTGGGATTACTTTGAGTTAAATCCAAATAGCAATGCAACAGGCGATTGGAGTTCAGCATTAGGTTGGATTTTATATGTACTTTCTCATCTTTCAATAATTTCCAATCCCCAATTTCCAATTACCCAAGTTACTCAATCATCCGCAACTTCACTTCCTTACTCTGACAATTTTTTTGATGCAATATTTACCGATCCACCATATTATGATAATATAAATTATGCAGAGCTTTCAGATTTTTTTTATGTGTGGTTGAAAAGATCAGTTGGACATTTACAGCCAGAACTATTTTACACACCTCTTGTTCCAAAATCACAAGAGATTGTTGCTAATCCAGTAAGACAAGGAAACTCTAAAAAAGCAAAAGAATTTTTTGAAACGATGTTAATTAAATCTTTTCAGGAAATCCATCGTGTTCTAAAACGCAATGGAATTGCAACAATTGTATATGCGCATAAATCAACTGAAGGTTGGGAAACAGTTATAAATGCTTTATTAGATTCCGGCTTAGTTGTTACATCCGCCTGGCCAATAAATACAGAAATGCAATCGAGATTACTTGCTAAAGAGACTGCAGCTTTAGCTTCTTCTATTTACTTAATTGCAAGAAAAATTGAAAGACAACCAACTGCATTTTATAATAATGTTAAAGATGAAATAAAAAGCTATTTAAGCCAGCGACTTGACCAATTATGGGAGGAAGGCATAAGCGGTCCCGACTTTTTTATTTCAGCAATTGGTTCTGCTATTGAAGTTTTTGGCAAGTATGAAAAAGTTATGGATTATGAAGGTAATATTATTCGTGCAGATAAATTTTTAGAAGATATTCGAGTGATTGTAACAGAATATGCAGTAAGAAAAATCTTACACAATGGTTTTGCAACTCATATTTCTGAGCTAACTCGTTTTTATGTGCTTTGCAGATGGGAATTCCAATCTGCTAAAATTCCATTTGACGAAGCAAACAAACTTGCCCGCAGCTGCCATATTGAGCTTGCAGATTATTTTAATAAAAAATCTTTTATAAAAAAACAAAAAGAATTCATTCAGATTCTTGGTCCTCAAGATCGAGATATAGAAGATTTACAAAAATCAACTGAATTGATTGATGTATTGCATTATGCTGTTAGACTCTGGGAAAGAGGTAAAAAATCAGAAATGCAAAAACTGTTAAATGATACGGGCTTTGCAAAAGTTGATGCATTTTATCGTGTTGCTCAGGCAGTTTCAGAAACATTACCCAATGAAAGTAAAGAGAAAAAATTGCTTGAAGGATTTTTAAATTTGAGAGAAAAAATAATTCAGGATTTAATTTCAGAAAAAACAAAATCGGAACAACCAGATTTATTTGAATAAAAAATAACCAAGGGATTTACTATGAAAGCATTTCATACAATTGCAATACCTCACAAAGATATTTTAGAAGGAAGATTAACACTTGATATATATGCAGCGGATTTACATCAGGTTAGTTTGAATAGTGGTCCGGATGAATACCGTGATAGCAAAAAGTTTTTCCAAAAAACTTATCTAACAAATGGATTAAATAATTTACTTTCTGTAGTAGAAAAAAGACTACATGGGAAAGGCGGGGATCCAGTTATACAGCTTCAAACACCATTTGGTGGTGGTAAAACCCACTCACTTATTGCTTTGTATCATAAAGCAAAAGAATGGAATGCTAAAACTGTTGTAATTGTTGGAGAAAAAATAGAACTAACCGATACACTTTGGGGAATTATCGAAAAACAACTTACTGGCAAAGTAGTAAAATTTAAAGACAAACACGCTCCTGGTGGTGAAGCACTAAAAGAATTAATTGAATCTCATCAACCAGTTTTGATTTTGATGGATGAAGTTTTACAATATATAACAAGAGCAGCAGCAGTTAAAGTTGAAGCTTCAAATTTAGCTGCACAATCAATAGCATTTATGCAAGCTTTAACAGAGACTATTGCTTCAATTCCTAATGCAGTATTGTTGTTATCTTTACCTTCAAGCGTTCCTGAACATTATGATGAAAACGCAGAGAAACTTTACAATCAGCTCCAAAAAGTATCTGGTAGATTAGAAAAAATTTTCACACCAGTTGAAGATAGTGAAATCACAAAAATTATCAGGAGAAGATTATTTTCATCAATTGATGAAAAAGAAGCCGAGAAGATAGTTCAAGGTTATGTTGATTATTTAGAAAAAGAAAACTTATTACCTACTAATACTCAACCAAGTGAATATAGAGATCAGTTTTTATCTTCTTATCCATTTATTCCGGAAGTAATAGATGTTTTATATAAGCGCTGGGGCACATTTCCACTATTTCAAAGAACTCGTGGTGTTCTCAGATTATTAGCAATCGTAATATCATCATTAAAGAATTCCAAACTTCCTTACATAACTTTAGCAGACTTTGATTTAGGAAATCAAGATATAAGACAGGAATTATTGCGTCATATTGATTCAACTTTTAATAGCGTAATTGCATCAGATATTTCTGATAAGAACTCCGGCGCAGCAAGAGTTAATAAAAAACTTGGTCCTACATACCAAGGTTTAGCTTTGGGTACAAGAACTGCAACAACAATTTTTATGTATTCACATTCAGGCGGAACAGTTAAAGGTGCTACAGTTCCAGAAGTTAAACGATCTGCAGTTATAGGTGATATTGTTTCTGCTGTAATTGATTCAGCTTTTGATGAACTTGAAAAAGAATTGTTCTATATACAAAAGTTTGGCGATAAATATTTGTTTTCAAATATGCCGAATTTAAATAAGATGGTCCTCACCTATATGGAAAATGTAAAGGATTCTGATCTTGAAAAATTTGAATATAACCTTTTGAAAGAACAATTAAGCAGTAATTATTTAAAGGTTTACTTGTGGGCAAATAAATCAAACGATATTGCGGATGATGAAAACCTAAAATTAGTTATTCTTAAAGAGGAAAATGAAGAAATAATAAAAGAAATAATAAAGAAGAAAGGTAATGTTGCTCGTACAAAATCAAACACTATTTTTGTTTTATATCCATCAGAGATCGAAAAAGGAAATTTTTTATATCTGATGAAAAGGAAAATAGCTTTTGAGAATATCTTAAAATCACCAAATCTTAATTTATCAAACGATCAAAAGAAGGAAATAAATAAAGAACTTAACAGAATTGATTCATCAATATCTGAAGCCTTAAGGAAATATTATCGCATTGTTGCAATACCTAACAAAGACAGTTTTAAAGTTATTGATTTAGGGATTCCGACTTATGGTGATGTAAAATCTTTAGTAGATGAAGTTTATGAAAAATTACTTAATGAGAAAGAAATACTTGAGAGATTGTCTCCATCAGTCTTGAAATCTAAATATTTATCTAATAAAGATTATGTAAGTACTGAGGCAATTTATCGAGCAAGTTTAAGCACTCCAGGTGAATTTAGATTTGCAAATAGAAAAGTTTTAGAAAGCTCTATAGAACAAGGTGTTTTAACAGGTCAGTTCGGATTAGGAACTATTGAAGATAATAAACCTGTATGTAAGTACTTTAAGAAAAATGTTTCAGTATATTTTAATGAAGATGAGGTTATTATTAAAGATTCAATATGTATAGAACAAAGTAAAGAAAATGCCACAGAACCTAAAATTCCTTATAATCAAACAGAGATAAATTTAACATCAATTCCAGATGAGTTAAATGGAACAAAAAATACAACCACAGAAAAAATAAAGGAACAAATTTCGTTGAATATCTTATTACCTAAAGGTAAGGTAAGTTCACTTCTGGGTATTCTTAATTATCTTCAAACTAAATATGAACATTTAAGGATTTTTATTAATGCTTATGATGGTAAGATGACAGAACATGAATATAAAGATAAAATTATAGAGGCATTAAGGCAGATGAACATTAATTTTGACGATAAGCAATTAGGATGATTATACTGCTATTACAAAAAGATTATTTGATAAAATTATTAATGTAGTGATATATATATACATTATTCTATGAAAATTATGAAACCAATATTTTAGCTTCTTTTTATCTGTTTTTTCTGCTTTTACCTCTCTTTAAAGACTGACTAATTATATAAGTGAACACAGCATGCTTAATGAAAACCCTTCTGGCTAAACAATTCAGAACATGAGCATGCTTAGCCTCAAGGGAATGTTTCAAAATGACTATAAGCTCGCCAAGAAAGAACTTTCTCAACAAATCCGCCAAGTAAATGTTTTTCCATCCGAAAAGCTAATCCTTAAATTCCACCAAAGTTGATAGAACTCTCAAGACTTGATTGAAAGAAAAACATGATGGAATATTCTTGAATGACTTTGAGCAGATAAATACTCTTAAAGCATTTTGTTTTTATTGATAAGCCCAGAACAATTTTCACAAATAGCTTTTCTATTCTTGTGGAATATGACAACGATGAATCTTTAGTCAAAGAGCAACTTTGTATTAGAATTTTACTTTTTCGTAGAGG
>Ga0123519_10016896_pt1 | contig 10087 bp, 10 predicted proteins | sample YelNatPaOPRAMG02_FD_87396 | JGI IMG/M metagenome (GOLD analysis project Ga0123519, IMG submission 87396) | Hot spring microbial communities from Yellowstone National Park - Yellowstone National Park OP-RAMG-02 (version 2) | ecosystem: Environmental > Aquatic > Thermal springs > Hot (42-90C) ...
AGGGTTTGAGGCGCCTCCATCAAATATCGGAATGTATAGATTTTATATTCTTCAAAAAAATAAACAATTTCAAAATGTTACTATAATTCTTGAGCCTTTTACCGCCCCATGTGCATATAACTGATATGCATTTTGGGCGGGCTCGTCCTTTTTGGGCTCCCCTGGAATTCAAAAAACCAAATAAAATCAAATACTTAAAATTATACCCCTTGTCTCCTCACCTTTGGCACGGGCCATGCAATAAGGATGATGAACCCAGAGGAAAGGGGGAGTGAGGTATGGCAAAGGTGAAGAGAGCATGGTTGGCAGGGTTGATGATCATGATGATGGCGACGCCAGCTTTTGCAAGGGGGATTAGCTTGAAGGACGGAGGAACGGCCCTCTGGATCTTCATCATCATCGGGGCGATCATAATCCTTCTCCAGTTAATTCCAGCCGGGATTCTCTTCTTCTCGTTTATCGGTACAACGTCTTCGATGATTTTCAGGAGGAAGGCGGCTACCGAGGAGGAGAAAGCTGAAGAGAAGGAGAAGGTGGGGCTTCCGGGTTACGAACCTGCCACGGTTGAGAAGTGAAGGGTTTTCAAATGGCCAGGCAAGAGGCAGGCGGTTTTGCAAATAGGAAGGAGAAAGAGACCATGTCAAGACGAATGAAGCAGATCTTATTTATCTTGGGAGCTACGGTTATCGTGGCCATTGCCCTCGGTTCGCTTGGAATTGCTTATGCAGGAGGGGTTCGAGGGTTGGGGCTCCTGGGAGTCTGGTTCTTTACGACTTGTGGGGTGGTAGTCGTTTTGGCCCAGCTGATCCCGGCCGGGATACTTCTTTCATCGTGGATTGGAACTGCTTTTGGGTCCTTTCGGAAGAGTGAGATGCCCGCTCGTGCTGTATAAGACCTTGTGTTAAAATAGGGGGTATATCATGAGATCGAAGAGAATCCTGGTGGCCTACCAGGACGAGCTTTGGGCGAAGTCGCTCACCACCTTCTTTCACGGGATTGGCTATCGGGTGGAGACGGCAAAGGTGGTCAGCGAGATGATTCGAAAGGTGCGAAATGGCGGAGTTCACGTCGTGCTCCTCGACGAGGAGATTGAAGGTGTGAGGGCTTGTGATCTGGTCTCCCTTTTGAAGGGGTTGGATTCGAGCCTTCAGGTGATTGCCATCACCGCGGAGGAGCCGATGGGCACTGTGAAACGGTTAAGGGGAGCGGGGATTTTCTATCAGGCCATGAAGCCAGTGGACATGGAGGAACTGAAGTCTGCGGTGGAGTGTGCCTTCGAAAAGATTGACCGAGAGAATCTTAAAGAGAATTGGGTTCCTTTGTTGGTTCCACGGAGAGTGCTGGCATGAAGGGAAGAGGGGTTCTTTGGTTTTTTCTTCTGTTCATAACGGTCGTATGGGTAGGCGGAAACGTTTGGGCTGCCGACAACGGCCTATGCTTAGGATGTCACCAAGACGAAGGCCTCTCGAAAGAGAGGGCCGGAAAGAAGGTCTCCCTTTTTGTACCCGAAAAGAAGTTGAAGGAATCGGTCCACGGAAAGCTCCTCTGTTGGGACTGCCACACCCGGATCCGAGATGATGCCCATGCGGAAGGGGGTAAAAAGGCCGCGGATCCCCGTGTCGATTGCGGCCGGTGCCATGGTGCGATCGAAAAGGAATACCGAAAGAGCTCCCACGCCAAGGCCATCATGAAAGGGATGACTGTTGCGGCTCATTGCTACGACTGTCACGGGAAACATGATGTTCTTCCCAGCAAGGATTCGAATTCAAGGACCCATGGAGCCAACATCGAAAAGACCTGCGGCCGTTGTCACTCGGACAAGGAGTTCGTCAAAGAACATGCTTTGGGGACAGGTCCTTCGCCCGGCGAGCTGTTTAAGGGAAGCGTTCATGCCAAGTCAGGCGAGGTCACCTGTGTGAGCTGTCATGGAAGCCATAGCTTGGGATCCCTCATCGATCCCCAATCCTCTATCTTTCGATCGAATATCCCCCAGACCTGTGGGGCGTGCCATCCGGACATTACGAAACAGTTTGTAGAGAGTATCCATGGCGCCTTGGCTGCCAGGGGGCGGATCGACTCTCCGACGTGTACCACTTGCCACGGTTTTCATGGAATCAAGGCTAAGTTCGATCCCGATTCTCCCGTGAATGAGAAGCGGATCGCTCTGACCACGTGTCCCCAGTGTCATGCCGCGGAGCGGATCTCGAAGGAATATGGGATCACCAAAACGGTAGTGAAATCCTATTACGACAGCTTCCACGGCCTTTCCTACCGGGGGGGCGATACCTTCTCCGCCAATTGTGCAAGCTGCCACGGTGTTCATGACATAAGACCCTCTTGGGATCCCCAATCGAAGGTTCACAAAGACAACCTCCAGAAGACCTGCGGAAACTGTCATCCCGGTGCTTCCGCAAACTTTGCGAAAGGCAAGATCCATCAGGTGGCCTCGATCAAAGGAGACGACTTCGGAGAACAGGTAATTGCCTGGGTGAGGCTGATTTACACCGTGCTGATCGTGGTGGTGATCGGAGGCTTGACCTTCTTTAACTTCACGGACTGGCTTCGCAAGAGCATTGACCGGATGTATTAGTTTGAAAATCCGGCGCGAAGGTTTGGGGGCGTTGGCCAAAGATAGTGCTTTTTCGTAGGGCGAAGGGGGAGACTACCAACGTTAGAGGTTAGAGGTTGAAGGCAAGAGGCAAAAAAACAAGCGCTTTGTCGTCTGGTCAAGGTCTCATCCAGTTAGGGATTTTCGTGGTTCGCCCGGGCATGGGGGATTAGAACGAAGGAAAAGAACGGGTCCTTTTCTTCCCGCGACGTGTTTTTCTCGGCAAAACTTCCATAGGGTTTGGTTGAAGGTTGTGGTAAAGGGGTGTGATATGGTTCGGAAGTACTTAAGGCTAACATTGAACGAGCGGATTCAGCATCTGAACCTCTTCATCAATTTCACGATTCTGGTCATAACAGGATTCGCTCTGAAGTACCCTGAAGCATTCTGGGTATCTCCCATTACCGATGTTCCAGGTGGGATGACCATTCGAGGGTTCCTCCACCGCCTCTCGGGCGTCGCGATCGTCACCTTGGGAGGTTATCATATCCTTTACTGTCTCTTCACAAAACGAGGAAGAGGTATTGTCCGAGACATGATCCCAGGATTGAAGGATGCCAGGGATATGTGGGAGACGCTGAAAAACAATCTTTTTATCAATCGACCTCCAAAACCCGTCCGGATGGGGCGATTCAATTTCAGGGAAAAGCTGGAATACTTCGGGCTGATCTGGGGCACCCTGGTCATGACCATAACGGGGTTTGTGCTCTGGTTTGAGGTGGAGTGGCTGAAGTATTTCCCGAAATGGACCTACGATCTCTGCCGGGCCGTCCATTTTTACGAGGCTATTCTTGCCACGTTGACGATTTTGGTATGGCATTTTTACTCGGTCATTTTTAACCCCGATGTCTACCCCATGAACTGGGCCTGGATCACCGGAACCCTGACAGAACATGAAATGGAAGAGGAGCATGCCCTTGAGCTGGAGCGAATCAAGGCTGAAGAGAAGTTGAAACTGGAGGAATTCGGGCAGGCGGCCGCAGCAGGAGGAGGCCGGATCTATCCATTTCATCGGGAGGATCGCCCTTCACCGGTCAAAAAGGTCTATGGGGTTGTGAAAGACCTCAATGAGGCCATGAAGGAGTGGAAGGGGATGTGATCTTCCCGAAAGGGAGGTGGGTGAGATGTTTGAGACCTGGGGACGTTACGGATGGGAGGTCAAAAGGAAAAAAGAGAAGAAAAAGAGGCGCGTCCGAGATGTGAGCCTTCTCGTTTGGAGTCGTAAGTGGGTAAGTTGGAGAGTTATGGACCAAGGAGGGCTTCATTTTTATGTGCCATGCATAGAGCATTCTTAACGGGAAAGGATCTTTCGATTCTGGCCCTGTGTATCCTCCAACTCCCACCATCCAAACCCCACCCAAATGGAGAGGATACGCAGGGCTTTTTTTTGCCTTGGATTTCACGTAGAAGGGTTAATCCGTCAGTTACATAACGGGGTCCCGGAGCGGACGCCTCAGAGGTCTTGTCAAGGGGTTTTTGTTGACAGGTGAGCGGTTATCGTAGACTCCACCAAGAGTGAAGTTCAGCAGAGGTTACGGAGCTTGGTACGTAACCTCCTGAAGGTGCCGCGACAAGCCCTCTCCGGCGTCCTCCTCGGGTCTCTTGAGCAGGATTTAATGCAACGTTAGGGTTATAAAAGAGACTCTCTTCCGGTAAGATGGGTCCCCGGCATTGCCGTAGGGCTGAGGAAGCCCTGACCTCATACGATCCACGTCGATTGACTTTTCCATCCCGTTAGGGGAGAATGAAAATTGAAGGATAGCGTCAAAGGGAGAAACGCCATGAAGCGAGGGGATGGAAGGGGGGCTGATGAGCTTCGGCCCGTGAAAATCGTGAGACATTACATAAAGCACGCCGAGGGGTCCGTTCTCATTGAATGGGGAGATACGAAGGTAATCTGTACGGCTAGCGTCGAAGAAAGGGTTCCACCTTTTCTCCGAAACACCGGAAAGGGATGGGTTACCGCGGAATACTCGATGCTTCCCCGTTCGACTCACACCCGAACGCCGAGAGATACGGGTCGAGGTAACGGCAGAACCTTCGAGATCCAGAGGTTGATTGGCCGTTCTCTCCGGTCGGTCGTCGATCTGGCGAGCTTTGGGGAAAGGACGATCTGGATCGATTGCGATGTGATTCAGGCGGATGGCGGGACGCGGACAGCCTCTATCACAGGCGCCTACGTAGCCATGAGAGACGCTTTCGACAAAATGGTAAAGGAAGGCATCATCGATCGTATTCCGATCACGGATGCCGTGGCGGCAGTCAGTGTTGGGAAGGTGGAGGGAAGGATTGTTCTCGATTTGAACTATGATGAGGATTCCAAGGCCCAGGTCGACATGAACGTGGTCATGACCGGGAGCGGTCAGTTTGTGGAGGTTCAGGGAACGGGTGAGGAAGGGGTTTTCACACAGGAGGAGATGGATCGAATGCTCAAGAAGGCCCAAAAGGGGATACGGGAACTCCTCAAGATCCAGAAAGAGTCTCTGCGGTGAGGAAGGTCACTGAGAACTTTAAAAATCGGGTTCCCAAAGGATTTTCCTGGGAGATCATTGTGGCGACTCGAAATCCGGGAAAAGTCCGCGAGATCCGAAAAGTCCTCAAAGATCTTGGAGCAAAGGTGCGCTCGCTAAACGATTTTGAGGACGTTCCAGCCGTCGAGGAGGACGGAGAGAGCTTTTGCGAAAACGCCTTGAAGAAGGCCCGTTTCTACGCCGCTTATTTCAAGCAGGTGGTCATCGCCGATGATTCAGGCCTGGAGGTCGACGCTCTGAAAGGGGCCCCCGGTGTGTACTCTGCCCGCTATGGAGGAGAAGGAGCCTCCGACTCCAAACGAAATGAGAAGCTTCTTCAGGCCATGGAGGGAATCCCTCTTTGGAAACGTGGGGCGGCCTTTCGGTGCTGCATCGCCATTGCATCCCCTGACGGAAAAGAGAGGGTGGTGGAAGGGACCTGCCGGGGAAGAATTGCTCTGCGACGGGTGGGGAGAAGAGGTTTTGGATATGATCCTCTCTTTTATCTGCCCCGCTATGGTAAGACAATGGCGCAGCTTTCTCTTGACGAGAAGAATAGAATCAGCCATCGGGGAAAGGCCTTACGAAAACTGAAAAGGGTGATTCGTGATTTTTACCCTGATGGTACAAAAATCGCTGCACAAAGGGCCCCGCTGAGGACACCAAAGAGGCCTTGTTGCGGCACCGTAAGGAAGTGAAATACCCACTTCGGCGAACGCTTCGAAACTCCACTCCTGGTGAAACTTAAGACAACCCTACAAATGTCAAGAAGATCCCCTTGAAAAGACCTCCGGGGCTCCATAGCGCAATGGACGGGTTTATAATAGTATGCTGATATTCGTCTGGACAAACAAAGGGAAAATAAATCTTTCTCTTCCCTTGGGGAGAGGATCGAGGTGATGGGGCAATTCCAAGGGGACACCCTCACCCCAGCCCTCTCCCGCCAGGGCGGAAGAGGGAGATGTCGGTCATTTCTATTTTGAGAAGATTAATAAGGCCGGTCTCGGCAGCGTGTCGTATTGGACAAATGACCCGGGAGGGAGTCTATTCACGAAGACATGGCGAATCGTTTTGAGTTGTGAGCATTGGGGTTTTGTGTTATTAATTTCCTGTTAGTGGTTTCGGTCGGGGAGTAGCGCAGCCTGGTTTAGCGCGCCTGCCTTGGGAGCAGGAGGTCGGCAGTTCAAATCTGCTCTCCCCGACCATTTTGTTTTTAGAGCAGATTTGGACGGACGAGCTCCTGCTCCGGAGCAGGAGGGTGACGTCGCGACGAATAAGGAGCGACTTTTGTCACGCCGCCGAGAAGGTGAGGCGGCCGGAAGACGTCGCGACATCCCCCCACATCCGTTTTGTTCCTATTCAAAAACAGAGGGAGGATGAAGAACCCCGCCTTCACCCGGAAGGACTGTGGGGAGGGGAAGCCAGACTTTGGTCCATTGGAGTTTTCCATCCAGACGCCCCGCACCGTCCCGAATGCCTGAATTTCGGTTATAATGAACGTTTAGGAAGCCTGAAGGACGACAAATTGGATATTCTTGAGAGGTTTTTCGTATGAACGGTTCCCGAATATGGAATTGGAGGCCGAAGAGGGGTTTCCTTGTCATCGCATTGCTCTTCCTTCTCCTCTTTTCCGCCCGGACAGGACAGGGCAAGAACGTCATTGTTCTCGTTTCGGACGGCATGGGTTCTGCCCACACCACGATTACCCGATGGTACAAGGGAGCACCACTGGCTTTAGATCAAATGGATCTCGGAGCGGTTCGAACCTACAGCGCAGACAGCCTCGTCACCGATTCAGCTCCCGCGGCCACGGCTTTTGCCACGGGTCACAAGTCAAGCGGCAAACTCCTCGGTGTCCTGCCGAACGAGGTGACGATTCCAGGGGTCCTTGCTCCGCCAGAGGATCTGAAGTACAAACCCGTTGCCACAATTCTGGACGCCGCCAAACTCTATGGCAAATCGGTTGGATTGGTTGCCACATCCAATGTCCAGCACGCCACACCCGCTGCTTATTCCTCCCATTGGCACGATCGGTGGGATTATCAGGAGATCGCAAAACAACAGGTCTATCTTGGCATGGACGTGGTGCTCGGAGGTGGAAAGCGATACCTGATCCCCAGGGAACTGGGAGGCGCACGATCCGATCAAACGAATCTGATCGATACGCTCCGTTCCCGAGGCTATGCCTTTGTTGAAACCCGAGATGAGCTGATGAAGTCTCGGGCGAAGAAAGTATGGGGACTCTTCGCCGACGATGCTATGGCTTACGAATTTGACCGGAAGTATTTCTTTCCCAAGAAAGAGCCTTCGCTCGCCGAAATGACTCGGAAAGCGATCGAAATCCTCTCGACGAATCCGAGAGGTTTCTTTCTCTTCGTGGAGGCGAGTAAAGTGGATTGGGCTTCCCATGCCAACGATCCGATCGGTGTGATCAGCGATGTCCTGGCCTTTGACGATGCGGTAAGGGTGGCTATCGACTTTGCGAGACGAGATGGGAAGACGCTGGTCCTGGCATTCGCCGATCACGGGACCGGGGGGATGACACTGGGCCGTCGGGGAAGCGAAAGAGACCCTTCCAGAGTTTCTCTGGACGCACTTCTCGCTCCACTTAAAAAAGCGAGGCTGACGGGTGAAGGAGTGGAGCAACGTCTTAGGGACGATCTCTCCGAGGCGAACATCCGCAAGGTCATGGCTCAGGTTTATGGGATCGACGATCTTCGCAGCGAAGAGGTCGCCCAAATTCAAACCCATAAGAGGGGAAGACTCAACGCTGTAATCGGTCCGATGATGAGCAAACGATCTGTTATCGGTTGGGCCACTACTGGCCATACAGGAGAGGACCTTTTCCTTTATTCCTTTGGTACGGGTCGATCCATTGGCCTCATTGAAAACACAGAGATCGCCCGGCTGTGTGCCAACTACCTCGGGGTCGACCTCGAAGCGGCCGACAAGCGGCTTTACCGGGAGGCACAAACCGTGTTTAAGACCCTTGGCGCCTCGGTTCGGATTGACCGAACGGTTAAAGAAAACCCGGTATTGCGGGTTGAGAAAGGGTCCGTAACCGCGCTCCTACCACTCAGCAAGGATTTGATGAAGGTCCGGGCGGTCGTGTCAAATTCTAACGTCCTCGAGGCGGAATACGAACTCGAGGGAATCGTGGTGATGGCGGCGCCGACTGGAAAGGTTTATGTTCCCGAGCACGCTCTGATCGTTTTCCAATCGATGTTGCACCATGCCGAAGAAAGGGACGGAGCACCTGCCCCCCTGGACAAATAAGTGAAGTGGCAATCTCAAAGCCTTCAACCGCCGAGGTATGTTCCTCAGGCCTTTTCCCGTTCCACACAATTTCGCCAACCTCTTGTTGCTTTGGAAGGCAATCAAGGCCTCCAACCCACGTCTAACAAGACTTCTCTTCTCTCTGATGCCTGTCAGGGCCGCCACTTACTCTCTTGCTGAGATCGTCCTCGACGTTGAGCGTCGTTTTCATGGAAGCCTTCGCAATTTATTTACATAGGGATGCAAGAATAATCCAAACATCAGGAAGGCCTTTTTATGGTTGTCACCTATGAGCATTCGCCTTCTCTCAGGATTGATGGGCAGCGCTTCTTGGGGCGCGACCGCCTGTTGTGTGGTCTTTTCCGATGCGGCAGAACCGGCCGATCTGGGTTATAGTATGGCGTAAGGCGGCCCTTGAGCGGGTGAAGTTTGGTTTCGCAGAGAGTTCCGTAGAGAGGGCCCCGAATTCCTACAAACTCCTTGGAGGTCTCGAAATGAAAGCGGTAGTCTTAGAAGCCTATCACCATCCTTTGGCCATTCGGGAGGTGGAGATCGGGGACCCGCAACCGAGAGAGGTCACCGTGGCCGTGAAGGCTGTGGGCCTCTGTCTTACCGATGTTCACATCCACGAGGGGAAGATTCCGACGGTCAAGCTTCCTCTCATCCCGGGCCATGAATTCGCAGGTGTAATCGCCAAAACAGGATCTGAAGTCAAGGGGCTTCGACCCGGTGACCGCGTGGTTGTGAATATCGACGTGACCTGCGGTTCCTGTGATCACTGTCTCCGGGGTGAGACCAATCGATGTTCCAATCTTATTCGCATTGGCTTCGAGCGAAATGGGGGCATGGCTGAGTACGTAAACGTGCCGGCGGCAAATCTTGAGCCGATCGCACCAAACGTTTCGTTTGAAAAGGCAGCCATTCTGCCCGACGCGGTGGCAACAACCTATCGCGCCATGAAGACCATCGGCGAGGTCGGCCCCGGAACCAAGGTCGCGATACTGGGTATCGGAGGACTGGGGATGCAAGGCATCCGAATCGGAAAGCTCTTGGGAGCCTATGTGGCTTGCACAAGTCGTAACGATGAGAAGCTGGAGATGGCAAGAGACCTGGGAGCCGATCAGGTCATCAACACCAAGCGGGACCGGTTTCTCGATGTGGTTGGGAAAACGATCGGGAGCTTCGATGTCGTCATCGACAATATCGGCACCCCTCAATCCGTAAGTGATGCCGTCAAGGCATGCCGAAACGGAGGCCGGGTAGTGGAAGTGGGCTATGTAGAACCCGTCCTGGAGGCGCCGTTTTACGATGTTGTGATCAAGGAGAAGCAGATCCTCGGGTCCAGGGCTTCCACGCGAAGCGAGTTTCGTGAGGTGGTGAGCCTCGTCAACGCGGGCAAGCTCGATCCGCATATCGGCGAGCTCATTCCCATCGATCGGGTCAACCAGGCCCTCCAAGATCTCAAGAGTGGGAAGTTTCTGACGCGAGGTGTTTTGGTGCTCCCTTTCTCTTGATGGAAACAGTAAGACCAACCCTGAGAAGGGGTTTCTTGACAGAGAGGGAGAAAACCCCTATACTTTGTGCAGCAATATTTTGGACGCAATGGATTCTTCGAGTGATGAAGAAGGAGGGTCGTAATCATGTATCGTCGAGGTTGGGGTAGGGGGATTGTCAGCGTTCTCTTGTGTATCTG
>Ga0123519_10016898_pt1 | contig 10087 bp, 9 predicted proteins | sample YelNatPaOPRAMG02_FD_87396 | JGI IMG/M metagenome (GOLD analysis project Ga0123519, IMG submission 87396) | Hot spring microbial communities from Yellowstone National Park - Yellowstone National Park OP-RAMG-02 (version 2) | ecosystem: Environmental > Aquatic > Thermal springs > Hot (42-90C) ...
AATATTGAAGAAATCAAAAAGTTAATCAAGCAAGGCAACAATTATCCTGGCGCGAATTATGTGATAAGAACAGATGGCAGAAAGAAAAAGATTACAGAAGACTTGAAAGAAGAATTATGCGCAGAGATACAGCCCGGATACAAAGTGGAGAGGCATTTAAGAGATGGAGATATTGTATTATTCAACAGACACCCATCATTGCACAAGCAGAGCTTGATGGCTCATTTTGTAAAAGTATTGCCTAACAGAACATTTAGGTTACATCCTGCGGCTGCTGCGCCTTATAACGCCGACTTTGATGGTGATGAGATGAACATTCATAGCCCTCAGACAGAAGAAGCAAGAGCAGAAGCAAAAGTTCTTTTGGATGTGAGCAAAAACATAATTTCGTCAAAGAACAACATGAATCTTGCAGGAACAATAACCGATTCGATAACAGGGCTTTATTTGATGGGCAATAGCATACTTAAAAAAGAGGATGCCGAAGAATTGCTATTTTCTTCAGGTGTTGAAGCAAGCTTAAAGAAAAAAGAACTGGACGGGAAAGAAGTTTTTGCTCATGTTCTGCCAAAGAATTCAGGAATAAAAGTTAATGAAGAGCTTACGGGAAGCAATACATTCGCAACAGAGGATGGGAAACTGATAAAAATAATAGATAGGGAATTTGGGAGAGAGACAACAATTGACTCTATAAATAAAGCATTCTTATTGGGTGCATTATATTTGTCAAGGAAAGGATATACTCTTGGTCTAAGAGACTTAGACGTAACTGAAAAAATTAGAGAACTAACAAAAAAAGTAATAGAAGAAGCTGAAAGAAAAACTGCAAATATTATCCGAGAGTATGAAGAAAACACATTAACTCCGATAACTGGCAAAACACTTGAGGAATCAAGAGAATTAAAAATATTACAAGTTTTGAATGAAGTGAGGACAGAGATAGGAAAAATCTTGAAAGAACATTTCCCAGAAGAAGGGAACGCGAGCAAGATGATAAATGCTGGCGCTGCAGGAAGCATGGTTAATATCACGCAAATTGCATGTTCTGTTGGACAGCAGTCATTATGGAACAAGAGAATTAATTTTGGATACAGCGACAGGACGTTGTCATTTTTCAAAAAAAATGACTTGAGCCCCGAAGCAAGAGGATTCATAAAATCATCTTTTATACAGGGATTAAAACCGGCTGAATTTTTCTTTGGAGCAATGACTGGGAGAGACAGCTTAATGGACACTGCATTAAGAACTCCAAAATCAGGATATCTATACCGAAGACTTGTATCTGCGCTTCAGGATTTGAAAGTTGAATACGATGGCACTGTAAGAGATGCTTCTGAAAACATAGTTCAATTTATTTATGGAGATGATGGAAAAGATGTAGCAAAATTGCACTTGAAAGACAGCAACATTTCTCCTGGAGAGGCAATTGGAGTTGTGACAGCGCAATCATTTGGAGAAGCATCAACACAAATGGTATTAAGAACTTTCCACTTTGCTGGAGTTGCGCAAATGCAGGTTACACTTGGACTGCCTAGATTAATTGAAATTCTTGATGCAAGGAAAAAGCCGACAACACCATCAATGGAGATTTATCTTAAAAAGGATTATAATAATGAAAAAGAAGCGAGAGTGATTGCTGAAAAAATTAAAGAGGTTGCACTTAAAGAGATAGTTTCTGAGGTAAAGATTGATTTCGCAAATAAGAGAATTGAAATGATTCTGGACGGCAAGGCACTGAAGAGCGTACATGTTGGAGTCGAAAAAATAATTGAAAGGTTGAATGAAAAAGGATTCAATGTTAAAGGAAATGAGCAGAAGATAAGCATAAATGTATCTGATATGGATTTCAAGACAATGTATAAGCTCAAGGAAAAAATCAAAGAAACAATCATTTCAGGAATAAAGGGTATTTCGCAGGTGATTGTTACAACAAGAGGAAAGGATTATGTTATACTGACTTTTGGTTCCAACTTAAGAGAAGTGATGCAGATTAAGGGAGTGGATATTGAAAGGACTACTTCAAACGACATTTATGATGTTGAGCAAGTTCTTGGAATTGAGGCTGCAAGAGCAACAATTATAAGTGAAATCAGAAAGGTATTGCAAGGACAAGGATTAGACATTAATGAGAGGCATCTCAAGCTTGTTGCAGATGCAATGACTTCTTCAGGAATTGTCAAGGGAGTAACGAGAATGGGAATAATCTCTGATAAAGCAAGCATTCTTGCAAGAGCAACTTTTGAGACACCTGACAAGCAGTTTATCGGAGCAACAATGCAGGGCGGAACTGATGAATTAAAGTCAGTAATAGAGAATATACTTCTTAATCAAGTTGTACCTGTTGGAACAGGCTTGCCTGGCTTGCTCGTAAAAGTAACTGGACCATTAGTTATAAAAGAGGAAAAAGGCAGGAAAAAAGAATAACAGCAATGGCAACGATAAATATGCAGATTATGAGATATATTAATATTTTAGATAGGGCTTCCCATGTGAAAACAAGCAATTGTTTCATTTATAACAACACAATATTTTTTGCTGTGTCAAAATTTATGATTTCAAAGGCGATAGGGCCAAATGCATCAAATATAAGAAAAATTGAAGAGCAAACGGGCAAGAAAATACGAATAATAGAAGAGCCACAGGGAATAGAAAGCGCAGAGAGATTTATTAGTGATATTGTGGCACCTGTTAAATTCAAGTCAATTGAAATAAAGGACAAGTGCATTATTATTACAGCAGGAAGTTCAAACAAGGCAGCATTATTGGGAAGGAACAAGAGGAGATTTGATGAATTAAGGCAAATATTAATTGATAATTTTGGACTGGACTTAAAGATAGTTTAGATTTTAAAAGGCAAGATTGCCAATTATTTAAGAAATCTTTATAAAGCGAGGTTTTCTTTGAATATAAGCATAAAAGAGGTTATGCTTATATACAACTGAAAGGAGGTAGTCAACATGGACACAAAAAAAGTGATCACAACGCTTTTTGTTCTTGTGATAGTGCTATCTTTGCTAAGTATAACATTAAATGTGTTATATGGTGGCAAGACAATAACAGTTATCTCAAAAACAAAGGGTGTTGATAAAGCAAATATCGGATTATTTGTTGAGGGTGGGGAGACAGGAGTTTCTATCACCGGAAACACTATATCTGATATTGGACTTTATGTTGAGTAACAACAATGGCAGAGGATAACTCAGTTATGGTTGTTGCAATTCTTGCAGTGATTGCTTCATTGGCTGCAGCAGGAATTTCGTATTATTCTGCTATAAGCGTGGTACCGAAAATTTCTGCTTATGCAAGCTCTAGTGGAACAGCTAATTTGTCAGTTGAATCACTTGCTGTGATAAACTTTTCTGATGCAAACATAAATTGGGGTTCTGGAAAAGTAGATATAGGCAAGACGCATGCATATCTTGACACAAGAAGCGGAACAGTTACTAATGGTAATTGGACTCCTGATACAGGGCTTGTATTGGATAACATCGGAAATGTAAATGTCAGCTTAGCCTTGAAGGTTGGAAAAACAGCTGCACAATTTCTCGGCGGAACATCACCTGCATATAAATGGCTGGTTAGAAATGCAGATACAGAACCCGGAGCGTGCGTAAATGTAACTGCATTAGATGTATTTACTGATACCACCACTTCAGATACGACATTCTGCAACCCATTGCAGTTTTATGAAGGCAATAACACCATAAGAATTGACATCAATCTATCTGTGCCTTATGATTCGCACAAGGGTGCGCTTTCAGATGTAGTTACAGCCACAGGCACTGCTGTTTAAGAAGAATTTTATTTTTTTGTTTTTTTGTTTTTTTGTTTTTAGAATGAATTTTTTAGATTTGGGAAATTAGATTTTAAATTTTATTTTTAATAAAATATTGAACTTTGATTTTTGAAAGTTTAATAAAGATTTATAAATACGTGAGATTAAATAGGGAAATGAAAAAGAGAGGTTTTGCTTGTTTAATAGTCGGATTATTAGTGATTTTTACATTAAATTTTTCATCTGCATTAGGGATTATGCCTGCGATAAAAGAATTTAATTTTGAACCTGGCAAGAGAATAACTATAACTTACACTATTATAAGCGAGAATCCGTCAATGCCGCTTCAAGCATATCTTGAAGGGGATTTTGCAGAATATGCGTCATTAAGCAAAGAAAGCTTTGTTGGAGGAGGAACATTTACACTAACAATTAACTTGCCAAAAGAGTGGGACAAGCCAGGGAGAAATAGATTGGTTGTTGGAGTAAGAGAGCTGCAAAAACAAGAAGAAGCGCCGATAGGAGTTTCTGTTGATATAAGGGGTGTGGTTTATATAAATGTGCCTTATCCTGGAAAATATATTGAAGCTATCTTAAATATCCCGAATTGCAACAGCGGAGATGAAATTCCATTGGAATTAAAATTAATAAACAGAGGCAAAGAAACATTAGCCCTTAATATTGAAGCAAACTTCTACAGCAAGAACCGGGAATTGGTTTATCATACAAACTTTGAGCCGAGAACAATGGAAAGCGGAGAGGAAAAAACATTAAGAAAAATGATAGACACAAAAGATTTTAGCCCGGGGGATTATTCTGTTGAAGTAGCAATTGATTATTCCGGAGAGAAAAAAATAGTAAATAAAACATTAAGGGTTGGCAGCCTATCAAGTGGGATTAAGAATTTTACGCAGAGGATTGAAAGCGGGGGATTGAAAAAATATTTTATAGATGTAGAGAGCCTGTGGAATGATTATATTACAAAAGTCTATGCTGATGTAAATGTCTCAAACAGCTCGTATAGCATGGTATTTAGGACGCCGCCGACTGACTTGCCTGCATGGGAAGAGAGAAGATTGGAGGGGTATATAGACACAACAGGAATGGAAGGAGAGTATAATTCTGAAATAACGGCTTATTTTGAAGACAAGAACATAACTGTTAATGGCAAGCTCTTAGTTTATAAGAAATCTGAGATTAGTGACAAGTTAATCTTTATAATTGGAGGACTAATCGCAGTGCTAATAGTCGGGGTGGTTGTATATTATGCAACGAAAAAATTTGCAAAACAAGGAAAAAGGAAATAAAAATATTGACAAAAAATCAGAAAAATTTGAAAGAAGCGCAATAGTCTTGCTTATAGTTGCTTCTTTGATTTTTTTAATATCTGTTGGATTCTTATTGGTTTCATTCTTTGATAAGAGAGCGAATTATCAAAAGGGTGGCGAATTATTGGAGAGCAGAGAGTTTTATGCAAGCGTGAATGTCACATTAGACAGGGGAGGATTTGATTTAAATAAGAGCGCGCTAACATTTGGAAAAATTATCCTCGGAGGAAGCGCTACAAGAAATATAATATTTGAAAATAAGTATAATTTTGCGGTTTATGCAAAAATATCTGCAAGCGGAGATATCACAAAATTGCTTTCTTTTAATGACGTTGAAACAATAAGAATGGGTGAGATTAAAAAAATAAGTTTCAGTGTTTCTACAAATAATGAAACAATGCCTGGATTTTATGAAGGGAAAGTTAAGTTAGATATATATCCTGCATGGGTAGATATTGAAAACAAATAATTTATAAAAACTGTTTTCTTTGATGAATAATGAAAAAAAGGGTATTATTTTTGGTTGTTTTTATTGTCTCATTTCTATTTTTTATAATAATCTTTAGTTATATGACAGATTATATAAAAACAGGGTATACAATAACTGGAAAAGCAAGCTCAACTGCGACAATAAGTTTTTTTGTTTTGGGTGATATGCAACAAAGAAATATGGTGCAAGGATGGAATTTTGTATCTTTTAATGTTAAATCAACTAATTACAGCGTAGAGAGCGTGTTAAGTTCAATAGACGGGTATTATGATTATGTATTGGAATGGGACAGCGATAGGCAAGAGTTTAAGACATGGAGCAGGTTCGGAAGCAAGGATTTTACAGAATTAAACGAAAACAAGAGTTATTTTATATTTATGAACGATAACAATAAACAGATTTTGCTAAATGGAGAGAGATTCGGAAATTTGACATTAATCCTAAAAGATGGGTGGGAAACCCCTAATTATATTTATGAGTATGATTCTGAGAATATAACCGGGAACTATTTTAAGAATGTGACTTTTGATTATATACAAAAGTGGAACGAGACGAATCAAGAGTTTATGGTTTATAGCAAGCTTGCAGAGCAGCAGCCATTTAATAAGATTTATGTTGGCGAGGGTTATTTTATATTAACAAGAGGAGGAAACCTTGTTTATATAAGAACGCAATAAGTTTAAATACAAAAAATGAGAGATTATTACATGAAAAGAGGAAAAGAATTTGGTGTAGCATTAGTTTATATTGGAATTTTAATTTTGGTTATGCAGAATGCAAGCGCAGTTTATATAGGATTAACAGATGGTTATGTTTACAATAATCTTGGAAATCCTGTGGGAGGAGCATTTGTTGAGGTAACGGTTGTTGGATGTTCTGGAGGTTATGGGAATGGATGCAAGAGCAATGATACTACAGAGTCAAACGGATATTATGTTGCTGATAATCTTAATCTGCCGAAAAATGGCGGGGTAAGTGTAACTGCTAGTTACGGGACAGGAAGCGGGAGCGCATCTGGAACTGCAAATGAGTATCAGGTTGCGCATGTTAATGTAACAATTTGTTATCCGCCTTCTGTGCCGAGCATTAGCGATGTGCCAGATGGAGACAATAACACTATCATATTTTCATGGACTTCTGGAACAGATCCATTAGGATTATTAAAACATGATGATTTTATTTTAGATTCAATAATAAACAGCTCTGTAACTTCTCCACAAATAAGGACAGGATTAAGCTTCACGAGCCACAGCTGGGGGGCAAGAACATGCAATAATTATTGTTGCAGTGCATGGAATACAGACACATTTACATTAACATGTCCTGCTCCAAGTGCTCCTACACTAACAGATGTGCCAGACAGCCACAATACAACAGCAACTTTTTCGTGGGTATCTGGAATTGATCCGTATGGAAGAACTACGCATGATGAGTTTGATTTGGATGGGAGCATAACAAATCCTGCTATCTCGCCAATAACAAGGATAGGATTAGGATTTTCAAATCACATATGGAAAGTTAGAACATGCAATAATTATTGCTGCAGCAATTGGGTGAATGATACATTCACAATTGGAAATTTAGCACCCAGTGCTCCAAATAATACAAATTTCAGCATAAACAACGTTACAGGAAAAACAAACTTGACATGGACTTCTGGAACTGATCCTGATGGCGATGCGACTTATGATGAATTTAGATATCATAATGGAACAATAATAAGCCCTGCTACGTCGCCTATTGAAGTGGATTCTGATATATTGATAGAGTGGGATGTTAGGACGTGCGATATTTATGGGGCGTGCAGTGATTGGGTAGAAGTTAATAGCGTAACTTGCACAGAAGTTACAGGGGTTTGCGAAAGCTGCCCTGTTTGCGAGGTTTGTGAGCCTTGTGAAACTGGCGGAAGCACTGGAGGAGGAAGAAAAGCACCTGAAGAAACAAAAGCTAAAATTTATTGCAATGGAATTGAAGTAAAAGATGATGTATTATTTAAAGTAGATATGAAACTTAATGGGAAAACAAACAAGATAAGCTTGTTCGGTTCAAAATGGGCATGGGAAGATTTGGAGTATTGCCCATGGTGTTATAATGGAATAAAAGATTATGATGAAGAAGCTGTTGATTGCGGAGGAAGCTGCAGGGAGTGCACTTTGATTGAACAGCCGTTCAAAAAACAAGGAATTCCATTAGCAACATGGATTGTAATAGCTGCAGTGTTAATAATTGCGGGCTATGTTGCATATAAATTTGATATGTTAAAGAAATTAAAGGGAAAGTTTGGAAGATAGTGTTGGATTTTTGAATATAAAAATCCATAAAAGCAAATTCCAAAGATTAATTCCTGTTTAGTTTTAAAAGGCTAAAAGTTTAAAAAGCAAGAAATTTAAGCAATAAATATGGGATTAATGAGCGCAAGAAAATTAATGAAAAGAAACAGAAAATATAGATGGAGCCAGAAGGCTTACAAAAAGAGAACTCTTAATTTAAAAGTAAAAGCAGACCCTCTTGAAGGAGCTTCGCAGGCACGAGGAATTGTTGTCGGAAAGTTCCAAAAAGAGGCAAGGCAGCCGAATTCTGCAATGAGAAAATGCTGTAAGGTTCAATTGATAAAGAATGGGATTTGTGTCGGAGCATTTATTCCTGGGAATTTGGCACAAAAATTCATTGATGAGCATGATGAAGTGATAGTTGAGCGAATTGGCGGGCGAATGGGACGTTCATTAGGAGATATTCCTGGAATAAGCTTTAAAATAATAAAAGTAAATGACCAGCCACTGCATCTTTTGTGGAAAGGTAAAATAGAAAAGGGTAGAAGATAAAGATGGCAGAGAAAACTGAGCAGAAACAAGAATTAAGGCAGGAATTTAAGATATTTGACTTGTATGAAGTGTCAAATGTTATTATAAAAGACCCTGCGCTAAAACCTTATATTAATTTGGATGGGAAGATTTTGCTTAAATCACAAGGAAGGCATACAGAAAGATTTGGAAGTGCAAAAGTTAATGTTGTTGAAAAGTTGGCAAGGCATCTTGATGTTCCAGGGCATATCGGAAAAAAACATAAATTAATCACTTCGTGGGCAAGCGGAAAATACAATAAAAATATGAAAACTGTTCTTGAGGCATTAAGAATAATCCAAGAAAAAACAAAGAAAAATCCTGTGCAGGTGCTTGTAACTGCAATTGAAAATGGCTCGCCGAGAGATGAGGTCACTATAATTGAGCATGCTGGCGCAAGATATCCGCAAGCAGTGGATTGCAGTCCATATAGAAGGGTTGGATTAGCATTAAGGTGGATTGTTCAGGGAGCTTACAATAAATCATTTGGAAAAGGCAAAAAAATCGCCCAAACTCTCGCTGATGAAATTATTGCTGCAAGCGAGGGCAGCATGGAAAGCTTTGCAGTGTCAAAGAAAAACGAAGCAGAGAAACAGGCAGACGGAGCAAGGTAAAGATGGTTGAAAAAGAAACGAGTTTAGAAAAAATAAAAAGATTGATTGCAAATCAAAAAAACATAAGAAACATAGCTACTTCTGCGCATATACACCATGGAAAATGCATTAGTGGAGATTCAAGAGTCATGATGGCAGATGGAAAGATAATGACGGCTAAAGAGATATTTGAAAAAGTTTTGAATGATGGCAAGATATATGAGGAAAATGAAGAATACAGCGTTTTTATACCAAATAAAAAAATAGAAATTTTCTCACTGAATAAATTTACAAACAAGATTGAGAAGAAACAAATTCAATATGCATGGAGATTGAGGGGCGGAAATACAATCAGAATAAAATTGAGAAATGGGTTTGAAATTGCAACAACCCCCGAGCATAAATATCTCGTTTATAAAAATGGATTAGAATATATTGAAGCAAAAAATCTTAAGCTTGGAGACAGGATTGTCTGCTCAAGAAAATTGAGTGTGGAATTGCCAAAGAACAAAGGAATAAAAGAAAGAATATTGAATAAGCTATCTGAGAAGAATTTTTATGTTAATCTTAAGAAGGGATTTTCTGAAGAGATGAATAAAAAAATAGTTGATTGCGGGCTTGATAAGATAAACCCTACTCTAAAGATAAAATCAAGTAACTATGGCCTAAGAGATTTTGTGGATTTGTGTAATACACTTGGCATTAGCTTGGAAGAGGCATATAATCATATTGATAAGATTTATCTTAGAACTGGGAAACAGAGAGGGAAAAATTCTATGCCCATAAAAATGCCTTCTAATTTTGAAGAATTGTTCTATTTAGCAGGATTATTTATTGGTGGAGGCTCTAATAAGAGATTTATTGCAAAAAAAAAGCAATTGGCATTGAATGCTGTTAGAGTTTGCAAGAATCTCGGATTTGATGCTAAATTAACAAAGAATGGAACAAAAACCCATGAAGTTCATATAAATTTGACTCTTGCGCAGATTCTTAACAGCTTGTTTGATTACCCGATAAAACAAAAATCGCATAATGTGAAGGTATCTGATTTTGTTAGGGAG
>Ga0123519_10016899_pt1 | contig 10087 bp, 7 predicted proteins | sample YelNatPaOPRAMG02_FD_87396 | JGI IMG/M metagenome (GOLD analysis project Ga0123519, IMG submission 87396) | Hot spring microbial communities from Yellowstone National Park - Yellowstone National Park OP-RAMG-02 (version 2) | ecosystem: Environmental > Aquatic > Thermal springs > Hot (42-90C) ...
ATAAAATCAATGTAATCGCCAAGAAAATTGTCAACAAGTTCTATTTATTTATACAAATTTATACAAATTTATACAAATGCCTAAAACAATAAATCCATTAATACTGCAAGTTGCAATTTATTTATTTTTGCTTGTTTCTTTAAAGTTATTAATTCTTTTTTAATTTCTTGCCAAAGATGTTTTTTGCCAACTATAAATTTTGATATTTCAAATAAATTTTTATCATTACTTTCAATTTCAATTTCTTTAATAACTGCATTTGCTACATTTAAATGCACTTGTATATGCAAATCATCTTTCAAGACAACGTTTTGAAATTGATAATTGCCTAAATAACCATAATTCCATTCAAAAGTTTTATACTTTTCATCAACTAATTTATTAATGTTCATAATATCAATTTCGTTTAACACATATTGTTGTATATCACTGAAATAAATTAAAAAATTCATATACAGCATAGTCAAAAATTCTTCAACATTCCATAGAACTTTTGAAAAATTTGAATTAGAATTTAACTTGCTTTGATGCTGTTCTACAAATGAAATTAAATTCATAACATTTGCTCTTCTCGACTTCACAGAATTATCAACAAATTTGATTTCATCTTGCCTTAACGAATTTGAAAGATTTTGCAAATCACTTGAAAATAAGATTGTTCCATGGTGGAGAACACGATTTTTGAAAGTATGTTCAGCATTCCCTGAAATTTTAATATCATTAACCACAATATCACTTTTATTGGCTAATTTAGCGGGAACACCTAAATCATTCAATAATTTGATAATAGGTTCAGTAAATTTAGGAAAATCTGATAATTTCTCACTTTCGCCATTTTTAATAAAAGTAAAATTTATATTTCCTAAATCATGATAAACCGCTCCCCCACCTGATATTCTTCTGATTACAGGTATTTTATGATTTGCTACATATCGTGAATTAATTTCTTTCAGAGCAATTTGATGTTTACCCAAAATTACCGATGGCGAATTCCTATAAAGAATAGTAACTGGTTCTTGAAATTTAGAAAAGAAATATTCTTCCAATGCAATATTGAAATAAGGATTGTGCGACGTATTTAAAATCAAAAACATAGTATAATTTATTTAATTAATTACGTTATTAAATTAAGTTTAAATTAATAATTAAACGAAAATATCAAAATAAATATTTCCAAAAACAAAATTAATTTACTTTCAATGCGTATTTTTGAAAAGTTAAAAAGGTAAGAACAATGAAAAGATTTACTTTACTATTTGCTGGATTGATTTTAGTAACTTATTTTTCAACTGCCCAAATCTTTCAGAAAGTAGGGACACCCTTTAAACAAGTGCATAAGGTCAAATTTTTACAAGATAATTTAATGGTTATTTTAGGTGATTCTTTATATATTGATATTTGGAATAGTTCACCGTTCATACCATATTTTGGCTCTGGCTTTTATACAAGTTCTGATTTTGGGAAAAATTATCAGGGACCATATTTAAGAGGATATACTTGTTTTGATGTAACAAAATCAGCAGAATCGGATTATTATGCTGTAACAATGCAATTAAATCGCTCGTCTATACTTCGTTCACAGGGTAGTTATTCAAATTGGGATTTATCGCCTCTTATAGAAGATACTAAACTTATGCAAAAATTAATAATAGGTTCTTATAAAGGCAAAGAAAGATATTTTGTAACATCTATAAATACTTCCGAAGGTTTAACCATCTCTGATGATAGTTTTGCAACAACTAATCTTTCAAATCTTTTATCTACAATTAATGATTTGAAAATTTCACAAAAGACAGGAGATATTTTCATTGCATCGGATAATTCAAATTACGGAAGAGTAGCAAGAAGTACTGATGGAGGCAATACTTGGACTAAAGATGTATCAGGATTAGAAGGATTAAGGATTTTATGTGTGCAACCTTCCACAACAAACCCTGCTTTTGTGTATTGTGGTGCTGACACAGTTACATTTAACAAAGTTGCAATTGGAAAAGGAATTTATTTCAGTAATGATACAGGAAAAACTTGGACATTACTTTCAGCAAAAGGTTTTCGTGTATTTGATATTAAAGAACATCCTACCGAATCTAATTTTATAGCTTCTGCTTGTGGTGAATTAGGTGTTGGTATTTCAAGTATTGCCGGACAATGGTTTGATGTTGTTTCAGATGGTCTTCCTCAAAACTTCGATGTACGCAATGTAGCAATACCAAATTTGCCATCAAATAAAAGTGGTATCCAAGTTTACGCAGCATTGTTAGATGGTGGTCTTTACCAATCAAATAATATTACTAGTAATGTCCCAACAAATTCCAGTAATTTAGATGTTTCTGCTAAAATTTTCCCTAATCCTGTAAGGAGCAACCACTTTTCTTTATTATTTAATTCAAAATCAAACGAAACATTAAAAATTGAAATAATTAATACACTCGGTCAATCGTTATTAGTTGAAAATATTAGTAACTTAAATATTGGAGATAACGTTATTTCCTTTGAGAGTTTAAATTTGCCAACAGGCAATTACATTATGCTTTTGCAACAAGCAAATAATCTTCAAAACATTAACTTTGAAATATTAAAATGAAATATGGACATAAATTCATTAATCGGGGTCTTTGATTCAGGGGTCGGAGGTCTAACTGTTTTAAAGCAGCTTATTAGATTTTTACCAAATGAAAAATTTCTTTATTTAGGAGATACTGCCCGAGTACCCTACGGCAATAAATCACAAGAAACAGTAAAACGTTATGCCGAAGAAGCAACAAAATTTTTACTTTCAAAAAATGTTAAACTGATTGTTATTGCTTGTAATACAGTTTCTTCGTTAGCATTAGACAATGTCAGAAAACTTGCCGGAGATATTCCCGTTGTAGGAATGCTTGATTTTTCTGCTATCGCCGCTTATCGCACTTCACGAACAAAAAACATCGCTGTTATAGGAACAAGAGCGACAATTAATAGTCAAAGTTACGAACAACAATTAAAACAAATTGCAGGTACAAAAAAACTAAAAATTTATTCAAAACCTTGTCCATTGTTTGTACCTCTCGTTGAAGAACTATTTCTTGAAAATGAAGCAACTAAACTAATTGCAACAAATTATTTAGCAGAATTTGCTGAAAAAAATATTGACACTTTGATTCTTGGTTGCACTCATTACCCTGCTTTGTCAAAAATTATTCAAGATTTATTACCGAATGTTAATTTAATTGATACAGGGGAACAATCTTCTATTCAAGTATTAAGAATTCTCGCTGAAAAACATATTTTAAATAACGATACAATTGATTTTTCTGCTGTTCCACAAGTTGAATTTTTTATTACAGATTTATCCCCAAATTTCAAGAAAATTGCAGAATTTTTACTTGGCTTCTCAATAGAAAATCCGAATATAGTGCAATTAAGCAACGACTAATAACTTTGCAATAAAAAAAGTTTTTTTGTAACTATTTCGTCTTGAAAAGTGTCTAAATAATTAAATTTAAGCGTGCAAAAATGCAAATTCAATATAAGATAAAAAATATTCTTTTATACATAATTTTATTTGGACTTGTATCAATTTCACTTTATGGACAAGATGATAAAGACAGAGTTCGTAAAGTAGATTCAACTTATATATTTAAACCATCGAAACCAGTAAAATTATATAATCCATCAGAAAATATCATTAATCAATCGTTAGGATTAGATGTTGCCTTTTCAAACTCAGGGTTAGGACTTGGTTTCTTTTACAATAATTTTATTGATAATAACAACATTTTATTTGGTAGTTTTTACATTTCAGGAGCAAGAAATACAGACGAATTTGAATATTGGGATTATAACACTGGTCAATGGATAGTACCTAATAAAATTAATAGATTATTTTTAGTGCCAATAACTTTTGGATATTCCCATATTTTATTTGCCAATGCGTTAGCAGGTTCATTTAAACCTTTTATTTCCTTAGGAGCAGGTCCATCATTAATATTTTCAAATCCTTACCAAAAAGGGTGGTTTGAAGCATGGAGTTATGCTACAACTTATGTTAGATTTGGTGGTGATATAGCAATTGGTGCAGATTTTCGTTCATTCGGTAGTTCTGTTGCAAGTTTTAGTATTAAATATTATTATATACCTTTTGGTGGAAAAGGATTAGAAAGTATTCAAGGACTTCCGATGACCGATTTCGGTGGATTAGTTTTATCTTTATCAATTGGTTATGGCTTTTAATTATAATTTTGTTGTTGTTAATTTAAAATAATTAAATTTGCTTTTTGAAATATCACAAAAATGAAATTAAAATTCAAAATATATGAAAAAACTTATTTTACTTAATATAATTATCTTATGTTGTTTTTATTCTACGTATTCACAAGTTGCCGTTATTAGTGAATATATGAATCAATCAGGAACTCCTGATGGAGAATGGACAGAAATTTTAATATTAGAAAACAATGTAAATTTATCGAATTATTCTATTCGAGATAATTCCGATACAAATTCTTGGCGACCTGCCGCCGTATTTAAATCAATCCCTTTATGGTCTAATCTTCAAAAAGGAACAATTATAGTTATTATGCACCGTTCCACAGGAACTGTATTAGATGTTGACCCTTCTGATGGTTATATTGAAGTTGCCGCAAGCGACCCTAATTACTTTAATACACCTCCAACTTGGGATGCTGATGGCTCATTAAGCATTAACCAAACTAATGATATGATTCAGCTTTTAGATGCTTCTGGAAATAATGTACATACATTAGGACATACTGCCAGCGTTAGTTCAAAGCCCTATAATGACTTTACAAGCATTAATGGAGCAAAGTTAATGTACAATGGCTCACTTTCAAACGGTAATAGTTTACGTGTTTATCCAGGTGCTTCAATAAGTGATTATGAAATGGGGTTCGATGCTTCAAAACAATATACAGTTGCAAATAATTCTTATTCAAAAGGTTTCCCGAATGCTAACGTTGGCTCAACAAACACAAACCATTTGTTTTGGCGTGCATTAAGACAGCCTGATTGGACAAATTCAAGCATAAATACCTCTGCTTCTGTTATTGCAAATAAAGTAAAAATTACATGGAACCCAGCCGCTCCAACTATGAATTCTGACGAAGGCTATATTATTATCCGAATACCAAGTAACCAAAGAAATTTAGCAACACCTCCTATTGATGGAAAAATTTACAATACTGGTGATTTTATCGGTTCAGGAACTGTTGTCGGTACAGTTTACAATTTAAATCAAAAAGAATTTACAGATAATGATTTTTCTAAGGCAGAGTGCGGACAAGATTATTTTTATAGAATTTATGCTTTTAGATATAATGCTGACAATCAAGGGAAAGATTTTCAACCAGAAAATGCTCGTGGTCGTAGCTACAATGAAAATAACTTCGCTGAAACACCAACAGTTTCAAAATTAAGTCCAGATAAACCTATTATTTCTACTCTTGATAATAGAAATACATTTTGCGAAGGCGAAAATGTATTTATCCAAGTCAACGGAAATTATACATCCGATATTACTTTTCAATGGTATAAAGATGGATTACCAATTTCCAATGCAACAAGTAGTAAATTAAAAGTGAATGCTTCTGGACAATATTATGTTACAGTTACAAACTTAACTTCTTTATGTCAAGTTCAATCTGATATAGTTGATATTCAAATTTTACCTTCTCCACAAGCATTTCTATATATTGTTTCTAATCAACAATACATACAAATTACAAAAGATACAACAATTTTCGTATGCAAAGATGCCGATCCATCTTTTGATTATCCAAGATTGCATTTAGAAGGAGCAAATACTCGGGAGTGGTATTTTGATGGGAAATTAAAAAATGAAGAATTGAATAAAGTTGAAACAATTGCTGTTCAAAAAGGCTCTTATTTCGGCGTTGTCAAAAATGGAATTTGTGCAGACACTACTCCAAAAGTCTTTATTGATTATTTTAATTTAAATTTAGTTTTCAACCCATCTACTGCCGTCTTTGATGCTGATGATTCCCCTGTTCAAACAATTACAATTCAAAACTTATCAAATAGTGATATTACTTTGTTAGAAAGCGATTTCCAAATTCCAAAGGCTTTTACTTTTGAAAATACTACTTTCCCAATAATAATTCCTAAAAACGGCTCTCAATCTATTCAAATCAGATATACGAGAACTACACCGGGAACAGATATTTCAAAATTATATTTAAATGTTATTTGTTCTCAAACTTATCGTTTGAATTTACAAGGAGTAAAAAAAGTTCCCGGTACTGCACAATTATTGTCTATACCTGATACATTAAATTTCGGGACTATAACTACTTGTGATGCCATAAATGGTATTTCCAAACAACTTATGGTGAAATCAGTAGGGACAATTCCTTTGACGCTCCATTCCCCCGTTGTAGATACTCAAGTTTCTTTTGATAACTCGCTTTTCCCAAAAACATTAGATACCAATGCTACTTTCCAATTTAATATAAATATCATTCAAACAAATGAAGGAATTTACAGTGGAATACTTGCTATACCTTATGAAAGTGTAGAAAAAAATCCAAAACAAGATACTATGTTAATTCCTTGGACATTAGAAATAGTAAAACCTAAATTAGATTTTTCACCGACTGTTGCTTGCTCAATTGCTACTTGTTCTGATACAGCATACCAAACTTTAGATATTACTAATAACACAAAAATACCAATTTCAATAACAAAGAACTTTATTAATAGTTCACAAGTGTCTATTTTAGAGCCTCTTCCGATTTCTTTTAATCCACAAGAAAAGAAGACAATTACAATTAGAGTTGTTTCTAACCAGAATATTAATCTAAATGATACTTTGGAGTACGAACCTTGTACAACTCGAGACCAAATTTCCATTTCAGCTACAAAAAGTAATATTAGCATAACAACAAATAATTCCAACATTGATTTTGGGATTGTTCCAGCTTGTTCTAACTCAAACTACGAATCAACCCAAAAAGCAACAATAACTGTTTCTGGCGGTGCAGTAAAAGTTAAAGATATTCAAATACAAGGTCCTTTTGCTTTGGATTTAAATCCAGGGGATATAATTAATTCTACCCAAAATATTACTTTTAAATATCAAGGCACACAGCCTGGACAAATGCAAGGAAAAATCACTTTAACTTTTGATCCATGCGATTATGTTTTAGTGTATAATATTTCTGCACAAGGTGTTGTGCCAAGTATTACTATTAATCCTGATAGTTTGTTAGATTTTGGATTTGTTCAACAATCGGTTCTTAACTCAAAAACTATTACAATTACTAACACTTCTCCTTTTAATATTTCTGTTAATATTTCATCTTCATCAAGTGAATTCCAAATCTCTTCTGATTTGATTTCACCAATTACTTTAAAACCAGATGAAACTCAACAGGTAACTATTAATTTTAAATCAGATAATCCTGATACATTTTCAAGTGGAACATTAAATTTGCTTGTTGAACCATGCGATGAAGTATTCAGCATTAAATTATCAGCCACTACTGCTAATAATGTTTTGATTGGTAAAATTCAAGCCGATATGCCCCAAGAAATAACAGGGAAAATTGGTCAAACCGTTAATGTGCCAATCACATTTACTCCTAATTTTAATTTAGCAGATGCAAATATTGGAGAAATTGCTTACTATTTTAGTTATGATGGTGTCTTGCTTTACCCAAAAAATGTAACTCCATTAAATCAAAATAGTTGGATAAATAATAGTTCAGTTGTTTTGTCCGAAAATAATATTAATAATTCTATATTAGTATATGATTTAAAAGGAAACACTCCTCCAAATAATAATAATTGGTTAAATTTAAATTTACAAGTTTTGCTTTTACAATCAAATTTAGAAAAAGGGAAAATTACTCTTGATAGCGTTATTTTTGTTACTAAATCAAAAATAAGCATAGAAAACGATTCAACAATAATTAATGTCCCAAAACAATGTGAATTAGAAAATAGAACAATATATTTTGACCAAACAAGTCAAATCCCAATTATATATAATACTAATGACCAAGTAGATATTAAATTTCAGACAATTGCTGATGGCAACGTTTCAATTAATATTATTTCCACAACTGGCGAGATTATGCAAAGTCAAACCTTTACTAATGTGCGACAAGGTGAATATAAAACACAATTAGATATTAGTAACTTACAAAGTGGTGTATATTTAATTGAAATTAAAACTGCTACGAGTGTTTTTGTGCAAAAAATTATAATTTTAAGATAAATTTCTTTATTTAAATAAAGAAATTTGTATAATTTGATAGAAAAATAATTGGCTAAACAAATAATAAAGTATTGTTCCAGAATTTAAAATTATTTTTTGTCTATTTAAAATTAAACTTATAATTATACCTATTACAAACCAAGCGATATAAACTTGTATTGGAATATTGTTCAAGATAATCCCCCTTTGATTATACCAATGTCCCAAATACAATTTACTCGCAACAGGTTCAAAGACAAAATCAAAGAAAGTAATTATAATAGCAGAAAGTATTATTTTTCCCCATTTTTGACGTACAATCTTTTGAGATAAATAATAAGAACCAAATATAATTAAAGACCAATTTAAAGAAATAATCAATATAGAAATTATCTCAAATATAAGTATATCAGGACTAAATATCATACCTGCTTTTATTCCTATTGCTTCCATAAATAAAATTAATAGAAAACTAATACTAAAAGTATGTAAGAAGACTTTTTTGTTCGTTTGTAAATATATATAATTATTAAAAAATACTATATTTATCAAAAATAGTAAAGCTGTCCATAATAATATTAAATACTCTGCACTTGTTTTTATTTTAAAAAAATATAAAACCGTTAGTCCCAAAAAAGTAATAATGATAGTTCCATTAATTATTTGGTCATTTTTAATTAAATCTTTAAATTTTTCTATATTCATTTTAAATAACTAATTAACTTTATAAAATTTATGTATTTTTTATTTGTTTTATAACTTTATTTTTGTTCTAAATTTTTCCCAATTTCATAACAAATTATCCATAAGCTAACCATTGAAAATGAATAAAAGAAATACTCAATAGGTATTTTAATAACTTTCAATCCTATCACTGTCATCGGGTTAATAAAAATCATTGGCAATGAAACCTTGAAATAAAAGAATATAATCAATGGTATAAAAATAATAGAATTTGTAAACCAAATATTTGATTTATTTAATATTTGATATTTAAAAATTGTATTTAAATAAAAAACTAATGAAATAAGTAAAAGATTTACAAAAGTAAAATTATGTTTTATAAAAATAAAAGCAAGCAGGAAAAAAGCAATAGCAACTAAGAAACTATGGTTTTTCGTAAAATTAATTATTTTTTCTTGCCTATAAGAATTGGCTACTTCATAAATCAAAATAACCACATAAGGCACAATAAGGAAAAATAGTAATTCTTCAATTGGCAATTTGAAAATGTAAAATTTGGTTGTTTGTGTTGCAGAAAATGACAAATCACCACGATTTACAGACAAAATTTCCCATATTAAATAAGAAGTGCTTACAATTGACACAGAGAACAAGTAAGCAAAAAAGTTTTCATAAAATTTAATTTTCTTATTAAATGAAAACAGCAATGCAATAATGAGAATAATTAAATCGGAAGTTAAATATGCAAACATTTTTGACTCAAATCTTTTATATTTTTCATTATCAAAATTATTTAAACGAATTGCATACAATATTAATTGAGAAACATATTATTTTAAATTATTTAAAATTTAAATTTTTTCTAAAATAATTTTTTATAATTTAATGTATTTCTTATATATAAGAAATATAAAATAAGCTATCTTTGCAGGATAGCTTATTTTATATACATAGTATTTCAATGGAAAAAGAGCTAATCTTGCATTTCGCTTTCTGGAATAATTAGTAATTTGCCATCTTCCAAAATTTTCTTATCATCAAGATAAACATTTGGTTTAGTAACAAGTCCGTCTATATGAAGAGGAACATTATTAGTACCACCAAAGGAAACATTGTTTCCAAAAGCAAAATGAATAGTGCCGAGTACTTTTTCATCTTCTAAAATTTCACCACTAATTTTTGCAAAAG
>Ga0123519_10016901_pt1 | contig 10086 bp, 4 predicted proteins | sample YelNatPaOPRAMG02_FD_87396 | JGI IMG/M metagenome (GOLD analysis project Ga0123519, IMG submission 87396) | Hot spring microbial communities from Yellowstone National Park - Yellowstone National Park OP-RAMG-02 (version 2) | ecosystem: Environmental > Aquatic > Thermal springs > Hot (42-90C) ...
AAAGAGAAAAGTGTAGAAGATAAGATTAGAGAATTAAAAGTGAAAGAAGACGAGATAGAGAAGAAGAGGGGAGGCTTGGAGAGTAAAGAGAAAAGTGTAGAAGATAAGATTAGAGAATTAAAAATGAAAGAAGACGAGATAGAGAAGAAGAGGGGAGGCTTGGAGAGTAAAGAGAAATCAATTGAAGATAAGATCAGAGAATTAAAAGTGAAAGAAGACGAGATAGAGAAAATACAGAAAAAAGAATCGAAGACAGAAAGTTCAAGGGGAAAGAGAAAAGTTGCATCAAAGGAGAGTGTAGTTGAGAGAGAAGGAGCAGAAAATTTGTCTATGAATGGAAAACGCAAAAAGAAAAATAAGGGTGGAGAGAGGGATGATAAAGAAAAAGATTCTGAAAAAGAAAGGAATCGATAAAAATACAAAGGAAAATACAAGGGAGAGGGATTTTGCAGAACCTGAGATGTCCAAGCCTGAAACTTCAGATCAGGCTGGTATGAATATAGAAAATGATGGAAAGAATGCAATCGAAGTTAAACAAAGTATGGAAAGTATAGTAGTTCAGTCTGAAGAGAAATCAGAACCTGAGATGTCCAAGCCTGAAACTTCAGATCAGGCTGGTATGAATATAGAAAATGATGGAAAGAATGCTATCGAAGTTAAAGAAGATGGAGAAAGTGTAGTTCCATCTGAAGAAAAAAATAGTATATCCGATGTTTTATCTGCATTAAGAGAGGAAGAGAATGCAATTCTGTTAGAATTACTTACCCGAGTTAAGAGCGGAACATCTGATGATTTTTTTGAATGGGTTCGTTCGAGGAAGATGAGCGAGCGAGAGGTTATTTCTGCGGTTGCAATGCTGTACGCAGATGAGGCTTGGGTGAATGTAGAAGATTTTTGGGAAGGTCTAAAGAGGGTATCAGATATAGAAATTATGCATGATGATGAAGAAGATGAGGAGGAGATTATAGACCTATCAAGTTTATCTGAAAGGATTCATGCTGTAAAAGTGCTGCAAAGGCTTTTTGGTAGGAAAGAAACAGAGTTTTTAATAGAGGAACAGAATTTGGAATTCGAAGAAATAGGCGAAGAAAAAAGGATAGATGAAAAGATTGAGCAATTAAAGATGTTGCAAAATGAACTATCAGAACGGGAAAAAGAACTTGCTGTGAAAGAAGAAGAACTTGCAAAGTTAGCAGAGGAACTTAAGGATAAGGAGAAGAAAATAGCGGAAGCAAAGGAAGAACTCGATGCACGGTCGAGGATACTTATCGCAATCGAAGCACAGAAGAAAAGTGAGAGCAACGAGAAGAAATTTGAGATGGAAAAGAAGGAACTTGAAGAAGAGAGAAAATGGCTTGATGCGGAGATGGAAGAATTAACTAGGAAGAAATCTGAATTAGAAAAAAGAGAGAAGGAGATGATTGCGGAAGTAAATGAGTATGCGGCAAAAAAGGAGAGTATGTTAGTTTCAAAATGGAACGAACTATCAGTTAAGGAAGAGAAACTAAAGGCACTTGAAAATTCGTTAAGGGAGAGAGAAGCAAGACTTGCAAAGGAGTCCGAAACAAGTGGTAAGACAATAGACGAAACTAACTTAGAGAAAAAAAGATTAGAACTTGTGAAAAAGGCAGAAACTCTTGCACAATTGGAAAAAGAACTGAAATCAAAAGAGGCTGCCCTTCAGTTAATTGGAAAAGAGTTAGAGATGAAAGAAAGCGAATTAAAAGCAGAAAGGGAGCGACTTAGTGCTTCTCAGCCTGTAAGTAGTGCAAAAAGTGCTGAGGAATTAGCAAAGTTAGAAGGGGAATTGAGAGCAAGAACTGAAAAACTCGAGATAGACAGGAGAGCACTCGAAGAGGAATCTGCAAAACTGAGAATTGAGTTGCTTGAGAAAGTGAAACTTGAGCAGAAACTTAAGAGCGAGTCAGAAAGGCAGGTTAATAGATGGCGCGAGCTAGAAGATTACGAAAGAAGATTGAATGAGAAGGAGAAGACGTTTGCAAAGTTAGAGGAAGAGATAAGAGCAAAACAAAGTGCAGTTCTTGCGTCTTTTGAAGAAGCAAAGATTAAACATGAAACTATAGAAGAAGATAAGGCGAAAGTTGAAAACGAAAAAAAGAGATTGGAAGAGTTAAAGGAAGAAATTTTGAAAAGAGAGGTAAGAATAAAGGCGCGCATATCAGAAATTGAAGTTAGAGAAAAAGAGATGAAGAGTAAAGAAGTGGAACTCAAAAAGAAAGAAGAAGAGATTATAAGAGAAAGAGAAGAGATAGTAGCCGAGCGTGCGGGCTTGGAAATGGTTTCCTCGGAACTGAAGAAAAGAGAACAAGAAATGAATGAACAGTTAAAGAAAATAACGGCAAAGGAAGAAGAAATAAGATTCCAGAAAGAGGCGATTAATAGAGAAAAGAAAGAGATTGCAGAACGAGAGATGAAAGTAGTAAAGAATGAAGCGATTTATGAGAGTCGTGTTATGATACTTGAGAAGCAGGAAAAGGAGTATGCAAGGAAGGAATCGGAAACAAGGGAGATTGCACTAAATCTTGCAAAACATGAAGAGAAATTGAGATTAAAAGAAGAAGAACTTAAAAAGGATGCAAAATTAGTTGCAGAGCAAGCGTCTAAATTATTATCAGAACGTGCAAAGTTCGAGGATGAGAAGAAGAGCCTGCTTGCTGAGAAAGCAGAACTAGAAGAAAAAGAGAAAGAGATTAGAGAAAGAGAAGTAGAATTGCAAAGTCAGCAGGCAGACATTGCTGTTATGAATGAGGAGTTGAGAAAAAGAGAAATTGAAATTGAAAAAAAAGAGAACGAACTTGCAGATGAAATCGAGGAAGTAAAAGAAGCACAGAAAGAACTCGAAGAAGAAAGAAATCTATTAGATAAAAGAAAAAGTGAGGAGATATCTGAAAAGGAGAAGGCGTTAAAATCGCTTGAAGATGAAATTGCAGAACGCGAAAGAGAACTTTCGAACCTTGAGAATGATTTAAAGAATCTATCAGAGAATCTAAAGAAAAAGCAGGAAGAACTTGCGAATAAAATAAAAGAGATATCAAGCAAAGAGAGCATCCTTGCGGAGATGGAAAGGCGGATATCTGAACGAACAATTGCCTTGAGCCAGATGGAAAATACAGTAAAGGGAAGAGAAGAAGAACTTTCAAAAAGGGAATATGAGATTGCGGAATTGCGGAAGAAGATTGTTACTGAGGAAAGTTCACTTGAGGTGTTGAAGAATGAGATTGCAAAGATGGAAGAAGAACTTCTTAAAAACACAGCAAAACTCGAATCGAGAGAAAAAGAACTTACAGAACGTGAAAGAAAATTGAGCGAAAGAGAATCGAAATCTTTACAAAGCGAAAATGAGAAGATAAAAGAATTGGAAGAGATGCTTAAGAATGCAAATGAAGAGATAAAGATTAAAGATGAAACGATCCAAACTTTAGAAAAAATGGTAAATGATAAAGAGACAAGAGAGAAAGAACTTGAACGAAAACTTGCTGAGATAAATACAAAAGAGAAAGAGTTAGCAAAAAGAGAAGAGGAACTGCTTGTAAAAGAGAGTGCGCTTGCCGAGCGGCTTGGACAGAGTCTAACTTCTTCGGCAACTCCTATACCTGACAAGAAAAAGGATGAACGAACGCCAGTTTCGAGAATTAGATGTGCATGTGGCGAAATTATTCCGATATACACAAAGGAACGTCCTATTTCGCTACAATGTCCTAGATGCGGAAAAAAGGGAACTCTTAAGTAAAAGGGAACTCTTAACTTAAAACGAATAAAACGTCTTTTTTGGATTTTCCTTTTTGTAATATCCCGAAATTACTTTCCTCTCGGAGAAAAGTAAAAGTTCTCGAGAGAAGATGAGGAAACTAAGCAAGAAAAAAGTAAGGTAGAGCATAAGAGAGATGGAGAAGGGAGAAGAATCAGTGAGGAAGATAGCGAAGAGCCAAAGAATAAAGGCGAGATGGGCGAGAGAATTGTATAGGAGGTATGTAGAGAGAGGGGAATATCCGTATCCAAGAGAGAGAGGGAGGAAGAAAAGAAGGATAGAAGAAAGTGAAATAAAGAAAGTTATAGAGAAATTTCAAACGCCCCCATTGGAGCCTTGATATCGACGATTGTGAAACACCATTCCAAGGTTTCGTGAGAAAAATGCACCCATCTAAGAAAACTAAGTTCATCAACCAACACATTCAACTCATCGAAAAATACGCTCCACAATTTCTTACTATCTCTAAAAAGGATGCACAAGAGGTGGTTTCAAGATGACCTCGATTTTTCGAGAGGAACTAATTTCAGGACAGCACACTTTTACTTTTTCTGATTAGTTGAGACTCTTTTCAAATTGTTTTGGTATGCGTTTTTGTTTGATTTCGTTTGTAATATTTCTATATTCAGAAAAGGATTTATATTGCCACGTATTAATAAGGGAATGAAGAGATATGAGTGTATTTAATGAAGATGGTTTTCGATATTTGGCATGCATGCGCTGTGAGGGGATATCATGAGTGAGGATGGAGAAAACAAAAAAGTAGAGGATAAGGAAAGTGGGCTACAGGACCTTCTTGAACTCCGAAAGCGCATGGCAAAAGAACGAGAGGAAGAAATTAAAAGAAGAGAAAGAGAGATGCTTGCCGAGGAAGAGGAACTTGTGCGTCAGATTGAGGCGAGATATAAAGAGTTTGAGAAGATGCGTGCTGCCGAGATGGAACGTTTGAAAGAAAAAGAGATGTTGATTGCAGAGAAGGAGAACGAACTTTCGAAAAGAGAGAAAGAACTTTCAGAAAAGATCGAATTGCAAAAGAACGAGTTTTTGAAATTTAAGGAAGAAGAGGAACGAAAATTAAAAGAGCGAGAGGCTGTTTTGAAGCAAGTAGAAGATGTGTTAGTTGCAAAAGAGAACGAACTTGAGAAAAGTATTGCTCAAAAGAGTGCAGAGTTAGAAAGTATACGGACTTCCGAAAGGGCGAAACTTGATGAACTTGCGAAGATGCTTGAGTCTTCAGAAAATGCTTTGAATGAGAAAGAAAAAGAAGTTTTGGCTAAGGAGCAGGCGATTATTGAAAAAGAGAAAGAGATTGTGGCAAAGGAGAATGAATTACAGAAACAAATTGAAGAAAAACTAAAAGAAATAACGAATCTGAAAGATGAAGAGTTTTCAAAGTTGAAAGAATATGAAAATAAAATAAAAGAGAAAGAGGAAGAAACAATCAAGCGATTATCTTTGCTTGAAGAGAGTTTAAACAAGAAAGCCGAAATGCTCGAAAAAGAATCTATGGAAAAGAAGGCATTATTTGCAGAGAAAGAGAAGGAACTTGCGCAGAAAGAAGCAGAAATTGAGAGAATGCGTGAAGAGTTAAAGACAAAGATAAATGAGACAGAAATGAAGGTTGAGACAGGTTCTGAGAAGCAAGTGAGTTATCAAGCAGAAAAATTGAAACAACTTGACGAACTTGAGGCAGAATTGAAGAAGAAATTTGATGAACTTGAAGAAAGAGAGAATGAGTTAAAAAGACGAGAAGAAGAGATGAATAAAGAACTTGCAAGGAAGAAAGCAGAAGCGGAAGAACTTGAAAATAGCGTTAGGAAGTTGGAATCTGAAGAGAGTATAAGGTTATCTGAGAATGAAGAAAAGATTGCAAAGATAAAAAAATCGATTGAGGAAAAGGAGAATGAATTGAAGGTTCGCCAAGCCGAATTTGAAAAACGTGTAGTTGAAGAACAGAAAAAAATTGCAGAGAAGGAGAAAGCAATAAAAGTTGCGGCTGAGACTTTGCTCAAGAAAGATGCTGAGTTGAAGGCAAAAGGAGCGGAATTAGAGAAAATCAAAAAATCGCTTATTAAGGCACATGAAGAGAGCGAACGAAAAATTAGAGAAAGAGAAGAAGAGGTTGAGAAGAAGTTAAAAGAGATTGATAGAATTCGTGGAAATGCAGAAAAGGGCGAGTTCGAGGCTCAAGTAAAAGAACTTGAAACTAAATTGAACGAAAAGGAGACAGTCCTTGCTGGATATGAAGAGATTAAAGGAAAATTGGAACAATCGTTAGCAGAAAAAGATGAAGAACTGAAAAGGGTAAAAGATGAACTTGTGAAACAAGAAGAGATAAATAAAGAACTTAATGCAAAGTACGAAGAAGCGAAGAATAAAGGGAGCAGTGCAGAAAAAGAAGAACTGCTTGCAAAAGCAGAAGAGATTCTATTGAAAAAAGAGGAAGAACTCATAAAGAAAGAGAAAGAGATTGAGGAGAAGCGCAGACAGATTGATGAAAGATTTGAATCAATGAAGAAATCGCATGGTATTAACTATGAAGAGGTTAAGAGACATTTGGAAGAGGAATTAGAAGTTGAATTTGCAAAGAGAGAAGATGAACTTAGGGAACGCGAAGAGAAGTTTGAAGAGAAGAGAAAAGAGGAAGAAAAACGGCTTTCAGAGAAAGAGAGATTGCTTGCAAAGGTAGAAGCAGAGTTAAATAATGAAATTGAGGAGAAGCATGCAAAATTGGAATTTCTTTCAAATGAACTTGAGGCAAAAGAAAGAACATTGAAAGAAAGAGAAACAAAATTGGAAGAATTAGAAAAATCGTACAAAGATAAAGAGAATGAGATTATAGAACGTGAGAATGCGCTAAAGAATAGAGAAGAAGAGTTGAGTCGAAAGGAAGAAGAGTTAAAAAAGAGGATTGAAGAGATAGAAAATGTCAAGATTGAAAAATTAAGGGAGTTGAAGGAACTCGAAGAGGAATCAAAAAGAGAGATTGAAGCAAAATATTCTGAATTAGAAAGAATCTCCCAAGCCGAAATGGCTAAGATTGAAGAAAAGAAGATGGAGTTAGAATCGAAGGAACGAGAGTTAAGTTATCGTGCAGAACAATTAAAAGAAGTGAGTGCCCGTGAGGAAGAAGTTTCTAAGAAGGAAAGTATGCTGAAGGAGAAAGAAACAAGCCTACTCCAAAAAGAAGAAGTGTTATCAAAGTTAGAAGAGCATCTTACGGGTAAAGAAGGTGAACTTGCAAAACTTGAAGAAGAATTAAAGCATGCAAAGGAAGAATTGGAAACGAAACTTGCAGAAGGTAAGAGTGCGGAAAAGGATGCGCTTGTTCTACATTTGGAAGAGGAATTGAAAGTTGAGAAAGCAAGAATATCAGAACTTGAGAAACTTCTCGAAGACAGAGATGCAGAGATACGAATTTTAAGACAAAAATTAGAAGACGCCATGAAGACGATAAATGAAGCAGAAGAAGAACTCGAACCGAAGGACGAAGGCGAAAAGCAGCCTGATAAAGAGACGATAGGTGGTAGCGAGGATGCCCTTATAGCAAAGTTGAGGGGAGAGATTGGCGGCTTGGAAAGCGAGCATGGAGTAGAAATTAAACCTACTGAAGAAGGAAAAGTAGAGGAGAGTAAAGGAGCCGAGGAAGCGTTAATAACGAAGTTAAGAGGAGAGATTGCAGGCTTAGAAAGCAAGCATGGAGTGGAAGTTAACCCTGATGCTAAGGAGACGAAATTAGATGCTAAATTAGAACCCGATGCGAATGATATGCTTGCCAGACTGCATGCTGAGTTGGTAGAAGGCGAACAATCTAAAAAAGAGATGGAAGAGAAGACGAAATCGATAGAAGATGAAAAACACGAAGTGAAAAAGGTTGCGAAAGTAAAGAAGGTACTGAAGAAGCCTGCGGAATCTGCAAAGGTAGAAAGTATAGTCGAAAAAGATGAAGTAGGTGGAGGTAAATTAGAGGGTGAAGCTGCCGATTTGTTAAATAATTTAAGAAATGAAATGATTGGAGAAACTAAAGAAGAGGATAAAAGCACAAGTGAAAGTTCGATGTCGAAATTGAAAGATGAGATTACTGCGATTGAGAATGCTTTAAAAGCAGAATCTACCGGTGATACAAGTGATGAAATCTCGAACATGATGAACCGACTTAGGGCATCTGTGGAACCACAAGGAGAGCAAAAGAAAAACGATGAAGTTGGAGGTTTAGGAAAACCGGTTGATAAACTTGAGGAAATAAGCAGTGTAATGGACGAATTGAAAGAACTTGCAAGTAAATTGAAAGGTCCCGTTACGGAAGCAGAAGAAAGTAAGAAAGATGATACAGATTTCAAGAGGTCGATTGAAGCCCGGTTAAGAGAATTGGAATCTACTTTGAAGAAAAATGTAGATGTGCCAAAAAGCGAGGAGGTAAAACCCAAGCCAACACCAATTGTATTTTCAAAGGCATTTTCGCGACCCGTGATAAAAGTAAGAGATATAAAGACTTTTGAAACGAGGTATCCTAAAGAATTGCTTGAATATTTGACAAAGACGCCATTGCATTCTTTGATAATAAGAGGGAGACCAGGCGTGGGTAAAGCAGAACTTGCAACACAATTTGCTCAAACAATGACCGAACCTGCGAATATAGTTTACATATCAACGAAGAATTTGGATATTAAGGCGTACAATCAGGCAACTTGGGTGAAAGAAAAGGAATCTACATTTAAAGGGATGAGCGCAGACCAGATTCTTACAAAAGTTCTTGAGTTTATGGATGAAAGGGGTCCTGAGCCTGTATATGTGATATTTAACAGATACGACAGGTTTGTTGAAAAGTTTTCTTTAGATATGGTACAATTAACAAGGACCTTGCATGAACAGTACTGTGATGCGCGCAATGGAATAGTAATCATGGTTATGGACAAGCCTGCAAACCCGATTGTTGACGAAATTGTTACTGGGATTATTTCTTTGAAAGATTTTTCGATGGGAGATGAGTTTAAAGGACAACTTGAGTTTGTGAAATTAAAAGATGTGCCTTTAACAGACAAGAAATATCAGACTAAGTATATGTATACGTTGAGGAACAGGTTATTTGAAATATTGAAAGGCGTGGGATTCCACCGTGGAGAAGTTTAGTATATGAGCCACAGAAAGGAAAAGAATATGAACATAAATATCCAATATGGCTAATGCAGGTGCTGGAGATTGAAAAAAGAGTCGAGTGAGGTTGAGGGAGTGTCTGAGAGCGCTCAAGATGGAATGAACAAAGATAGAAATAAAGTAGAGCGCAAAGGGAACAAATATATCTGGCATAGAATAAAGAAGAGCGATAAAATTACCTTAAAAGAAGTTTCAGAGATGATTAAAAAAATTCAGAAAGAGAATCCTGACCAGGAAGTTTTCTTTGATGGAGATGAGTATGCGATATGTTCCGTTCCTATAGACCCTGCAATATTAAAAATTAGGGAAGCAAACAAGAAAGCAAAAGCAAAACTTGTGCAAAGCAAACTAATCGAAAGTTTATGAATATGAGAAAATAGGATTAAAACCGAGGAAGAAATTGTGCACGTTCTTTTAGTTTTTCGACTGTTTCGTAAGGAACATTTATGCTACCCATGTTAATACCAGGCGTGGTTTTAGGACCGTGAAAATCAGTCCCCCCTGTTTTTACCAAGCCTAGTTCGTCGCATAATTCTGACAAAGGGAGTATTTCTTCAGGACCATAACCTTGATAGAAAACCTCCAAGCCTGAAATGCCAACTTTAGCAAGAATACGAATAGTATCATGAACCTTCTCTTTATTTGGACAGAGAAAATAAGGATGTGCAAGCACGGGGACGCCCCCAGATGCAGATATTCTGAAAATTGCGTCTTTTGGCGATACTTTTTCTCGAGGAACATAGGCAGGTTTGCCTTCAATTAAATAATTTTGTATTGCATCGTGAACGTCTTTTGCAAAACCTTTTTCTATGATCTTTTGTGCGATGTGAGGTTTTCCCACAGTTTCGCCATGTTTTGCTTTTAACTCATCGTATTCTATGTGGATGCCTATTTCTGATAATTTTTCAACAATCTTTCTATTCCTTTTTTCTCGAGAAGTGCGCATATATTCAAGCATCTGTGCAAGGTCGTAATCGTGCAAATCGACATAATAGCCTAGAATATGCATTTCGCCTTTATAATCAACAGAGATTTCCACACCTGGTATTACTTCGAGACCATACTCTTTACCAGCCGAGAGCGCCTCGTCCAAGCCGGAGATGGAATCGTGGTCTGTGATTGCAATAGCCTTTAAACCAAGTTCATGCGCAATACGAACAACT
>Ga0123519_10016905_pt1 | contig 10085 bp, 8 predicted proteins | sample YelNatPaOPRAMG02_FD_87396 | JGI IMG/M metagenome (GOLD analysis project Ga0123519, IMG submission 87396) | Hot spring microbial communities from Yellowstone National Park - Yellowstone National Park OP-RAMG-02 (version 2) | ecosystem: Environmental > Aquatic > Thermal springs > Hot (42-90C) ...
CATCAGTTTCTACATATTGTGGAACTTCTGGTACACTAGGATCAACACTCATACCTGGTGGCAATTGTTGTTTAGGCACATCATCAGTCATTAGCAATGTAGAACCTTTTGGTATTCCACTTAAAAATAGAAGTGCACCTGCTAAATCCACATTACCTAAATTTTGAATAACTATATCAACAGGTTGTTGCATTCCAATTCTAAATCCTCTTAATACTTTTGTTACATCCATATACAGAGAAGGAGTTTCAAGTTCTTCAACCTTAAGCCCTTCGGATAAAATAGATTGGTTTCCATGAGAGTTTATAACTAAAACATCCCACCTACCAGTTACTGCATTACTTAAATCAAAACTTACAGTTAAACTTGAACCATCTTCTCCTACAGAAACATTTGTTCCAATAATATCTTGTTGCTCTGATTTTGTAAGTTTTACAGTTGTTCCTGAATCAAATCCCATACCATCAATTGTTATTGTTGCTGCACCCTTCCCTACTGTATCTGGATAGATTTTCATAATTCCTACTTCATTAAAGATGGTGAAAGAAGACATTAACTGAGCAGATGTATTATCAGGATTTGTTACTATAACACTCCATAGACCCGGTGCCTTATTAGTTAAATCAAAAGTTGTAGTAATTAAAGTCCCATTTCTATCAACTGTTGTATTCTGTCCTATAATATCTGTTTCTCCACTTTTAGTAAGTTTTACTTCTGCACCTTGTTGGAAACCTCCTCCGGTTATTGTCACACTTAAAGAACCATAATTTATAGCATGTACAGGAGTAATTCCTTCTATATACACTCCTTCAGATGGTGTACCTCCTGTTCCAATACTAACAATAAATGTATCATCATTTCCAGCATTTGTTGTTTGCAGTGCTTTTTCTGTTGGAAAATCTGAAGAAGATGTTCTGCCTGTTACAAATATCACTCCAGAAGTATCTACAGCAATATCATACCCTTCATCTGAATCACTGCCTCCAAGATATGTAGAATATGTAGGAATTCCTGTCTCATCTAAAGTAGTAACAAACGCATCCATAACTCCACCATAGATATTTTGAGTAGGATTTACTGTTGGAAAATCACTTGAAGTAGTATATCCTGTTGTATATACATGGTGCTGTCCATCCCATGCAACTTTCCATACACAATCATCTCCATTACCTCCTAAATATGTAGAGAAACTCAAAGAAGCACCTGATGAATCTATACGAGTAACAAAACCATCCCAATTGCCACCGCGGTAACTTTTATAAAATCCATTAGTATTCGGAAAATCTGTAGATGAAGTAATCCCTCCTACAAATGCAGAACCACCACTATTTACGGTAATACCATAACCCATATCTACTCCACTTCCACCAAGATATGTTGAGTATATTAAAGAAGAACCATCAGAACTAATCTTTGTTACAAAAGCATCTGAAGACCCTTTAAGATTTCCCTGGATTGGATTTTGTGTAGGAAAATTACTTGAATAAGTATACCCAGCAATATAGATATTCCCGGAACTATCTATTGCAATTGCTTGACCGGAATCTACACCACTACCTCCAAGGAATGTAGAATATGATAAAACAGTACCAGAAGGAGAAAATTTTGTTACAAATACATCAATTCCACCGGATAGAGTTGACTGGTATGCATTAGAAGTAATTGGAAAATTAGTGGAACCTGTTTCTCCAACGACACACACATTTCCTGAATTGTCTAAAGTAATACCCATACCTGAATCAGATGAACTTCCACCTAAGTATGTAGAAAAAATAAGTGAAGAACCATCTGGATTAAATTTTGTTATAAAAGCATCCTCTTCTCCAGAAAGAGATGTCTGATATGGGTTAGCAGTTGGGAAATTAGAAGAACTTGTTGTACCTGTGATGTATGCACACCCTATACCATCAACAATAATGTCATACGGAGAATCATCACCTGTACCACCAAAATAACTGCAATATATTAAACTTGTACCATCAGATGATATCTTTGCTATAAACCCATCTCTACCACCGTTATTTCCAGATTGATATGGAGATTTTGTCGGAAAGTTTGTTGAATTGGTATACCCAGCCACATACGCATTTCCAGAAGTATCTGCTGTAATTGCAAAACCACACTCTGAATTACTACCACCAAGATATGTGGAATAGTTAAACACAGGGTCAATAACCAAAGGTATATTATGGTCATATTCTCCTACTTGAAAAGATATAAGGTTTTTATCCTTTAAAACATAATTCCCTATAACTTCTTTATATTTCCCATTTACAGTTTGATATATTATTGGTTTATGAAAATAAAATTTACCATCTTCAATATCCAGAACAAGATTTCCTTTATCATCTATCTTTAATTTCTCTGTTCCTTCAAAATTCAATAAAATTACATTAGGGTCAGCACCAGGAGAAACAACAAAATCACATTCTAAATATCCTTGTTTTCCATAGTAAACAAGGTCTATCCCTTTATAGATATTTTGGTATTTAACCTTGCTATATACAGGAATATCAGAAAACCAATCTTTACACTTATTACCAATAAAATAGTTAACTCTGCAATCTAATTTATCTATCCCTTTTATTAAAGTAGATGGATTAGGAGAAACAAATTTTATCCGAACAACATCTTTCTTTAAAGATAACACTGCTTCTTCTTGTGTCAAAAATAAAGTGTATCCTTTTCCACGAGAAAGAAACTTAACTTGTTGAGATGTTTGTCCATTGTTTTGTTCAAATTGCAAAGGTAGGTTCATATACGAAACCTTCACTGACTCTTTCCCTCTAACTAAACTAACTAAAAACAAAAAACTAAATATTATCCTAAACATCCTTTTATTAACCATATTTCCTCCTTGTTTGAGTAAATAAAAGGATACATGAAAGGACTATCAAGAACTTTTATATTAAGCAGATTAAAAAAGGTTGGCTTACAGGTTGGCTCTATTTTTTCATTTATAATATTACTAATTGCCATTCTTTCCCCTAATTTATTTATATTGTACCCTACTTCTAAAATTTTGTCAAGTTTTTATACGAGTTTTTTAGGACATAGTACCCATGTAGAAAGTTATTGGTATGAAGAAAAAACTATGAATTTGGTAATTTGTAGTAGTTGTGATAAAATTTTGAAAAAACTTTAAATCAGTCAATAGGTCATCAGTGCATCCGGTGTAGGTAAATCCTTAGTGAAGCCAGTTATGGAAGTGTACAGTTAACAGTTTACTGTTTACAGTTTATAGGGGATAGTACATAGTTAATAGTACATAGTTTGTAATTTGCTGTAAACTGTACACTGTTCACTGTAAACTGTAAATACGAACGTAGTTTAGTAAGTATTTACTAAAATATTATGGTTCAAAACAAAAAAGGGTTTACTCTTGTGGAAGTATTAGTAGTTATTGCAATTATCACCATTTTGGCAGCAATGTTATTGCCTACTCTTTCAAAAGCGCGAGAAAAAGCCCGTTCAGCACAATGTATTTCCAATCTTCATCAAATATACCTTGCTCTTTCTATATATGCTGATGATTATAATGAACTATATCCTCGTGCATCTGGAACTATTGCCTGGGATGAAACAGATCCTGTTGATGGAACCTATGGCTGGATGCAACAACTTTTTCCTTATGTCAAAAAGAAAGAAGTTTATTGTTGCCCTTCTCTTCAAAATCTAACAAACTATGGTTATTTTTTAGGAACCCGTGCTGCATATATAGAAACTGGAAGTAGAAATTCAGTAAGACGTTCTCAAATTAAATATCCATCTGCTTTTGTTTTAGCAGGAGATACCAGTTATCCTTTTTATCCCGAAGATTGTGATAAAGATGATTATTCACAAAATTGTGTTGGATATCCAGTCCATAATAATGGTCAAAATATTCTTTTTGCTGATGGACATACTAAGTGGTATAAAAAATATGTGCCAGATGAAATGACCTTTCGTTATCAAGAATTCCATCAATGGTAATTTTTCTAAAAATCAATTTGATTAAAATTTTTCTATAATTTAATATATACGAAATGAAAAAATTATATCTTTTAGGAAATGAAGCAATAGCATACGGACTAATAGAAGGAAGTGTCTTATATGCATTTGGTTATCCTGGAACTCCTTCTTCGGAAATAATAGAAAAGTTAATTGAACTTTCAAAAGAAAATTCAATATATGTTGAATGGTCAATCAATGAAAAAGTAGCGTATGAAAATGGGTTTGGTGTATCAATTTCTGGAAAAAGAGCATGTGTAATTATGAAACATGTTGGATTAAATGTCGCTTCTGATATCTTTATGACTTCTGCTTATACAGGAGTTAAAGGAGGCCTTGTATTGATTGTTGCTGATGACCCTTCTGCTTATTCTTCCCAGAATGAACAGGATTCAAGAAGATATTCTTTCTTTGCTAAAATTCCATGTTTTGAACCATCTTCTCCACAAGAAGCAAAAGAAATGGCTACTTTTTCTTTTGATTTTTCAGAAAAATTTTCTCTTCCTGTTATGATAAGGTCAGTCACTCGTGTATCTCATGGAAAATCAGAAGTTGTTCTTGGTAAAATTAAAAAAAAGGAAGAAAAAAATGGATTTGTAAAAAATCCGTTTCAATTTGTAATGGTTCCGCCCTATGTTATTCCTGCAGAGAAAAAACTAAATGAAAAACAACGTATTATAAAATCATATATAGAAAAACTTCCTTTTAATCCTCTTGAAATAAAAAAAGATGCAAAAATAGGTGTAATAGCATCTGGAATTTGTTATCAGTATGCAAAAGAATATCAGAATATAGAAAATCTGAATTTTTCAATTTTAAAAATAGGGACATATCCAATACCAGAAAGGAAAGTGAAGAAATTACTTGAAACAAGTGAAAAAATACTGGTTTTTGAAGAAGTAGAACCAGTAATAGAAGAAATAGTTTATAGAATTGCAAAAGATACAAATCCGAATTGCAAAATATATGGTAAATTAAATGGTTATGTACCAATGGAATGTGAACTTTCAGTTGAAAAAGTAGAAGCATCTTTTAAAAAACTTAAAGGAGAAAAAATAACTTTTTCTTCAATCCATTCATATTCTTCCAGACCGCCTTTTTTGTGTCCAGGATGTCCTCATATAGGTTCATTTTACCTGCTTAAAAAAACATTTGGGAAAGAATCCATTTATCCTGGTGATATAGGTTGTTATACATTAGGAATTCAATTAGGTGTTATTGACACTACTTTGTGTATGGGTTCAGGAATAGGTATGGCTCCAGGTATTGCAAGAGTTGAAAAAAGAAAAAATGTTGTTGCTATTATAGGAGATTCTACTTTTTTTCATGCTGGAATACCTGGACTAATTAATGCTTGTTACAACAGAGCAAATATAGTAGTTGCAATTCTTGATAATAGAACTACTGCAATGACTGGTTTTCAACCTCATCCTGGTACAGGGGTTATAGCATCAGGAGAAAAGACAAAAGAGATTAAACTAAAAGACATTGTTAAAAGTTGTGGAGTAGATAAAGTTATAACAATCAATCCATATAAAATAAAAAAATCTTTAAGTATTTTACAAAAAATAAAAAATAAAAAAGGAGTAAAAGTAATTATATTTAAATGTCCATGTGTATTACTGACAAATAAAACAAAAAAGAAAAAATTTTATGTAGATGTTTCAAAATGTAATGGATGTAAAATATGTGTTGGGATTGGTTGTTCTGCAATAGAATTTAAAAACGAGAAAGCAAAAATAAACATTTTATGTACTGGATGTGGAATATGTGCTGAAATTTGTCCTAAAAAAGCAATGTATAAAACTAATGAATAAAAAGTGCGATATAGTAATAGCAGGAGTTGGAGGACAGGGGATTATTCTTGTAGCAAATATAATTGGAGAAGCATGTATTTATGAAAATTTACCTGTTAAAGGTACAGAAACACATGGTATGGCACAAAGAGGTGGTTCTGTTGAATCACATATCAGAATTGGAGGACTTTATAGTCCAAAAGTAATCACAGGAAAAGCAGATATACTTTTAGCATTAGAACCTCTTGAAGGAGCAAGGAATCTACATTATTTAAAAAAAGAAGGGTTTGCAATTGTAAATACTTCACCAATTCCAATTTTAAATTCTTCTTTATATCCTGAAATAGAAAAACTATTGAAGGAGATAAAAAAAATAACTCCAAATTTAATAGCAGATGATTTTACAAAAATGTCTTTAAAAATAGGTTCTATAAAGGTCTTAAATGTTTTAATGTTAGGAGTATGTGCAAATATTATGCCTTTAAAATATGAAAGTTTTAAAACTGCTATTAAAAATATAGTTAAACAAGAATTTTTAAAAATAAATTTAAAGGCGTTTGAATTCGGATACAACTATTATTATAAGTGAGTCGCAATACTTAGTTTTCCATGAAATTAATATTTACCAACGAAATTTATTTTATTTTTGCGTAGTTAACTTTTTTCAATATCCTACATTTTGCTTTTATCTAAAATTATAAATCCTAATTTCATAAATAGATAAATATTTACTTCCATTTGTTGTTAAAAATTCTATTTTAATTTTTCTACTTTTCCTTGGTTCAAATTTGCATCTTAAAAAATAATTTGTATTTCCTTTCACTTCTAAAACCTTTTCAAAATTTCCATTTTTCTCAATATAAATATTGAAATCTTTTGGTATACTTGGTGGAATATAAAAAGGAGGAATCTTATTATATTCTTTATTTAAATCTGCATCAAAAATAAATTGAATTGTGTTAAATTCTTTTTCACAATTTAATTCAATTTCTACATCCTGTGGCATCTCTTTATTTGAAATCCATACATTTGTCCATTTTTCAGGTCTTGAAACACCACTTATAATATTTTCAGTAGAAAAAGGATAAATTTCTGGAATAGTATCAAAATATAAATTTCTTCTTGCCCAATCAAATCTCCATTTTTCTCTTTCTTTAAAAATTAAACAACAACCTGGTAAATTTTCCTCTGTTGTCTTTAAATAAACATTTTCATTCTTTTCAAAATAAAACCAATATATTCCTTTTTCAAATTTTCTCTTTATCTCTACTTCAAACTCTTCGTCTTCCTTTTTCACTTCTATTTCCCTGTATAAAATATCTTTTTCAGAAGTAAAATCCCATATGTCATAAGAGCCCCTTAAATGAAATTTTAAAACTGTATCTTTTTCAATCCTTGCTTTAAATTTTATCTCCTCTACATATCCTATAAGTGGTAATTTTTCTCCGACTGAGAATTCAAGTTTTATTTCTTCATTAATTTTTTCAAATTTCAAAGATGCCTCAGATGATGCATAAATTTTACTTTTTCTACATAAATCATTTCCATCTTCATTTTTAACATCTGGAATAAAACAACTATCTCTCAATAAAATTTGCTGTAATTCTTTATAATAACCTTTCTGGTAAATATCTCTTGGAAAACAATTATATTTTTTACACAAATAGACAGAAGTTCCTGCTGACTGGCCTATAATTGCACAAGTCCCCATCAATCTTGTTGTTCCCAGAGCAACATGAGAAACGCTTATATTTCTTCCTGCAAAAAGTAAATTCTTTATATTTTTTGAATAAATACATCTATAAGGTATCTGATAAATATAAACATATCTTTTATCAACTTCTTCTATATATTTTGCCCTGTCAAATACATGAGTTGGTTCAGGTGGTTTGTCTTTTGCAAGTATTCCACCAGGAGTATGTAAATCAATAAACCAGCCACCATAAGCAATTGCATCTTCAAAATTTTTTCTTTTTTTAATATCTTTCTCATTTAAAATATAGTCACCTACAAACCTTCTTGACTCTCTTTTCCCTGGAACCATACCAACCCATTCAAGAACAAAATTACTAAATCCATGATCTTCTGCATTTTTTAAATGGCCCCATATACCAAGGACATGTGCAAGTAAATTGTGCTTTATTTCTTCATTATCATAAATTGTATCAAATGGCCATCCAATCTCAATCCACCAGTAACCAGGTTTACAATTATGAAATCTTAATTTCAAACATATATCATCTTTATCATATTTTATAGCCCAGGAAGGTGGAATATATTTAACTGGTTCTCCTATATCTTTTACAAGAAATAAAAGTGAATTACCCATTACTCCCATATCCTTTTTTTCAGGGGCAAGTTCTTCTCCAAACTCATCTTTACCTTCCCTACCAATTCTAAATTCTGCACCTGATGAAAAACCAAGTGTTCCATCTCCTGTCGCATCAATAAAATAATCCCCATAAATTATAAATTCTTTTTCACTTCCCAATTGAATACAAAAAACACCTTCAATCTCCTCACTTGACTTCATAATTGCTTTTCTCACTGAAGTATTCAAATAAATATCAACCCCTTCGTTCCTTAAAAATTCATATAAAACAATATCTAAAATTCCATTACTCCATGTAGTTAAGTGCCACTCAAAATTCCTTTTCCTTTCTTCAAGAAAAATCTCACTTATAATTCCTGTTTCTCTTGCCCATGAATTAAAAGTACAGGCACCTCCAATATTTACTCTTATTTCAGAACTTGCATTTCCTCCAAAAACTGGTCTATCCTGAATTATACAAGTTGAAAGACCAAACCGGGCTCCAGCAATTGCACTACATACACCTGCAAGTCCTCCCCCACAAACAACAAGGTTATATTTTTTATCCATTTTTATATTATATAGCGATTTCTTATATTATAACCAACAAAATTAAACTAATCAACAATTGAGAAAATTGAGATATATAGGCCCCCCTTGTTTCCTAAAAAATTTACTGATTTAGATATAATTATTCAGAAATATTTTTTAATATGCCTGCCATTTGTTCACCAATTTTTAAGTAGTCATTTTCTTCAAGTAAGTGATTTTTTGAATATGAATAAGGAATTTCAATCAGCATTGCAGGGACTTTTAAAATATTTATAAAACTGAAAATGTCGGTGTCTGCCATCTCTCCTTCCAGATAGTAAATTTTTTATATTCATCAGAAATGTATTTTTTATCAATTTCAAAAGATATTTTTTCAATCCATTCTATAGTTTTTCCATCTCTATGTTTTAAATTAAAATAAAGTCCTTTTGTTTCACATCCTCCGGGTGCATGAAAATCTATTCCTAAAATTGGCTTACATCTTTCTTTCCATCTATCAATATCTCTTTGAAAAACAAGTATCTCATGTCTCATAGGAGGAAATCCTCATGCATTGTATAAATCATATGGAAAATTATCCTTACCATAATAACCTTCTTCTATTCCATCAATATTTGGAAGAGGTATTACCCAAACAAGAATTTTATCTGTTTTTATTTTTGCAATATACCTTAAAAATCCATCAAGAACCTATGAACAAGGGGTCTCTCCTGAATGTTCGCTATCACATAGAGTCCAGAGATTCTTTTATTTCCATAATTGTTGCTTAATCTTATGAGTGGCCTATTGCCTTGACTTGTACCTATAATATCCTTTTTTACAGTATTCGTTTGTTTCTTTTATTAATTTTTCAAGTTCTGCAATTCTATAAGGATAACAGAAGTCAATTCCAAAATTCTTTAAAGGGGGAATAATCCAAAAAACTGAATATCTGCCATCAGGAAATATTTCAATTTCTGGTTCATATAATCTCTGCCATTTTTCATCATCTTTTTTTATCACAGGACTTATCAATGGAGGGACTCTATCACATACATTACCAGATTTAAAATCTGAAATTATTTCTATTCCCATCTTATTATACTTTTTCAACCTTTTGTATTATAACACATTTAAGTAAAAACCTAAAAAAATTTATCAATAGATGTAAAAAACTTGTGAATTGCAATAAAGATTTCAAATATAACTGGATGATTTGTAATTAAATATATATGCGGTTTGTAAATATTTTTATTAACAATTTCAGAAAAGTGAAAGTACTTTTTATATTTTTTAAAGTATTTTAAAAATACTTGACAAAATATAAAAGCATGTTAAAATTATAGCAAAATGGAACTTTTAATATCGGAAAAAATAAACTTAGTAAGCAATTCTATACATCCTCATAGAAAAAGAAATTATGAACTTATTTTTGAAACAATTAGAATCTCTAATAA
>Ga0123519_10016910_pt1 | contig 10083 bp, 5 predicted proteins | sample YelNatPaOPRAMG02_FD_87396 | JGI IMG/M metagenome (GOLD analysis project Ga0123519, IMG submission 87396) | Hot spring microbial communities from Yellowstone National Park - Yellowstone National Park OP-RAMG-02 (version 2) | ecosystem: Environmental > Aquatic > Thermal springs > Hot (42-90C) ...
ACGTACATTGTATGCAGGAGGGGTTCATCATAGCCGGTCTGAAATTTATCGGCACATACCAGAAACCGATAAGGTTCTTCACGGATTTTATCGGGTATTTGATTTGAGGGGAAACCGTTAAGTGAAGACTCGCTTACCCTGGTCCCGCCATAATCATACTCCCCTGAAAAAGCAACAATCGCCCTGTACGGACTTTTACGCTCCTTCAGGTAAGTTTCAATGGCATGGTAGTATTGTATAGCACGTTTAATCCCGCTGGTGACAACCATGGCTCGTGCCTGACCACCTATCTTGTTAAGTGCTATCACATGATCGTGGAAATGATCCGCCATAATTTCTGCTTTAAGGCGAATTGCATGATCGTGGCTTTCAACATAACGCCGCAGCTTCTTTTTTGCTTTCCTGGTGTCAAATTCCGGATCATCTTCAATTTTCTTGACAAGTTTATAATAGCTATTTACCGGTGTGTAATTGGCAAGTACATCGAGGATAAAACCTTCCTGTATAGCCTGTTTCATAGTGTAGCTGTGAAACGGGCAGTGTCTTGTTCTGCCCTCGGCATCGGGGGGAAGGGTTTCACCGAAAATTTCCAAGGTCTTATTTTTTGGTGTTGCTGTGAAGGCAAAATAACTGGCATTGGGAAGTAGCTTTTTTGCTTCGATCAAACGATTAATTTGATCCTCAAAAGTTTCGTCTTCTGCTCCTTCGCCTTCATGTGAAAGTGCTGCATGCATGGCAGCTGAAGTGCGTCCGCCCTGACTCGAATGCGCTTCATCTATGATTATAGCAAACTTTCTGTTTCGATGTTCATTCCCAATTTCATCGAGTATAAAAGGAAATTTTTGTAATGTAGAAATTATTATTTTTTTACCACTCTCGATAAAACGTCGTAAATCACCAGAGTGTTCAGCATGACCCACTGTAGAAATAACCTGGGTGAATTGCCGGATTGTGTCTTTGATTTGTTGGTCGAGTATTCTTCTGTCGGTTACTACGATGATTGAATCAAAAACAGGTTTATCGTCTTTTGTTAATCCTATCAACTGATGAGCGAGCCATGCAATTGAATTGGATTTGCCGCTACCGGCTGAGTGCTGGATCAGATAACGTTTCCCTGCTCCGTACTGACCAGTGTCGGCAAGAAGTTTTCTTACAACATCGAGCTGGTGGAATCGGGGAAATATCTGTCTGCGTGTTTTTTTACCAGTGCGGAGGTCCTTCTCCTCAATTAACTGGGCATAATTCTCCAGAATGTTTATTAAACTTTCGCGGGTAAGAGTTTCTTTCCAGAAGTAATCGGTTTTTAGTCCGTCGGGGTTTGGAGGATTACCTGCACCGTCATTATATCCTTTGTTAAAAGGTAAAAACCATGAAGCTTTACCCTGCAGGTGCGTGCAAAACCACACTTCACTTTCGTCAATAGCGAAGTGTGCTATGCAGCGTCCTAATTCAAAAAGTTTTTCGCGTGGATCGCGGTCGCGACGATATTGCTCAATTGCATCATGTACCGTTTGTTTGGTAAGATTGTTCTTGAGTTCAAAAGTGAAGATGGGTATCCCATTTATGAAAATGGCCAGATCAAGGGCACGTTGTGTTTCGTTGCGCGAATAACGCAACTGGCGTGTAACAGTAAACCTGTTTTTGGCATAGAGAGCTTGTGCCTGAAGGTTTCCCTGAGAAGGTGTACCATAAAAAAGAACGATATTGTTTGGCCCATGTTTAATTCCATTTCGAAAAACATCCACCACGCCACGCTTGCTGATTTCGTTATGAAGCCGTGCGAGAAAATTTCGCCGTGCAGGACTGTTATTTTCAAGGTTGAGTGTTTCGGCTATCTTTGGTTGTGTTGCATGAAGGAAAGCTGCGAGTTGCACAAAATCAACACAATATTCGCGGTCATAATCTGCTGGATCACCGGGTAGGTAACCAGCGCTACCATAACCTGGTGCCGGTTGTTCTTCAATATTTGCCGCCGCATCTGCCGGCCGTGGTATACAGTCGCTGCTTGTAAGCGCCTTGCAAATGAGCTGTTCAAGTTCTTTCTCGCTGGTATCAGTTGCTTTCATTTTCCCCACGTTTTTTAATACGATGTCTGTATAGTCTTTCGGTAAAACCTCCTTCCTGTTCGAAGGCCTTTGCCTGCGCTTCGAGTTGGCGGGATAGAAAGTAAATGCAAAGATTAAGCAATGAAAGTGCGCCATTGGCCTCTATTACTGCTGCAATGCTATTAGCAGGCACTGACCAACACGGACTGGCACTCTCAGTGGATGATCTTTTTTGCCCTTCAGTCCAGTTTTTTCCGTTTTTGTCCGTGTTAGAGCTTAAAATTTTAATTTCTTCCTTTTCCCATTCAAAAAATTGTTGCAATGTAGCACAGCGACGCTCTCGGAATCGTTTTAGTGCAGGGTGGTCGGGCGGCCATTGCGGCAGACTTCTATGCCTTAAAAAATCCTGGTAGTCAAGTTTAAGTTCTTCGAGGCTGCCTCTTGCCACGCCTGTAAGTTTCATTTCAATTTTTTTAGAAATGGCAGAATCCATACTGCCTTCGGCAATATTCTGCACTCCTGAGCGGGCGGCCTGCACCATCTGGTCGTGTGTACGACTACGCTTGTCAATGTATTTATCGCAGAACTGCACGGTTATATCATAGATAAGTTGAGCTATCCGGAAACTTTTCAGGTTACGGTATCCTCCGTGCCTGGGTATAAGATTTTCGCTCATAATTCATCCTCCTCATCAGTTTTTTCGTTGTAAGCAGGTTCAGGTTCTGCTGCTTCCAGGATTTCTTCTTCAACAGGTTCAGTGGCCATTTCGGCTTCCTCTTCCGGTAGCTGGGCAGCCACATCGCGCACATCCAACTTGCCTGTAACCACTTCGGCAATCAGTGTGGTGCGGAATTCTTTAAGAAGTTCAATTGCCTTTTTATCGGCATCAATGGCGGCATGGAGCGTGGCGGTCTGGGCGTCGAGGTATTCGACGATGGCGGATTGTTCGGTAAGGAGCGGGATAGGGACATGGAATGACCCAAATCGCCCCTCTGCAATGGCCGGGTAAGCCGTACCAACCGATTCCGCAGTTACACGGTCCGTGAAAATGTTGCTCTGCAGTAAGTAGCTCACGTATTTCGGCTTTGTGCAGGAGCCTGGAGTCAGAACAGCAAAGCCAGTCGAGCAGACTAAAGCCTCTGCGTCTCCGTCCACATAATAGATCGCTTTCAGGTAAGTTCGCACGGTTGAGATAATGGTATCTCCTACATGTAGAACTCGTCTGGCGCGGGAGGGGGCGTTACCAAATCGCAGTCGGTGTGGCTCTCCGGTTAGAAAGCCCGTGCCTACCATACCTATATCAATGTATCGGAATTCATAGTTCGCAGGTGTAGTGTCTGGCAGGACACTCGCATTTATCAGTACGCAGCGCTTGAGTGGCTTGAGTCCCCAATGCTCCGGCACCTTTCCGAGCCACTCCACGCCGGAGTCTTTGTAGGCCTGATAGGGCTTGCCGGTGCGTACGTCAATTTGTCCGGTGACAGCTTGGTGGATGAGGGCTTGCTTATATTCTTCCAGCAGCTTAATCCGTTTTTGCCGTGCCAATATCAACCGTTGTATGCGCCGGTCAAAATAATCGAGAAAGCGAACGATGGTGATTTGCTCGGGGAGGGGTGGAAAAGCAACCGGTTCACTAAGATACGCTTTCGAATCAAGGTTCTGAATTCCAGTCGTCTGCTTGATTGAACGAACGTTAAGCTTTAAAGCATAAAGAGCTGCATGGAGGTAATTCAGATATGAAGAGTCGTAGCCTTCTGATACTGGCATTCGTGCAATGAAGTTCGAACACACAGCCCTCACTTGGTGATCATCGAGAACTACCATATCTACTGTCTGTTGATCCCCTCCACCTGATTTCTCAAGTAGCAAATCTCCGGGGCACAGGAGTCGACGAACACGATCGTTTGGTACTATGCTTCTGGTCGTTAGCCGAGTCATCCGAACACGACGACGATATCTATCAAAGTCTGCAACTCGCACACAAGGCAAATCGTAGTAACCATCCGGGTCACTGCCCCAGACACCATTGATGCAAGCCCGAACGGAAGCCCCAAGCCTCCTAACCTCCCAATGCTCCGGCACCTCGCCCAGCCACGGCACACCGGAATATTTGTAAGCAGGGTATTGTTTTATGCCATTGATCATGACTCTTCCTCACTTCTTTTAATTGAACCTTGCTGCCAATCCTCTGCAATCTTCTTCCAGTCTATCTTGCGCGTTACAGCTTTGCCTTTCTCATTCTTAACAGTCCACACATTCCAGAAGTCTGGGTCGTCGGAGCGCGGCCGCTGAGATTCAGGCAAATCGTGTATCTTGACTAACACCGGCAGTTCTGATGCCCACCCCAATAGAATCGCGTGTTGGGACGGAAGAGAGGGAAGTTCGCGCAACAATCCCCGCAGGGTGTCCGGCAAAAGACGATGGACTAAGTCCTGGTCCCGGTCGTTGCTGATGCGATGAAGCAAAAAGGTATTGCATTGCGAGAGAACCGTGGGAGAGAGTTCAGACGGCCGCTGAGAGGAAAACACTAATCCAAGACCAAACTTCCGACCTTCGCGGGCGATACGTTCGAAGACCTGGCAACACACCGCAGCAGTATCCCAATCCTCAGTATCGTCCTTGTAGCGTTTGATAAAGGTGTGTGCTTCTTCCATTACCAACACTGTTGGTAGCGCAACACGATTGAGCTTGACATAGCGTTGTAATGCTTCGAAAACCATTCGGGCGATTACGGCCGTAACAACGTGCACAACGTCAGTCGGAACTAGGGAAAGATCGATCACCGACACACAGCCATTTTCGGCATTATCGCTGCCAATATAGTCTCTTAGCCATTCGTCGAGCTTGATGTCGGAGGCATTGCCCAACACTGGCTTCATCCGAGTATCGACGAGCAACGCCCGAATGCGTACCAACAAAGTTTCTATGTGCTCGGTGACGTTTAGTATCTCCCCCGATGCCTCTATGCAGCGTAGTAAGGATGCATCATCGAACGGGCGCGGCGAGTCCACATCAGATGGGACTAGATCAGATAGAGACCCACCAAAAGCTGAATAGGCTTCGCTTGCTTTCGCAAGAAGGTCCTGAACTTCCTGGCGCGAGAAATCCCATTGAGGATGCTGAACACGACGAGGTTTACAAAGACTTTCAATTAAATCGACCAAATCTTTGAGCTTGGCGTGTTGTTCTCTATCAAAAGATTCTAACTCGGGTTCCAATCCTTGCTTCCACTTCTCAAGCTTTTCGAAAAACGATTTAGGTTTGGGGAAGTTCCCCCAGGGTATGCCGGTGTTCTGTTCAATCCGGATAGTGGTTACGATTGTTCGAAGAAAACGTCGCATTTCGTGACTGCGATCAGGTGCTGGCTCTGTAACGCCATCCCGTAAAAAACGTAAAGCGTACATAAGCGCCGGCCGCTGCGTCTTTGCGCTCGCCTGGGTGAATGCACACCATTCAGCGCTATTCCAGAACCACAAAGGCACCTTTAGCGGTTTTTCACCCTCTCCAGCGTTTACTTTGAAAATTCGTGCCGTAATGGTAGGGTCGTCCTTAGGAAACGCCCTTGAGTATTCGCCGTTCGGGTCAAGAATGATAAACCGGGCATTGGGAGTTCGATGCTTCTGCTCTTGATCCTTCTGTTCTTGCTCTTTCTTTGCTGCCTCAAGGCACCAACGAATTAGTCCGGCAACAGTACATGATTTGCCACTTCCAGTGTTCCCGAGTATAGCAAGGTGACGGCCGAATAAACGATCCGGATCGACATATACTTTTGCATCATTCGCCACAGGGCTTGTACCGATGCAGACTCGTTTTTTTTCACCAGCCTCAACGATTGCTCGAAGCTGTTCATCCGTAGGAAGCAGAGCAGGCGCACCTACCGATGGGAGAACGTCGCTCCCCCGCTTGAACACGAAGCCCTTACCATCGCGATGCGCCCGCAGTACGCCAAGGGGATTCAAACTAAGGCGCCGGAGTGGGTATGGCAAATCCACCAAACCAAAATCTTGCATCCCTCGCCTCTTCGGAAAAGGCGAGCGTTCAACCGTGATCCACTCTACCTGACCTACAAGAAACCCTTGATCAACAGGAATGAGCAGGTATCCATTTACCCTTGGAAACGGTCTTGGTCTGCCTGTGTTGAGTGCTATCGAATCTGGCGCTTCGATGTCGATAGCAATCTTAATTTCATCAGGAGAAACGAACTCTACCGTCCCAACCTGAACAGTGCTGGCTTGTTCGAATAGTGTCTGTCTCATGACTCTGCTCCCCTTTTATTTCCACCTTCATTCTCCGGCGTAGGGGCATGGCTTGCCTGAACCTTAGAGCCCAGCCGTGCTTGAATCAAATCTGCCATTCGGATTGTCGTTCGGTCGATCGCAGGTTTCGGTAGATAGTGATCCACAAGCGTTTTAAGATCCCCGAGATGGTCGCCCAGCAAAAGCGTGATTTGAGCGCTTCGGCCCAACCTCTCGTACGTTCGCATGATCCGACTAAGGGGATCGTTGTACGAAATGATTACCAAGTGCGCTGATGGTATTGTTAGCATGTCTTCGATCATTCGATTGATGTGTTCATCTCCGAAGCCATACCCGTAGCAGAACAGTGTACTGTTTGGCCGGCAGGTGGCTCCCGCGAAGTCGCGGAATAGCTCACTATATGGGTAGAAAAGCGTTTCCACATCCTTTGCAGGGTTGGGGTAAATCATCAGTTGCAAGGGTGTTACATCTTTCAACACTGGAGTTTTAAAGTAAGGATCTATTTCAGTTGCACCGAACGGTACACCTATGCGTCGTATTTCGCCATTACAATGAACCCAATCCACTGAACCATGTAATTTGGTAAAGCGGGCTACCCCTTCCAAATAGCGTGGTTCACCTCGAATACCTGGTGGGTTGTAGTGCAAATCAACATCAAGACGCGATGCCCTGAATATTGGCGCAAGGGTTCCGACAAATCGATCCAGCAAGCGAAGACCCGCTAAGTCAGCACCTAACTCAATATAGCGATCATAATTTGTGGTGAAGAGATTAAGTCGGTCGCGAGTTCCAGTTCGGCTTGCAAAAGTCATAAGGAAGCTAACAAGGTAGGTGAAAGCATGTTCGCGTTTGTCATCCAGTGCAGAAGCCAGGTTGTGCTCACCTTGTAGGATGAAGCCGGCGAAGGATTGAAGAGCCTCTTTCAACTCTCGCCGTAAATCCTCGATCTGCCTACACTCTTGGGCGCCCTCTGCTTTTTTCACTGCAAGGATTTGTAAACCACGAAGCAATTCGTTGACCACGCGGATTTGGTCTTCAATATTTCCTTCACCGCGTTCCATGTCTTTCGCTGTTCGCTTTACCTCTGCCTTGATTACATCTCCCAGAGTTTTGAAGTCTACGGTATTCATTCCTGGAAGGGATCTGCCCGTTGCCAGCCAGTGAACGGCGTGAGTAAGCCCCGACCCTATAAGCAGTGATAAATGCTCTGACTGACAAAGTGCTGTCAACCACGGCTCTATCCGTTCGCGTAGTTTCTCAGGACCAAATTTTTCGTCGGTTTTTGCCCAAGAGCATGACACGCCTTCTTTTAGTTTGAAGAAATCTTTCGCTTCTGTTGTCGTACGAACTAAAGTCACTTGGGCAGTGTCTTCCCGAGTCTTGATAATCTGTTCTTTATTTTCCATACTCATTGAGTTTGACTTCCTAAAATCTCCTCCAACAAGCCTTCCGCCTCCTTCTGCACTGCCAGCAGGTCTTCGCGGATTTCATTGAGGCTGCGCAGGGTTTTGGGTTCATAAAAATACCGGTTAAAGTTGATTTCGTAGCCAATTTTTATGGTTTGTGGGTCGTACCATGCATCAGGGGTGTATGGCAATACCTCACGGCGTAAAAAGGCATCTATGCCACCATCTTCGAGAAGAGGAACCTGTTCGGTATCACGCAAATCCGGGTCAGGCTCGTATTCTACTACGCAGGGTTTCCCTTTGAAGCTTGTTTTAAAAAAGCCATGCAGTGGATTAGCAGGTGTTTTTCCATCCCTGTGAATCCTGGTAATTACCGGATAACCGTTTTCATCACGTTCATATTTTTCTTTCAATTCCTTTATTTCTTTAGCTGTGTATGCCCGTTCTGGATCAATACCTTTGAGCCGCAGGGGACGTTCCACAGTTACTTTCCAATAGCCAAAAGCCTCGTTTGGAAATATTTTCGATTGTTCGGTTTCTTTAAAGTCGAGAAAAGTTTGTACAATTTGATTTATATCTTCCGGCGAAAGTTCGCAGTTCTTTTTGCCCATGTTTTTACGCAGGGGTTTGAACCATTGCGTAGCATCTATGAGTTGAACCTTGCCTTTCCGGTGTTCGGGCTTGCGATTGGTAAGCACCCAGATGTAGGTAGCTATGCCGGTATTGTAGAACATATTGAGGGGCAGGGCTACAATAGCTTCCAGCCAGTCTTTTTCGATAATCCAGCGGCGTATGTTACTCTCGCCCTGGCCGGCATCACCTGTAAAAAGAGAACTTCCATTATGAACCTCTGCAATACGACTGCCGAGCCTGGTACCATGTTTCATCTTCGATAACATGTTAACCAGAAACATTAGCTGTCCGTCGCTTGAGCGGGTGATCAGTGAAAGCTCTTCACCTTTGTGTTGTACAATAAACCGGGGGTCTTTGATTCTGTTTTTACCGCCCATTCGTTCAAGGTCGCTTTTCCAGCTTTTACCATAAGGTGGATTGGAGAGCATAAAATCGAACTCTTTTGACATAAAAGCATCGTTTGAAAGAGTTGATTTATCGGAACCGCCAACAATATTATCGGCGGCATCACCCTCGCCTTTCAGAAGCATATCGGCTTTACAGATAGCATACGTTTCGGGATTGATTTCCTGTCCGAAAAGATGTACCGAAACCTGTTTATTGCGTTCACTGGCAAGTTGTTTGAGCGTTTCCTCGGCTACAGTAAGCATACCGCCTGTACCGCATGCACCGTCATAAAGAAGGTAGGTGCCTGATTCTATCTGGCTGGCAATAGGGGCGAAAATTAGCCGTGCCATCAGTCTCACAGCGTCGCGTGGTGTCCAGTGTTCACCGGCTTCTTCGTTGTTTTCTTCGTTGAATCGCCTTACCAACTCTTCGAAAATGGTGCCCATGGCATGGTTGTCAAGGCCTGGCAGGCGTATACTTCCATCATTGTTGAGCATTGGTTCAGGACTAAAGTTGACTGACGGGTCGAGAAATTTTTCGATTAATGTGCCAAGTATGTCTGCATTTACCAGACGGGGTATCTGGTTTCTAAATTCAAAGTTGTTGATAATTTCCTGCACGTTAGGAGAGAAACCGTCGAGATATGCACGAAAATCGGCTTCAAGTTGCTGGCGGCTTGCACGTGCTCTCAAGTCGCGCAGGGTAAACTTTGAGGTATTGTAAAAAGCCTGTTTTGCAGCTTTGCGAAGTGCAGTATCCTGATTAGTGATGCCCGCTTTGTCAAGAGTAGCTTTCATATCCAGCACTGCCTTTTTGGTAGGTTCAAGCACTGCATCAAAGCGTCTAATCACTGTTATCGGCAGGATGACATCCCGGTACTTGCCACGTACATAGATATCACGCAATACATCATCAGCTATACCCCAAATAAAGTTTGTAATCCATGTTAACTGACCGTTTTCCATATTAATGTTTTTCTTACTGTTATCTGATTTATTTTCCGTTTATCTGATTAAAATTAAGCGTTTTGATCTTGCATTATACGCGGAATATCCGTTTTTGCTTCTTCGTTTACTAATATAGTTCTTAAAACAATATTATGTATTTACATTTTTGCAGTAAAATGCCCTATAAACCAGCTGTTGGTTTATCAAAGTTTTTAAGGTCTTTTTAAAATTGGTCAATACTTCACTTCAAACAATTCAGCCTTTATTTTTCCCTTTCGTTCTGTTGGGTCAAAGAACCTGAATCTTACCAGCAGAGGCTGTTTGCCTGAAATATTCTTCCGGTCAATCTCTGCCACGGCCCATGAAAGTCCGCTCCAGATCTGTTTGTTGTAATTTATCCGAAGAGGAA
>Ga0123519_10016913_pt1 | contig 10080 bp, 11 predicted proteins | sample YelNatPaOPRAMG02_FD_87396 | JGI IMG/M metagenome (GOLD analysis project Ga0123519, IMG submission 87396) | Hot spring microbial communities from Yellowstone National Park - Yellowstone National Park OP-RAMG-02 (version 2) | ecosystem: Environmental > Aquatic > Thermal springs > Hot (42-90C) ...
GGAACGATAATGTTACTGCGACGTCGCGATCGATATAAAGCACAGGGTCGTGGATTTCTTTTTGTTTTTCAATCTACGGCACTTGCTTCCCACGAAACCGTCGAAGTACATACGGGTATTCGCGGAGCAGGGCGCTCATTGGCCGTACAATCGTATTCGAAGAGACCGAGGACACCGTCCTCTAATCTATCTGCAGTGGGTTCATTCCAGGGCGTCAGTTTCTCTCGCAGGGAAGGCGCATACAATCGCACCCGCTTTGTCGTACTATTGAAGACTTTTCCCTGTCGTCTGGTGACGTTTTCTGTTCGAAAATGTGGTATTTCACCATTCATCTTGCGTTTCGGCTTTTGCGGATTCTGCCGGGGTAGGGCTGCTTTTCATTCCTCTGTACGCTCCGAGATTCAACTCTGTCAAAGGAATGTTTTCCATCTTGATGCGTAGTGGACGCTCCCCTGGCCGAATTGTCAAGCGTTCAGCACACGGTGACACACGCGGGCACCGCGACACATTTCGTCTTTTTTCAGTAGTCCTTCTACGTCCGGGGCCGTCCTCATCTAAGGGCATAAAGCAGTGTGTCCAACTAAAGTATTAAAAAATCCAAGGGATGAGCTACGGTGCACACTTCAGAACGTCGAGATGGAGACGAGGCAGCGGATCGCCTCGGTGACAGCACAGATCGGAGAGCTGACAGCGCAGCAAATCGCACAGGCAGCACCAGTTCGATGCCTCCATGAATTGCCCAGATCAACCAGAGGCAATAAATCCATGGAGTTCTAGTACCGAGACTTGGAGGCCTCCACAAGTATCCGACGATGTGCGGTGCTAAAGAAAAGACACGCAGAGCTGACAAGCGGAATTTTCGTAGGGCAGCCTCTCAGGCTCGAGGGATACGAGGCCGAAGCTGAACCCCGTCGCAGAAGGCGGGTCAAAAAATGCTTGGAGATGCCTCCAAGAAGGTGTATACATAAGCGCTACTGTCGTGCGACTTTTTTCTTTGCTTTATCAGTCGTGTGTAGAAGGCAGTCGGGTCGCTGCATCTCGCCGGTGTCTCGCGCGATTGCTCGCGGCTTTCTGTGGCACGGACGGGCGCTGTGGCGGGCCGCAGAATCCCCAATGGAAATTTGAATTTTTCCTTCGATTTCTCCTGGAACGTGCTGCTTCCAGAGATCATGAAGCGCGTAAAGTGTGTTCTTATTGGTGATGGGGGTGTAGGGAAGACTTCGCTTGCGACTAGGTTCGCGCTGGGCGAGTTTCCGGACTCGTACCTGCCGACTACCTTTGACTCGCACACTGCGGTGCGTCGGCTTGGCACCGGTGCGCTGGTGGAGATCAACATCTGGGACTGCGCTGGTCAAAAAGAGTTCGACGAAGTGCGACAATACGTTTATCATCCCGGTTTGGATGTGTTTATTTTATGCTTTTCCCTTGTGGACCGTCGCACGTTCGAGCACTGCGCGCAGCGATGGCTCGCTGAGATGCGCGACTTTGACCCAGAGGTGCCGTTCGTCTTGATCGGAACCAAAGCGGATCTCCGAGATCAATCTGTTTTGCAGGGCTCTTCGGCGATCGCTCGCATTGTGCTGACTGAAGAAGGTGTTCGTTTTGCACGACGAATAGGTGCCGCTGTGTACGTGGAAGTCTCTTCTCGCACGGGAACGAACGTCGAGCGCGCATTTCGCGCTGCCGCCAAAGCAGCGCTCTCTACGAGTCATGAGGAATCCTTTGGCGACAGCGATGAGCCTTTGGCGAGTGCAAACGGCAAGTTGCAAGGTAAACGAGAGCGAAATGAGGCTGCCGCCTCCGATCAAGGTGGCTGTTGCGGGTGCTGCGTGCAGTGAGCTTTTCAGGTTTCGGGTGTCTCTGTGGAGACTCGAAAGCCGGAAAGCCGAGAATCGGTGTGCTCCTCCTAAAAATGGAGAGTATCGATAGAGCGAGCGCTCGAGCGACTCGTGCTGGAGGCTCTGGCTCCTCCGATAGCGCGGGCGAGATGGATGCGACCCCTCCCGACACATCCATCTCGCCCGGTGTCATGAGACAGCTTCGCTTTAGAGACGCGCTGCAGCGCAGCCAGGCCGGCACGTTTGATCGGTGACGGCTGCAGGACGGCCGCTGCACTGCGGTTCATGTTGTCGTGGCAGAAGCTCAAATGCGGAAGAGCGGCCTTGGGCTCCAGTTGCCTGGATCATTGGATTTGACGCGGTTTTATTCAGTGCATCGGGCATTCTGCCGTTCTGAGCACAAGCGCGAGCTCTCAGGACAGCAGAAGCGCATTGGATCCAAAAACTTGCGACCTTTTGGTCCAGCAGCACCCGAGGAAGAGTGAAGCGACTTGTACGGGGTCGAAGCCACAATGACGGCTCCACGTCTGGAGGCAGCGTCCGCAGCATGTTACGTTTCATGGAAAAACGCGTGGAATTCGGAGGTCGTGGACATGCGTATGTGCGCTGTCTAGCGTGCGTTTCTGAGGCACTCGCAAAGCCGTCACATGCGCTTCGAGCGTTCATTACGCGACAACACCCGCACTGCACGCGATACGGCGACACGATACCGTGCCAGTGCTGCGCGAAAGAGTACTAGCATCGCAACGAGCTCGTGGACGCTCATGCGGCGCCCAATCGCTGATCTGTTCTCGAAACCAGGCAGGCAGCTTTGTAGGTACCCTTGGAGAGGCACTTGGTATTCAAGACATTCGAATCGGTGTGGAGATTTCACGGGGCTGCTGCCTCCGTCCAGGATCTGGGCAAGGCTTTCGAAAAAGCACCACGCCGGGTTCCAAAATCAAACTTCAACGCTGACGCTCGTGAACATCCGGCATATTGGATACAAACGAGATCTGCGCGACATGACGTGCGTACACACCGATGCGCTGGTCGCTAACGCTCGTGAACATCGAGCACAGCGGATGCAAACGAGACTTGCGTAGGATCACGATCATAGACAGACAGACAGACAGACAGACAGACAGACACACACACACACACCGGGGCGCTGAATCGCATCGCCGTGACTGCCCCGTGTACCCTGAAGCGACAAGGAGCAGATACCGTACGTGGGGCCCCAGAGGGCCCGCAGCCACGCGAACGAGGTGCCTTCGTACAAGTCCGCGGCTTGGCAGCGAGCGGCAGCCCGCAGCGTACTAGATTGGAGTGCACGTCTACATTCGCATACCAGTCCGTCGTAGCGACCAGTGGTAAAGTGCGCTTCGTCCGAACCGCTCGAAAGCGATCTCTGCATCCAAATCAATACGACCTCAGCCGAACAAGAAACCCTGATGCGAGGCACCGCGTCGATCGAAGCATTGTACAAGTTAGTGCGAGACCAGCACGCTACCCCTATCCAGCTGCTGCCTCGCATCGCTTCATCACGCGCCGGTACCTGTGTATCCGTACCCTAAACGCCACAAGCAGCCAAAAGCTGCCTTGTACCGCTTCATTACGCTCATGTGCGCCTGGATACCTACCTACCTACCACAGTTACCCGGTCACCGCCTTGAATCCCTGCTTTCGCCTCGTCTGGGTCAGGTGCTGTTGCCCGTTCTGGCAAGAGGCCAGCCCGATACCAAACATCTGTTCCATATAAACACACAGCCGCTGTCTAGATCACACCAACGACACATTGGTTACCGCCGATCACCTCACCAACGGATGGAACGAAAAGCCTCAAGTCAGCACTGCAGCGCTCTCCCGCTGATCCTAGGCGCTGTAGCGTTTCGGGCGGATGCTGGCGCGGCACCCTCGAAGGTCACACCGAGGCAAATCGTTGTGCTCTTTCAGATAAAGTGTATCCGGTTGTTCATTCTGGGCTGCTTGTCAGTTTTCTGTTCGGTTCTAGGATCATTACCTGTATCTTGGAACTCGTTGTTGTCTCTTGACGCCGTCGAACACCGGAAACCTCTCTGTTATGTTCATGTTTGCAGGACACACGCTCTTGGCGTGCCGTCGACGCTGCACCTCGTTCTCCGCTGGGTGTGCGGTCAGGCTGCATCGGAGCAGCGCCTCGAGCACCCTCGGACTGCGTGCGAAAAACCTGCAAGCATCGAAAGCAACCTTGCTCTGGTGTCGACAAGAGCGAGTCCCAGCAAACGAGCAGGACGCAAGTGGGCAAACGGTGGGCCCCTCGCTCCGCAACGACGATGCTCCGGAGACGAACGGTCCGGTTGGAGCGTCGCCCGCAACGCTCCCCGAAGCGAATACCGACGCTTCAGCTACCGATGCAGACGTCGAAACCACTGGATCCGACGGACGCGCCAACGTTCGACGAGACCGAAGTCGCCTTGCGGCCTTGGTAACCTCATTCGGTATCATGGCAGCGCTCATCCGCGTCGAATGGGTCGAACACAACACCATCGAAGCGCTTTGGATCGTGTTCTGCACCGGGTACGCAGGTATCATCCTAGAGGACATACTTGAGTTCCATAAAGCGGGTGCAGCGCTTCTCATGGCTGTGGCTTCATGGACCGCACTGGCGCTGGCTGCACCCGGAGATAGCGCCCGATACGTGAACTCCGTAGAGGTCACGACAGCGATCCGAGAGTGTATGGCTGATGTGGCACCGCTTTTGTTCTTTCTGCTGGGAGCCATGTCCATCGTTGAAATCGTGGATGGACATCGCGGATTCCGGACGGTAACCGACTCCATTCGGACTCGGAATCCAGTCACGTTGTTGTGGATCATCAGCCTCATTACTTTTTTCATGAGCGCCATTTTAGATAATCTCACGACGACCATCGTGATGGTGTCGATTCTACGGCAGCTAGTACCGCCCAGTGCACGACGTTTGGTTGGCGCCGCAGTCGTCGTAGCAGCGAACTGCGGAGGCGTCGCAACGCCACTGGGCGACGTTACAACGACAATGCTCTGGATCGGTGGGCAGATCACCACAGTGGCGACAATCAGGGATCTGCTGGTACCGTCTTTTGCATCGTTGCTTGTGTCGGTACTCGTGTTTAGTCCGATGGTAGCGCAGGCAGCGGCGAAAGACGCTATCGATCCTGTCGGCGGTGGTTCGCTGGCAGGAGCTGTGGCTCCTCGCGGGAGACTGATCTTTTTCAGTGGCGTCGCCTCTCTGCTGTTCGTGCCGATCTTCAAGGCAGGAACTGGTCTGCCACCGTATATGGGCATGTTGCTTGGCTTGGGCTTTATGTGGTTGCTGACGGATGTTTTGCACGCGGGCGAGCCTGGACGTTTGGAGCTGCGAGCATCGCGGGCACTCGCGCGCATCGATCAGAGCAGTATCCTGTTTTTCCTGGGAATCCTGATGAGTGTCGGAGCCCTGGAATCCGGCGGAGCACTGCGAATGCTGGCACAATGGTTAGATAGCCATCTTGCTGTTCGGGAGCTCATTCCAACAGTGATTGGTCTGGCGAGCAGCGTGATTGACAACGTACCGCTGGTCGCTGCCACCATGGGCATGTACGAACTGAGTCAGCATCCGCCGGACTCTGAGCTGTGGCAGCTTATCGCGTACTGTGCTGGAACTGGTGGCAGCATTTTGATTATCGGTTCTGCAGCAGGCGTGGCGTACATGGGCATGGAGAAGGTTGGATTCTTCTGGTATCTACGAAACGCCTCACTGGCAGCGCTCGCGGGTTATTTTGCGGGTATCCTGGTTTACATCTCTCTTCACGGCGACGTTTTGCAGCGATTATTCCATCAGGTTTTCTGAGAAGCGTCGAGCTCCTGCGGTATCGACACGAATGCTGCAGTCCGGCATCGATTGGCATGGCGTCGTGAATGTTCTTCCAGTACGCGCTTCTTTGCGTGCCGTTCGTCATGCTGTTGCTGACAGCATATCTAGGGGCATATGCTTGCGTCTAGCCGGCACATGGTACCACAAGGCGCCGTGGTCATCCGTATATGCTTCGTCGCTATGCTGCCTTGCTCGCTTCCATGACCTGTAGAGACGGCTGGTGACCGACGCCCCATATCTATCGAACGACGCGTCTGGACGGTCTAAGGAAGCAGTGCTAAAGCGCGCAAAAGCGGCGTAAATGTTCGGGAGCGATGTTGTGCATGTGGAAGTTTGGGGATTCTGGTGTATATCCAGCATACGCTGCAGTGGAGCGCGCATATTTGTGGGTCTTTCGGGAACCGCATGCACGTCTCGCGGCCTCAGTTCGAGATCAGTACTGGTTAGCGAAACAGATCCCAGGTGACAGCATGGATTCGACTCTCCTTGTTCGCGTCCATTGGTTTTGTTAGCGCTGCGGCCATGGTAACGCCTCTCGTGACAGCAAGCATTGGACGCACCTAGCTCCTGACGCGTGGAGCTCGAGTTCCTAGCGAAACCCGTACGCAGGTGTTTGATATCCGACGTCACGCGCCCGGGATATGTCGAATGACGTCGCCTCAAGTACCCGTTTGCGGAACGAGTCTGTATCTAAGGAAACAAGTCCCGAAATAGAGCCATCGAAAGCGTCGTGCGTTTGCTCTGAGCCGCACAACCTCTCGCCGAAGTGAATCACGACACGACCGTCTGGGCCATGCGCAGTTTCGCTACCAACTCGAGTTTCTAGCGCATACCTGTCGCTGAACACGCAAAACTGTCGCTCGGTGACCAGAGTCGGTCCGCCGGCGCTCAGCACAAAAACCTGTTTCGAATGCATTCAAGACTGCGACGTATCCGCCCAAGTGTCGAGGATAAGTCACCGGCACCTGAAGCAGAAGCCCGCTATGTACCAAATCTCGCTTTCGTGTGATACGTGAAGCACTGGAAGCTCTAGTTTGTCGTGTTCGCTGAGCGTCCATTACCAGAAGCATGCATGAGTATACCGTCGCGAGTCATTCATCCCTGGGAAATCTGTCCGAATACGTGCGTGGCCAAGAGGCACGAGACACCACAAGGGGCCAATAGTTTGTCAATGCTATCTGTGTGCAACCGTAGCAAATAGGCGCGCTTCTCCTTGGGGTTCGCATGGCACCCAGCCTTGACGGAGTATCCGCCCTGCTTGACAAGGTGCTGTCGCTAACGATATCGCTTGCTTTTCGCCATGGCGCGCAACCAGACTAGCTAGGTTGGTGAAGGTATTCATGAAGGCCCTTGCAACCAGCATGGAGTGCGCCTATCCCTCAGCGGGAGCGATGTCTGTGCATACCGTACAGCAACGCAGCAATCCGCTTGCAGTGTGCGCAAGGCACCGCCAGTTTGCGCCGCCCAAAGTGAGTCGTGTTCCTGAATCTCGCGCAGAGTGCAAGCATGACGCTATGGAGAGCGTGTCAAGCCCCTAGGCTAGCACGTCTTGAAGCGGCGCGTTCTGACCTGCGCTTCTTCGGCAGACAATCCGACGTTACTTGTAGACGCTGTTTGTCAGACGAGATGCCCGCACGCGATCCGCGAGACACGGTCGATGTCCGTGCGCTCCAGGCTACCGAGACTGGACGCTATCGCTAGTTGATCTGCGGTCTTCAGGCGAGGTTCACAGCGATAAACTGAGACTGTAAACGAAAGACTCTTGGCGGCAGCAACAGACGCTAGCTCCGGTTCTAAAGTGTCCAGTGGATGATCGGAAAGACCCGCTCATACCCTAGCTCGTCCAAGCGTGCCCCAGGGAAAAAGAGGCTTCTTTTGATGCACGGATACTGAACGAGGACGTCTGTTCACTGCTTACCAAGAATCACCCGCAATTCTGGAGCATTCTGAGTCGACACATCGATCGAACGCTGCCAAGTCATCGGCAGGGTTGTCCGGCTCTGCAGGAATGCACGAGCTGCGATCGCGTACGCTGTGGATCAGCGTGAACGGGCGCTCTGGCCTTGGGTATCACAGGTTGGCTCGCAATGAACGGTTTTATTTCTGGAAGTTTTTGGCAGCAACATCAGTCGCCTTATTCTGACACAAAGAATACCTATCATTCGGAGGTATTGACCTGTCGCCAACGGAAAGAAAGGCGCCTTCCAAAAGCGGCGTCGAGGGGGCTCGGTCGCACACCCGCGCGACACCTCGGGCGTGCAGCTCGAAACAGTGCTGGGCCATTTACTCGTTCTACGACGTTGTACCGAAGAGAATGCTTCGGTTTGGCAATGTCTGGAACCGTGGATGCGACCTGCAGTGACACCCTAACAGGGCGCGGGGCCTATCGCCAGGAGCCGCGGTTCACTGCCTTGGAGACGAATGCTTCGATTCTCGAGGTCGGTACAGCGCGAATTTTTATCGACCCGCACTTGGTTGGCCCGCTGGTGTTTTTTGACCCCCGTTTCTTTGCCCAGTACAAAACCAAGCTGCATATATCTGATACTCGACAAGTATCGGAGATGCGAAAGCGCATCCGAGAGCAGTTCGGCCCGATATCGCTGGTGGTGCTCAGCCAGGCGCTCGCGGATCACGCGCATGAACCAAGCCTACGGTATCTGGATCGCGAGCTTCCTGTTGTGGCGCCAAACAGTGCGCGACCTTTGCTCACGAAACTAGGCTTCGAGAATGTTCAGTACCTGCGGCCCGGAAACAGTTTTCGAATGGACTGCGGCAGCGAGCGGTCCCCGAGCGACGAGTACGTCGACATACAAGCGGTGGAGGGCTCGGTTGTTGGACCTCCGTGGCAAGAGCCGGAGAACGGCTATATTTTCCGGTTGTATCGAGTGCTGGCGCCCAATGAAGCGCATGTTTGTGTCTTTCGCATGTTTTACGAGCCGCACGGGAATTTCGATGCGTCGGCATTGCGCACAGCGTTGGCGAGTACGCAGGACCCCGACGGTCGCCTCGTCGACGTGGTGCTAACCCCGCCCATACGTGTTCTGTTTGCCGGAGTTTACGAGCTGCTCCGAGGGGCCCCCAGTGCCGTCGAGTTGGTGCAGCTTCTCCGACCACAAATGGTGATTCCAATACGGAACTGGGAAGGTCACCAGTCTGGTTTGCTCTCGGGGCTCCTGCGCGGCACCGGAAGCCTTCAAGAATTTCGAGAAAGCGTCGCGCAGATAGCAAGACGCTTGCAGTTGGACACGCAGCTGGTTCGCATTGGCGAGCCTGGGGAAGCGTTCACCTTACCCTTGCGCCCGCTTTCTTCGTAACCATGAGGACGCTCTGCTGTCTCTTGTATAGGTGGAAGCAGTACCGTACGGATTTGAATGGATCCTCGACTGGACGAATGCTCATTCCCTGCCGAGGCCGGCTGTGGCTGACGGACGTTCGTGACGTGTTTCGACACCAGCCCTCTACCTGGAATGCTTTCTGTACATCGGAGAGAACTTTTGGCGCTAGTTGTCTCGCAAGAAACCAAAAAATATTTACTGTTGGCTTGGGTCCACCTCTTCACAACTACCGATCTGGACATCGTTCCGAAGAAGAACTCGTTTCTGTGTGTGGACCTGGAGCACCTCCGAGCAGCGGTCCCGGGCCAACCAACGGTGCGTGTGACCGCACCCTGCGTCCTTGTCATGGGCCAGCGCAATCACACCGGGAAACGAGTGCTCCGTCTCTGGGCACCGATCGAGCCCGACTGTCCAGCGGTGCGTGGATGAAGCGTCCTCACTTGTGCTTACGAACCTTTTCCCGCAGAATGCTCTCATTCGCACCCGTCAAGTCATCGATCTTCTTTCCTCCTTTATAAAATATGAACGTCGGCATCGCTGCAACCCCGCAACGCTGGGCAAGATCCGGAAGCTTGTCCACGTCCACTTTGATGAACTCGACTGTACCCGCGTACTCCTCCTGGAGTCGTTCTAAGACCGGGGCGATGAACCGGCAAGGACCACACCAGACAGCATAAAAGTCAACCACAACAAGCTTTTCAGTTCCTGCTAGAATTTGATCAAACTCTTCAACCGACTGAACCTCTTTCACCATGCTGTCAAACGTCTGCCTATGAGAAAAAAGGCTCTGGAAGAATTGTAGACATGGTGCGCGCGCGCGCGTGTGGCGACGCTGTCGCCGCTGTTGTGGCCTGTGCATGAGGCGGCGAGGCGCGGCAGCAGCGCTGGCGACTCGGGCGGCGACATGCTGCTGCTGCTGCTGCTGCTGCTGCGCGCGCGCGCGCCCGGCGCTGGACGCGTCGCACTCGCGTCGATGCAGGTGCGCTGCGCTATACAAAGGTTGGCGCGCTGCGAGGCTTCAGCAGCAGGGCGTTACGACTGCCAGCGTGCGAGGCCA
>Ga0123519_10016914_pt1 | contig 10080 bp, 11 predicted proteins | sample YelNatPaOPRAMG02_FD_87396 | JGI IMG/M metagenome (GOLD analysis project Ga0123519, IMG submission 87396) | Hot spring microbial communities from Yellowstone National Park - Yellowstone National Park OP-RAMG-02 (version 2) | ecosystem: Environmental > Aquatic > Thermal springs > Hot (42-90C) ...
GCCAACCAAGCTGTGCCAAAAAGTCCGTACAACCATTTTCTTTTGCCGGTGGTAAACCATTGCCAGTAGCACAGCACCATAAGCATCCCAAAGAACACAACGCCGTTTTTGGGCATAGGGATGCGACCATCGAAAAGAAACATTGGGGAGAACGCTGAGAATACAAATGCCAGCAGTCCCAGCCATCGGTTATCCGTCATTCGCACCGCAAGCAGCATCGTCGCCAAGGATGTGCCCAGGCACATCAACACCGGAAAAAGGCGCGCACTCCAAAAGTGCACGCCGAAGAGCGCATAGGCTACCGAAATCAGCAGCGGCAGCATCGGCTGATGATCAACCCGATAGGTGAGTGGCTGATCGGTATTATCACCCAGGTTTTCCACCATCCCGAACCTTGTGCGCAGGTAGCCATAACGCAGATAGTTCAAAGCATTACGCGGATATTCACCCATATGATAAGGGTGGTGGCCGTAGGACTCCCACAGCGGCTCGTCAATGCGATAGGCGGTCAGGCCGAGGGCAAGCAGGAAGAGCAAAATGAGAAGGATCCAAAATAAAGTTGATTGCAGTTTATAGCGATGCATCATCTTTATCTCACCAAGCTGGGCGGGTAACATCTACCCGGCTGCTGAATTTGTGTTTAGCGGAACATATATTAGCAGATAGCAGTTTATACATTTACCCATTCTCGATGGCAAATATACGAGGGTGTTGAAAAACTCTGTTGAAATTCGGGTTGGGTGAACGTGGTAAAATGGGGGGTCAAAACGAGCACAGAAGCATAAGGGGAGGCTATTATGGGGGGCAAGCGCTTTCAGGAGACCGGGATGAACTCCTTCTAGGGGAGTTTGTCTACCAAGCAGGTGGTGTCCCCAGATCATTTTCTGCGGCGGTTGAATGTGAGGTAATGGATTGGGAGGCTTTTGGTGAACGGCTGATGGCGCTGTGTGTTGGACGCGGGAAGGTGGGACGGCCGCCGTACCATCCAGTGCTGATCCTGAAGATGTTGCTGCTGGCCTAAAGAAACGGTTCGCCTTAACCCATCCACGCCGCAACCCTTTATCCGAGCCGTGAGCGTGAGGGATCGATGTTTTCCCACCACAACCCTCCCCGCGGACGGGAAGGGGCCGTAGTCGTAGGGGCAACCCTTGTGGTTGCCCCCGTTGCGGGCAGGCACAAGGTCTGCGTCTGGAATCGCAACCGTCTCTGGTTGATATCTTACCTGCGCACCACCAGTCGATTGGAATGCACCAATCGAGCCATCCGTCGTTACCTGCGCTGTGCAGGTGCCTACCACTTGCGTGAAGGTTTACAGGCTGCGCTTGCCCAGGTGCTCATCCAAACACGAATTTCCACCGAGAAAGACACACTATGACTACGCCAGAGTGCATTTTACCCTTGAGAAGGCGCGGTGGGATATGGCGATTGAAATTGCCCCTGTGGGGCCTGTGGCCGTCTGTCCGCCTGCACGGACGGGGACAGCAGCGTCCCCGCAGGGAAACGCCATGCATCACAGCCCCAGGCGGCGGCGCACCTCGTCCAGACGACCGGCACAGCCAAAACACCGACACAGGTGCGCCACCCGCTCGGCATATGCTGCCATAAAGGCGCGCCCTGGCTCGCGCAGGTCAATCGTGGCAGGGTGGTCGCGCAGGTACTCACGCATCACGCGCGCCCACACCAACCGGCCATCGGTGTCGATGTTGATCTTGGCGACGCCACATCGCGCTGCTTCCAGGTACATCGTCTCGGGGACACCATGCGCATCCGCTGCCACCGCCCCACCTGCGGCATTGATGCGCGCCACCTCTTCGGCAGGAACGGACGAGGCGCCGTGGAGCACCAGGGGGAATCCGGGTAATCGCTGCCGGATCACCTCGAGGCGTTCCAGGTGGAGCTGGCCGGTGGCGGCAAACTTGTGCACGCCGTGGCTGGTGCCCACCGCCACCGCCAGCGCGTCACACCCGCTGCGCGTCACGAATTCAGCCGCCTGGTCAGGATCGGTCAGGAACGCGACGCTCTGCTCGACCGCGATGTCATCCTCCTTGCCGCTCAGACGGCCCAGCTCGGCCTCGACGGCGATGCCACGCGCATGCGCCCGCTCGACCACGCGCCGCGTGATGGCAATGTTCTCCTCCAGAGGGTGTGCCGAGGCATCGATCATCACCGAGCTGTAAAACCCGGACTCGATGCACTCGTAGCAGGTCGGTTCATCGCCGTGGTCGAGGTGCAAGGCAAAGACAAGCGTGGGAAAGCGGCGCGCAGCGGCATGCACGGCCGCTTCGAGCACGCCGGGCTCGGCGTAGCGGCGCGCCTGGTATGAAACCTGGATGATGAGCGGTGCCGCAGCGTCCGCCGCGCCGCGAAATGCACCCAGAACCTGCTCGATGGAATTGACGCTAAAGGCGCCGATGGCGTACTGGCCATAAGCGAGTTGCAGCAGGGCAGCGGTGTTGGGGATCATAGTGCTCGTGCCCCTTTCGAAAAATAGATACGCTTAAAGAAACGATTATAGCGCGGCGGGGCGCGTGGTGCCAATGGGCGCTCAATGCGGGGTGCATTTCAATTTGGGGGCGCGCCCCACAGAGAGCTGGCAACTGAAGTCGCGCCTGGCGGGCGTGCCACCGGGCGTCTCCCTGCGGGGACGTTTTCCGCCCGCGCCACGACTCCGCATCCGGGCTGCCACTGTCAGGGAGCGGTTTGTGCCGCCCGCTCACGCGCGCGGCTCGGTTGTAGTGTCCTCTGCGGTGAACATCGGTCGCCTGCTCCTACGCACCGTGCGCTTCATCCCACTTTTGACAGTCCCACCATCTTGTTGTAGACTGGCCCAGTCATGAATCCGTATCGTAACCGTCCACAACGAGCGCAAACACTCCCGGAGGTACTGCCTTGAGCGTCGATCTACGCACCTACGTGTTCCTTGACAGCCTGCAACCCCAACACGCCGCTTTCTTGGGCACAGTGGCACGCGGTTTCCTCCCCTTGCCCGGCGATGCATCCTTATGGGTCGAAATCTCGCCCGGCATCGAGATCAACCGCATCACCGATATCGCGCTCAAAGCCACCAAAGTGCGCCCCGGCCTGCAAATCGTCGAACGCCTGTATGGCCTGTTGGAGGTACACTCCGAAAGCCAGGCAGAGGTGCGCGCAGCTGGCGCCGCCATCCTGGAAGCGCTCGGCGTGCGTGAGGAGGAGCGCCAGAAGCCCCAAATCGTCTCCAGCCAGATCATCCGCCATGTGGACGCCCATCAGGTGCAGCTGATCAACCGCATGCGGCACGGCCACATGCTGCTCGCCGGGCAAACACTGTACGTGTTGGAGGTCACCCCGGCGGGCTATGCCGCTCTGGCAGCAAACGAGGCGGAGAAAGCGGCCGAGATCAACATCCTAGAGGTCATCGCCTTCGGTTCCTTCGGACGCGTCTATCTGGGCGGCGAGGAACGCGATATCATGGCTGGCTACGGCGCCGCCCTGGCGGCGATCGAGAGCGTCTCTGGCCGGGTGGTGGAGGGAGGACGCAAAGAGTGAGCCCATCGGGCATTCGCTTTCCGGCATCATCTGACTGCCGAAATCGATCTCACATAACACACAGCAACACGTGGAGCAGGAGGAAGTTGCATGGCTGAGGCACTTGGTATGATTGAGACAAAAGGGTTTGCGGCAATGGTGGAAGCTTCCGACGCCATGGTGAAGGCGGCCAAAGTCGAGCTGGTCGGCTATGAGAAGATCGGTGGCGGGTATGTGACCGCCATCGTGCGCGGCGACGTGGCGGCGGTCAAAGCGGCCGTGGAAGCCGGCGTGCGCGGCGCGGAAAAGGTGGGCGAGGTGGTCTCGGTCCACGTCATCCCACGTCCGCACACCAACATCGACTTGGTGCTTCCGCTGGGCCGTACCGAACAGGTGCGCAAAGAGCTGGGCATGGGCGGTGTCCAGGAGTAGTTTTTCCCATTCCCAGACACCCGCCATGCCGTTGCCAGGAGGAAGATTATGCTGCTCGGCAAGGTAGTGGGAACGCTCGTCTCCACGCGCAAAGACCCTAAACTGGAGGGGCTGAAATTCCTGGTGCTGCAGCGCCTCAACATCGAGGGAAAGCCGATCGAGGGATATGTCGTGGCGGTGGACGCGGTGGGAGCGGGCGTCGAAGAGGTGGTGATGTATGCAACGGGCAGCTCGGCACGCCAGACCATCTTGACCGATCAGCGCCCCTGTGATGCCGTCATCATGGGAATCGTGGACACATGGGAGGTCAACGGGCGGGTCGTGTATCAGAAGGGATGAGCGGCTGATGACCCTTGAGCCCGAACAGATCCAGAAAATTGTCGCGCAGGTCGTGGCGCAGGTGCGCGAAAAGCACGGCCTGGCCCCACCGCCGCCACCCGAGATGAAGCCGGGATTGGGCCTCTATGCCACGGTGGACGAGGCGGTGCGCGCCGCGCGGGCGGCATTCCAGCGGCTGGACGCCTTGCCCCTGGCGCGCCGCGAGGAAATCGTGCGCCAGATGCGCCAGGCGACGCGCGAATCCGCCCAGGTCCTGGCATATGAGGCATGGGCAGAGACGGGAATGGGTCGCTATGAGGACAAGATCCAGAAGAACCTGCTCGTGGCGGATAAGACTCCTGGCACCGAGATCATCCGCCCGCAGGTCTTCACCGGCGATCACGGCCTGACCCTCATCGAATATGCACCGTATGGGGTGATCGGTTCCATCACCCCCAGCACCAACCCAACCAGCACCATCCTGAACAATGCCATCGGCATGGTGGCGGCAGGCAACGCTGTGGTCTTCAATGTGCACCCGATGGCCAAGCAGGTGAGCGCCCATACCGTCGCCATCTTGAACGAAGCGATCATGCGCGCCGGCGGGCCGGGAGACCTGCTCACCTGCGTGGTGGAGCCGACCATCGAGAGCGCCAAGGAGCTGATGCGCCATTCCGGCGTCGACCTGCTGGTGGTCACCGGCGGCGAGGCAGTGGTGCACGAGGCGATGCACAGCGGCAAAAAGGCCATCTGCGCCGGGCCCGGCAATCCCCCGGTGGTCGTGGACGAGACGGCGGACATCGCCCAGGCAGCGCGCGACATTATCCGCGGCGCCTCGTTCGACAATAATATCATCTGCGTGGACGAGAAGGAAGTCTTTGTCGTCGCCAGCGTGGCCGATCAACTCAAGGCCGCGATGAAGGCGCTCGGCGCCGTGGAGATCAACTCGTGGCAGCTCAACCGCCTGCTCAAGGCAATCTTCTCGGAAAACCGCGGCTCCGGCCAGCAGAGCGTGTTCAACAAGCGCTTTGTCGGCCAAAATGCCGGCGTGTTGCTCAAGGAGATCGGCATCAACGCCGGCGACGAGGTACGCCTGATCATCACCGAGGTGGAAGACCCGCGCCACCCACTGGTGTGGACGGAACAGCTGATGCCCATTCTGCCCATCGTGCACGTGCGCAACGCCCAACAGGGCATCGATCTGGCGATCGAGGCGGAACACGGCTTCCGGCACACGGCGAGCATGTTCAGCCGCAACATTGATCACTTGAGCACCATGGCGCGCACCTTTCAGGGGAGCATCTTTGTCAAGAATGGCCCCAACATCACCGGCTTGGGGGCAGATGGCGAGGGGTTCACCAGCTTCACCATCGCCAGCCCAACAGGCGAGGGGCTGACCACAGCGCTCACGTTCACGCGCGTGCGTCGGTGTGTCCTGAAGGATAGTTTCCGCATTATTTGAGCGATGTCCGAGATCGAACCCGCCCTGGCCCTCATCGAATTCAGCAGCATCGCGGTCGGAATGCTGGCAGCGGATGCCATGGTGAAGAAGGCACCCATTGCGCGCATCGTTGCCGGTACCACTCAGCCGGGCAAATACCTGGTGTTGATCAGCGGTGAGGTCGCCGATGTGCAGGAGAGCTTGGCAGAGGGGCGTGAGGTGGGCAAGGGCTGGGTGTTGGATACGGTCTTCCTGCCCCACGTGCATCCCGCCGTGGTGGCAGCGATTGCCGGAGCGCGTGAAACAGGGGAAGGAGAGGCGCTGGGCATCATCGAGACACACCAGGTCGCCTCGACCATCCAGGCAGCGGATGCCGGTGTCAAAGGCGCCCAGGTCACGCTGCGCGAGATTCGCCTGGCCGATGGGCTGTGTGGCAAGGCTTTTTGCCTGTTCCAGGGTGCGGTATCGGATGTGGAAGCGGCGGTGGAGATCGGAGTGAACGCCTTGAGCGATCCTGCCCAGCTGGTGCGCCAGGTGGTTATCCCGCAACTGCACGAGGAAATGATGCGCAATCTGCAACAGACCACCTATTTTGGCCGTCTGGCCGGCCGTGAAGGGGGCGAAACGTGAAATTCGGGCGCGTGATCGGCACCCTGGTCGCGACGCAGAAATACCAGGGGTTGGAGGGCATCAAATTTTTGGTGGTGCAGCTATTGGATCGCAACTTGCGTCCCCAAGGTGATCCCGTGATCGCCGCCGACGGCACGGCACAGGCCGGCCCGGGCGAGCTGGTGTGCGTGCTGGGCGGGCGCGAGGCGGCGCTGGCACTGCCCAAGAAGTTCGTGCCGGTGGATCATACGGTGGCGGCCATCATCGACATCGTCGATTTGTTGAATGAAAAGGCACTCCCGCCGGCGAATGTGCACTGGAGACGAAATCCTTCGGAAGCACAGGAGGCGGGTTGACGCGTATCTTCTTCGCGACCGATATTCACGGTTCAGAGATCTGTTGGAAAAAGTTCATCAATGCCGGCAAGTTCTACCAGGTGGATGTGTTGGTGTTGGGCGGTGATATGACCGGCAAGGCGATTGTGCCCATCGTGCAGCAGGGGGGTAAGCGCTATCGGGCTGTCTTGCTGGAACAGGAGTCCGAGCTGCACGGCAATGACGAGCTGGCAGAGATGATGCGGCGCATTCGCAGCCGGGGGTATTATCCCTACGTGACCACGCCGGATGAGATCGCCGAGCTCAAAGCAAACCCACAACAGGTCGAGCGGCTGTTCGTCTCTCAGGTATTGCAGACGATGGAACAGTGGCTGGCATATGCCGACGAGAAGCTGGACGACACCGGCTTGCGTTGCTATGTGGCGCCGGGCAATGACGACATGTTCCAGCTGGACGATTTGATCCGCACCTCGCGCCATGTGACGCTGGCCGAGGGGCAGGTGATCCCGCTCGACGACCATCACGAGATGATCAGCTCGGGCTGGACGAACATCACCCCGTGGCACACCTTCCGCGAGGAACCGGAAGAAGCGCTGCACGCCCGCCTGAGCGCGATGGTGACGCAGCTACACAATCCACGCAATGCCGTCTTCAACTTCCATGTGCCACCCTACGGCAGCACGCTTGACGATGCGCCCGAGCTCACCAAAGACCTGCGACCCAAGCGCGCCGGCAATGCGGTAGTGCCCGTGGGCAGTCGTGCAGTGCGTGACCTGATCGAAAAGCATCAGCCCTTGCTCGCTCTGTGCGGCCATATTCACGAAGCAAGAGGAAGTGTGCGCCTGGGGCGCACCCTGTGCATCAATCCGGGGAGCGCCTATGAACAGAGCAGATTATTGGGCGCCGTGATCCAGCTGGAACGTGGCAAGATCAAACATTATGTCCTCACCACAGGTTAATCGCAAAAAGGAGGATGCGGTTATGGCTCGAACAAAAGAGGATGCCGAAACAACATTATTTCTCAGGAAAGCGACCGGTCTGGTGCGCTCCTGGTCTGTCTTCGATGCCTTTATCTATGCCACCTTCTCGATCAATCTGATCACCTTGGGGCTTTATAGCTTCAGCCAGATGTATTACTTTGAGGGCGGATTATTGCCTGTGCTCCTGGTGAGCGGCTTCTTCATCATGTTTGAGGTGATCGTCTATGCTGGTCTGATTGCGGTGATGCCACGCGCGGGGGGCGATTACGTATGGCAGAGCCGCATCCTGGGAAGCGGCCTTGGCTTCGTGCTGGCGGTGACGGGCTGGTGGTTCATCCTCTGGCTTTGGGTGCCCCTCTACGGCGACATGTTGCGCCAGGTGGTGCTCACCCCGCTGCTGGGCATCGTCGGTGCGACCGACGCCGCGCTGTGGTTCAGCCAGACGGCGGAGGGGCTGTTCATCGCCTCGGTGGTCACATGTCTCTTCGTCAGCTTCTATATCGCCCTGGGGATGAAGATATACTCCAAAATCCAGAAGATTTGCTTCTTTATCGCTATTCTGGGCCTGCTGGTGGTCTTTGGGTTCATGCTGCTGGGCACTCCCGAAGCTTTTCTGGCCGGCCTGGAGCGGCAGGCGGCTTTATTCGGCGCCGATCCCACCGATCTCTACGCGCGGGTGATGGCGGCTGGTGAGGAAGCGGGCGCCGTGGTGCCGTTGATGGGCGGCAGCTTAGCGGCCATCTTCCTGGCGATCCCTTATATTGTATTCTTCAACCTGTGGCCCAACTGGGGTGCTACCCTGTATGGCGAGGTGCGCGGTGCGACCGACTTTAAGCGCAACTTCTGGGGCATGGCCTGGGCGCTCATCATCACGACTGCATTGGGCATTGTCTTCTTCCTGCTGATCTCGAAGACCTTCACGTGGGACTTCTACACGAAAGCGAACGCCGCGTGGTGGAATTACCGCTGGGGCTACACCGATCAGGCGCCACCGCTGCCCATCTGGCCCTATCCGGCACTCCTGGCGGTCTTCATGACCGACAGCCGCCTGGTGCAATTCATCGTCATCCTGGCCATGAGCATGTGGTGGTTCGGTTGGTCGGGTACCGTGTTTCTCAGCTCGACGCGCGTCATCTTCGCTGCTGCCTTCGACCGCCTGCTGCCCGAGAAGGTAGCCGAGGTGGATCAACGCACGCGCACCCCCTTCTACGCCCTGCTGCTGATGGTGATCCCCTCGTTGGTTGTCTCGGCACTTTTCGCCTGGAATGTGTTCAACTTCCAGTCCTTGACACTGTGTTCGACCCTGGTCATCGCGGTGACCTACTTGGGTTCCACCGTAGCGGCTATCCTGTTGCCCTACACCAAGCCCGATCTCTACAATGCCTCGCCGATCGCCCGCTACAAAGTGGCCGGCATCCCGCTCATCACCGTCGCGGGGATCATCTTCGGAGGGTTCCTGGTCTTCCTGCTCTACGAATGGTTGGTGGATCCCAACAATTTGTATGGCATCGGATGGAAGAACACCAGTTCTTTGATCTTTATGGCAGCACTGTATGTGTTGGCCCTGGTGATCTACGTCGGCTTCCGCGTGTATCGCACCCGCCAGGGCATTGATGTGTCGAAGATTTACGCGGAGATTCCGGTCGAATAGCAGACCGACCCAGGAGCAATGGCTCTATCGGAATGTCTTGAAGACGAGTTGCGTCGCATCATCGCTGCAGGAGAACAAAATGGCGTCGTGTTGCGCGCGGTCGGCGGCCTGGCGATCCACATCCACTGCCCCAGCGCCAATCATAGGGCTCTGGAGCGTTCTTATCCGGATATTGATCTGGTCACGCCCCGCGCGCATGCTCCGCGCCTGGAAAGATTGATGGTCGCGCTGGGGTATACGCCCAATAAAGTATTCAACACGCTGAACGGTGATCGTCGCCAGATGTTCCACGATGCGGAACATAGGGGGCAGGTGGACGTGTTCATCGGCGATTTCGAAATGGCGCATCGCGTTCCCCTGGCGCGGCGGCTGCACCTGGAGACGTTGACCGTGCCGCTGGCCGAGCTCTTCCTGACCAAAGCGCAGATCGTCGCGCTCAACCCCAAGGATGTGCGCGATATGCTGGCTCTCCTGCTCGATCACGAGCTGGGCACCCGCGATCAGGAGACCATCAACCTCGCCGTGATCACCGACTTGTGCGCCAGAGACTGGGGGTTATACACCACCGTGCTGATGAACCTGGAGCGCCTGCAGCACGCTATTCTGCGCAATGAGGTTCAGCTGGATGCGCCACAGGTCGCGTTGGCTCAGGAGCGCATCTGCGCATTGCAGGAAGCGATCCAATCGGTTCCCAAGACGCTCGCCTGGAAGCTGCGTGCCCGCGTGGGAAAGCGCATGCGCTGGTACCAGGAGGTGGAGGAGGTGCAACGCTGATGTGACAAGCGAGCGGGGATGGCCCTGCGCTCC
>Ga0123519_10016915_pt1 | contig 10080 bp, 20 predicted proteins | sample YelNatPaOPRAMG02_FD_87396 | JGI IMG/M metagenome (GOLD analysis project Ga0123519, IMG submission 87396) | Hot spring microbial communities from Yellowstone National Park - Yellowstone National Park OP-RAMG-02 (version 2) | ecosystem: Environmental > Aquatic > Thermal springs > Hot (42-90C) ...
ATAAAAGGGAGAAGCCCAATATATTGGTTGGTTTTATTATTGATAGTTATTTATTTATACTTGAAATTCAGTGGAATTATTTGACAACATTATTCATTAGTTTACATAATATACATTATGTGCCTTCCTAACTATCTCAATATGTGTTATTTTTTTAATAAAGTCAATAAAAAATTTCTTACTCTGTAATTAATTTTTTTATTTAAAATTATTAGAAATTCCGTTAGGAATTTCATTCTTCTTTGTAACATTTACATACATAATACAAAACATATATATAGATAGGAACGATATTTTTATCGTTCCGAAACGATATTTTTATCGTTCCGAAACGATATTTTTATCGTTCCAAAATTGAGTTATCAACATTCTATTAACAAGTTTAAAATTTGGTTAGTGGTTTACTTTGTGTTATATGAAATTTTGTTTATCGAAAATTTTTTTTATTTTGAATTGAACAAAAAAAGGTGTTAAAATGAAAAAATTATTTTTAACATTAATGTTTATTTGTTTCGCTTGCACTACAACTGAATTTATAACTTATCGGGATTCTTCAAATAATTTGTGGCATATTAATGTTTTACATAATAGTGTTATAGTTGACAACTTCAAAGTTGTAATTAATGATTCTACTGTTATTGATAAAAATGTTGAATTGTTTACGGGTAATTTAGAAGCAAAAGCAAATTATAAAAATTCTGAAGTCAAATTGTTAGTTACTTATACGCCTGGATTTTTAGGAACAAAAAGTTATCAAGCTATGGTTTTTGTAAATAATGAACTTATTGGTAAATTCAAATTCTGATATTATTTTTATTTTTTTGTTGAGTTAAACAAAAATGGAGCTAATATGAAAAGATTAATAATATTCTTAGTATTTATATAAACTTCCTGCTACTATTCTGAATTTGTTTCATACAATAGTGTAAATTATACACCAACAAATAATTGTGAAGTAATTGAAGATTTAAACTCAATACCATATCAATATGAAATAATTGGAACTGTAAACACAAAATCTGGTGCTTTATTTACAAGTTATCAAGGTGCAATTGAAGATTTGAAAAAGACAGCTATGTCAAAAGGTGCTGACGCAATAACTGATATTAAAATTAGTGAACAAGTTGTTCTTGGAGATACTTTTAAAATTGTCCAAGCAAAATTAATTAGATATAAAAGAGACAGTTCAGGAAATTTTGTTAAACGTTAATGTTTTTTATTTAACAGCATATAAGCACCTGCACCAATTAAACTAAGTAGAATAATATTATTTAAATCAATTTTTGATTCGTTAATTACTTGTGGTAAATTATTTTCATTAACAGGTGCAGGTGTTTTTTGAATTTGTGTTGTAGTTACTGGTTGTGTAATTGTTTTACCACTTTTGATATCATTATATAATTGTGTTAAATAATTCCTTACTTTATCCTGCCAAACACCTGGAGTAAGTAAATAATCTTCTATTATCTTCCAATCAACTTTTCCTTGCAATCCTAATTGAGCAATCCAGCTGTTTACTGTAGTTATTCTATTTTGTAAATCACCTGGAATAAATTTATCACCTTCCCAATGGCCATCATCTCCGCCACCAAATATGTCTACAATACCGCCTACTATTGAGCCAATAATTGGTGCAACTGGACCAAAACCTACTGAAGTAAGTGCTGTTCCTATTGAAGCCCCTATTGTTGTTCCATTCATAACTACCTCTTATTTTAGCCTATATAAATGTATGCCTTGTTAAAAATCTTGTCTTATAAAGCATTTATGAAAGCCGTTTTAATGATTTTTTAAATGCTTTAATGCTTTTTTGAATTCTGAAAGCCTTTGTCTCTTTAATTGCTTTAATTTGCTTTCAAGTTTTCTAATTTTATTTGTCTTAGATTTTACTCTTGCAACTTTCCATGCTTTTGAAAGCAAATTAGTTTTTCTTTTCTTTTTTTTCATAAATCAATAATCCCTTTTTTTCTAAAAATTGTTCTGCAAAAAAAACTAATAAGTTTATGTCTCTTTCAGTAACTTTTTTCCAGTTTATTTTCATAATCAATTCTGCTAATTGTTCTGGAACTTCTACTTTATACATTTTCATTTTTCTTTGCTAATAGTGGAATTAAAATATTCAGTAAATCTGGTTGTGAATTATCTTGTTCATTTACTTGTTGCTTTAATCTTTCAATTTCTGATTCAAGCTGCTTAATTCTTTCTCGATAAAAATCAATCTGAATCTTATATGTTTCATCTTTCATTTGAAGTAATGTTGTGAAATCAATTACATTATTTTTATTTGAACTTGCAAGTTCTTCAATTTTTTTTAAGATGTTTTCTATTTTTTCATTTTCAGTATTTTGATTAATTTCTTTATTAGTAACAATTCCTGCAAGTGAACCTACAATGTTTTTTGAATCACCAATAAATTTTATTGATAATCTGTAAGTTCCTGGTCCATATTTATTACCTAAATATTTTTGTAATTCTGTTTTTGTTTTACCATTTACATCTTTTCCTTCAAGAACTTCAAGTTGTTGTTTGTTCTTATAGATAGCAATATACTCTATATTTTCATAGACATCATGAACAGTTCTTGTTTTTTTCTTTTTAACTTCTTCCATTATGTTAACTGTTTTTTAATTTGATTGATTGTTTTATTTACATTATTCAGTTCATTATTAATTGTAGTAATAGATTGCTGCAATTGTGAAAAATATTGCTGCAAGATAGAAGTATTCAATTTTTTTTTATCTGTTAAATAACTAAATTTTGCAACATAATCTGAAATGTAAGTTCCATGAATATCTTTTTTGTCATATGAACCATTAGTTGCTAAAAAAGTTTTTACTCCCTCAAAACCGCCAATATGTGCACCTGCTATAATTCCAAATTTATTAATTTTTGCTACAATCCCATTACTTCTACCTTTTACTTCTTTGCCAAAATAATTATCAAGTTTTGCATTAAATAATTTTTTTTCTATATCATTTACATGAACATCAAAAAATCTTTCCTGCATATCTGGAGTAAATTCATTTCTGCTTAAATGATGTAATCCGAGCATTTGCTCAATATCTCTTCTTCTTGCTTCACCAAATTGATATTTGCCCCAATATTCACCTGAATCTTTGTTGTAATCTCCACTACTTTCACTATAACCTAATAGTTCTCTAAATTCTACAAGTTCATTTGGTGTCATCTCATAATCTCCGCTAATATTTTTATACTAACATATGGATAAAATTTTGTTGTGCTATTGACATAATCAACAAAGTGGTCAACTTTTATTATGACATTAAATGTTTCGATTATATCTGTTACTAAATCCAAATTGTGAATATCCTCAATTGCACCATTATAAACTTTAGTATTATCCTGATTGAACAAAATGTTTTCATTAATTATTAACTGAAAATATTGTTTGTCAACTGTGTCTTGATAATACCAGCCTAAACTATTCTTAGGAATCAATCCTTTATCTTTAATAACTTTGTATTGACTAAAAGTTAATGGAGACATTGAACTTGCAAATGCTTCAATAACAACATTTGTATTCGCATAAAATCTTTTAGTTATATCAATGATTCTAAGTGATTTACCTTGTATTTGTGCAAACGGTTCAACAAGTGTCAATTTAGAACCGTTTGCAGTTCCATAAAAATTAAGTTCTATGAAATTAGCTTGCTTCAACTTTTTCTCCAATTAACTGTATTTCAAAATTGTTAATAGTTGAGCCTGAATTATTAACAACTTGAACAACTAATTGAGTATTTGCAGTCAATTTTTGCGGATTAGGTAATCTATAACCATTTACACCTTTACCAATTAATGCACTATCAAAACCAGTGCTGCTAAATAAATTTCCTTCTGCAGTCTTTAAAGTTACACGAACTTTTGATGTTTCGCTTGTTCTGATTTCATGAAGCATAAAATCTGTTCCACCGATATTAATATTCTTTGTATCGCTACTGCCATCAGCTATTGAACTTGTAAATAATAAATTATAAATGAAAAACATTTTTCACCTCACTTTTTGTTTATGCTACAATTCTTTGTAATGTGCCTTTAAGCATTACTGTAAAATAATCTGAATTTGATAAATATGTTATTGCTGGAATATCTAAAGTAATCTTTACTCTTGATTGCGAAGGAATACTTATTGGAGTCGGTAAAGTATAGCCTTTGTTACTAAAATATCTCATGTTTGACAAAGTTGAACTTGTATTGAATAAAAATAAAGTTACAAAATCATCATTACTGAAATTTATAAATTCTATATCATCGATAATGATTTTTAATAAACTTTGCCTCAATTGTTTTAAAATTGTATAATCATTTGTACTTGTTCCTACATTAACACTATTTGAATTAAAAAATAACTCTATATTTTCAATGCTAAATACTTCCTTATCGCCTAAAGGAAAAATTTTTGAAAAATCAAAAACATTTTTGTTTTGTGTTGAAAATAAATCAAAGCTACCGCCTGAAGTGTTAAAACTCAATGTATCGTAAAATGTAAAATTAAGTCTTTCGATATTATTTGATTTTCGCGGGTCATAAACAAATGGTTCTATCTTATCAAATTTAATTCCTTTAAGATATACTCTTATATTTTTATTATTCATTTGTGTTGCAGAATTTGAACTCATTTCAAGTTTTACAACAACATTACTACTTGAATTAATTAATATTGGAAATTGCAATAATCTTTTTCTATTGATTTTTGTTGTAAATGCTCTGGAAAGGTCAGTAGCTGCATTATCTTGCTGATTCTGGATAGAAAATGTTAGACATTCTGCAAATGGAAATTTTCCTTTTATTCTATCATCTACTGATATTGAAATATAACTTCTTGTAAGTGCCTCTGGTGTAAATGGAAAACTATCATCTAAGCACAATTGAATTTCATTTATCCAAAATATTTCATTGTTAGAAATTGGAAAATTTCTGTTTCTTGAAAACATTGAAAGATTACTATTAGAAAAAACATTATATTGCTGCACTCCAGTTTGAATTGTTACATCATCATACATTACGTATGGTTTTACTCTAACATTATCCCCTGCGTTAGGATAGCCATAACTTTTTAGCATATCAACTAATATTTGTTCATTTTGATTTAACATGATTCACCTCCATTAACTGTAAATTTGTGCGTAATTTCTTACAATCTTTGGTTTATGAATATAATCTTTCAACCTTGTATAGTTTTGCAATGCAGTATAATTTTTCAATTGATTAGAATTTGCAGAAGGTAAAACAGTGTTTAATAAAGGTTGAACTGCAATTTCATTAACTAAATTTCCTACTGCTACTGCTATACCAACATTTGCAACTTGTGGTTTTTTTAACAACATACCAACAAGATAACTTAATGCAGCTGCAGAAACTTGCCCAGTAACACCACTAACTGGTAAGCCAAATTTTGATAAAATTAATGGTGCATTCTCTACTGTTATAGCTGCAATTATTCCATCAACAAGGTCTTTTTTGTTTAATTTTAGTTTTGCCATTTTACTACTCCTTATTATTTAATAATAAATTTTTAATCCAATTTAAGTCTTGCTCTACTCTTGCAAGTCTTGTATTGATTCCAACATAAACACTAATTAAACCGCCAAGCATTATTAATACTTCTAAAATTGTTCTTAAGTCTATCATATATCACTATTTGAATTTTGTAAATTCTTTCGGGTCTGTTAATGCAATTTTCCCAGTTTGTAAAAGACTCCAAATCATAGATATCAAAATTGATACAATACCTGCTATAATTTCATAAACAGAATTTTCACTTACACCAGCTGCAAGAATCCAGGTACCGCCAATTTTCATTATCCATTGAAAAATTTTTTCAACAATAAATTTTTTTATAGCATCAAACATTTTCTTTTCTCCTTCAATTTTTGTTACATATAATTTTGCTCTAATCTTATCTATAAAATTTAATTCAGTATTTAAATTTTGTTTTTTGTTTATCTTAACTTCTTTTAATTGTTTCTTGAAATTATTTTTAAGTATTTCAAAGCCTTTTGGTTTTATATTGTCAAATTCAGTCATTTTTTAATTGCATTTATTATAAGTAATCCAATTACTACAATAATTATCAATTCTACATTATTAAATATCGTTTTAAAAAAATCTGCAACATTATCAATTTTGCTACTTAATCCTTCATTAATCAATTTATCAATTGTAATTCCATATTTATTACTTAAATATGTCCATGTTTGATTAAGTTTTATTTTCATTACATCATAAATATTATTGCTGTAAGCATCTTCTAAATCCCACAAAAAACTTTCTGCAAGTTTATCATATGTGTTGTTAACATCACTTCCCCACAATTCATTGTATGCAATTAAAAATCTATAATCTAAGAACATTTCAATGGGATAATCTTTACCATAAAACAGATTAGAATATTTTTTTGATAATAATTGTAATCTGTTTTTGTTTTTCTCAATAAAATTTTTTTGTTCAATTAATATGTTATTATCAACAATCATTACTTAATTAATTTGATTAATAAAATAATTCCTAAACCATAAAGTAAATATTGTCTTAAATGTGCTGGGTCTGTATAGATTTGAATCGGATATCCAAAGAAATTTATAACATAAGGTTCAAGTAAAATATAATCGTTCATTGCTTTTGCAACTTCATACGGGTCGCCGTTTATAAAAAATAAAAAATTATTTTTAATCCAATCCACTATTTTATTTGATTCAACCATTCCTGTTTGTTGCTGCAAATATTTTTCAATAACTGGTTTTAAGTCAACTGGAAATCCCCATCTTTCAAGTGTGCGTTCTAATCCTGCAGGATTTAAAATTCTTCTTAATGCTTTAACCATTTCTACATTTACGAGAAATGGCATATTATTTATTTCTTGAATATTAACCATAATCCTGTAAGAAATCCTAAATATGTTAATACAATTTTATTTTGTTCAAAGAAACTTTGTTCTTTTTGTTTGTTTGTTTCATTTAATTGTATTGGTGCAGCTACAGTTTGTGTTTGAGTTGGATATTTCCAATCAACATTAGGTATTAATGCTGATGTTTCGCTTCCAATATTATCATAATCATATGGTTGATTTGTATCTTCAACAGGATATCCTGTTTCATTAATAGGATATATTGAAGTTAAATCATCTTCTGGTTCTGGTGCTCTTGGTAACATTGTTGTAGTTCCTTCTATTTTTTTATTTATATTCCAATCCCCTGTTGTAACATAATTAAGAATACTTTGAGCATCGTTTTGAGTAACAATTCCATCTTCATCTACATCTGCTGCTGTTAGTTGTTCTTTTGTTAATTCTATATTTCCATTTAAATATTGTAATATCAATGATGCATCATATGGAGTAACTTTTCCATCTCCATCAATATCACCTTTTTTTGTAACATTTGTAATAGGTATATCAATTTGATTTGTTTCATTATCTTGTATTATTTCTGTTATCGTAGGTAATATATTAGTATTCATTACAATTTCTTCTGCAGGCTGTTCTATGTATTGTTCTGGTAAATCAACTGGTTCTGGGTCAATTGGTTGTTCATATTTACTGTAAGGTTTTTCAACAATAACATCATTTTCAATAACATATTGTTTATCGCTTTGATAATATGGTATTCCATTTTCATCTAATATTGCAGCTTGTGGAAATCTATAATCATGGAATGTAAGTGGATAATTTGGAATTTGTGGATTTGGTTCATCAACTTTAATCCATCTTATAACATAATTGTCACCGCCTATAAGCCAGTTGTTTATTTTTTCTATGTCCTTTATCGTAATTATTCCATCTCCATCAACATCAGCATTTTTAAATTGAATCTCATTTAGTTGAACTTTGCCGTTCATTGCATCAAACATAAGTTGAACATCTCTATCAGTAACTAAACCATCTAAATCAACATCGCCAATTAACCTATATTGATTTGTGTTATCTCTCAAAGTTTTTAATCTAAGTAAGTTCATAATATTATTTTCCTGTTTATATATTCATTTGATAAATAATTAAATTTATCATTAGTTCCATCTATAATTATTCCATCTGCATAAACTACAATGTGTGTAAATTCATTATCATTTTTTCCTGCAATCATGTAATAAGATTTTATTCCTAAGATGTTGTAACATGTTTTAATGAACAAAGCAAAATCATCACAATCACCTTGTTTTATAAATAATAGCCATTTCGGAGCTATTAAAGTTTCATCTGCATCGTCATCAACATATTCAAAATTTTTTATTACAAATTCCCAAACTGATTTTATTTTATCTTTTGCAGTGCCAAAATTTTTAAGAACAAAATTTCTAAAGAAAATATTATTTGTGTTTTCATACTCAATCAACTTTATCTTATCCAAAGTTGATTGTAAAAAAATTTCTTCTCTTATTAATTCTAAATTTTCTCTGAACATATCACTTAAAATTCACGGTAAAAACTAATTTTAAATCAAATGCTAAATCAAGTCTCAAGTAGTCTCATAATTAAATTTTATATTGTCGTTTACAAGCAAATAATATCTTTTATAACCATGCCAGTGATTTAATTTTTCCAATAAATCTCTTGCTTCTTCAAGTTTATCTTTAAATTTAATTTCTTGATTGTCTTTGAAATCTAATTCAATGATTTTTTTTGTTTTTATGTCAATTAAATAAATTTTGTTGTTGTCTAATCTTTCCATGTTTTTCCTCAATTTAATATTATCTTAATTCCATTGTAAAAAAGTAATGGAACTTTATTTACATAAATTTTTTTTGCTTTCATTATAGTGCTCCTTAATAGCTTGTTTAATAGCTGCTTTTAAATCATCATTCATACTCTTTTCAAATTCAAGAACATTTTTAACAGCCTCATCAACAATTTTATCTAACAAATAGTTAGCAATACCTTGTATACTGCAATCAAGTGCAGTTGCTATTAATGAAATCTTGTCTCTGATATGTGGTAAAATTCGTATTGGAGTGCTGTTTAAGTTTTCCATATAACCTCCATTTTTATTCTTCTTCTATTGAATTACTTACAATTTGATAATCTATATCAAATTTTTTTAACCAAGTTTTTGGATTTAAAAATCTCCCTGCTTTCATAATTCTTTTTATATAAACTTTTGAATTTTCTTTTCTGTAAAAAATTCTAACTTGATTATTGAATAAATTGTTTAATGCTTCGTCAAATTCAATCAGTGAATTTGCTGAAATCTCATATTCAACTGGAGAATCAATAGTAGCATCATAATCTTTTGGCAGGTATGATAAATGTTTATCGTTGTATTTAAATTTACCTTTCTGGTCAAAACAACTTAATAAGTAACCTATGACATTTTTTATTTTATTTCCTTTCTTTAGTGCACGCCTTTGCATCATTTCAGTATAAATAAGCCCTTTTACTAATTCATTAACATCAACACCTGTAATTTCTAATAGTTCATACGGATTGAAATTATAGAATGTTGTTGAATCTTTAAGGTATGCTTTTAATAATTCTATTTCTTCCCAAGAATATTTTTCAACTTGGGTTTGAATTATTTCTTTAGTTGTTTTATTATCAAGTGAAATTTCGTTAGGAAGTTCATCTTTGAAGTGAAAGACAATTAAATCTTCTGTGTTTGGTAATCTTTTGACAAAATAAATTGTTACATATTTTTTTACAGCCTCGTTTGATTGCATTTTTTTAAGTGTGCGCCGCAAATGGTCTCTTGACACGCCTCTCGCTGCAGCAAATTTACTCGCTGTAATGCTTTCGATAATTTGTTTTTTCTTGTCTTTGCTCGCATACATTATTTCTACTCTGTATGTTTGAGCAAGTGCTATAATTATTTTTTCTTCGTCCGATAGTTCTGGGTCTTTAAAAATTTGAGAGTTGATTAAGATAGGTGTGTATTCTTCCATAACACTACTCAATAAATAATTAATCTGATAGTGTTAGGAAAGCAAATTTAGGAAAGATTTAAAGATTATACATTATGTGCAATTGTTATGTATCAATTTCAAATGATAAACAACATTTTAGCTTTCCACAAGGACCGCTTAATTTTCCCATACTTGATAGTAAATTTTGCTCTGTTGCTAATTGAGTAG
>Ga0123519_10016918_pt1 | contig 10077 bp, 10 predicted proteins | sample YelNatPaOPRAMG02_FD_87396 | JGI IMG/M metagenome (GOLD analysis project Ga0123519, IMG submission 87396) | Hot spring microbial communities from Yellowstone National Park - Yellowstone National Park OP-RAMG-02 (version 2) | ecosystem: Environmental > Aquatic > Thermal springs > Hot (42-90C) ...
AATTGGGCAGATCGACATTTTCAACAATAATTGCCGCTACCGTATTGCTGTTGTTGAACATAACTGTTGCAGTGTCGGCAGCATCGTGGTCTTCGTTTCAGCCCGCAAAGTTCGCAGACATATACTTTGCGCCGCCGCTCATTAGCGAAACAGCCATCTACACACTTACACTGGGAGCCAACCCGCAAGTAATTATAAACAGCAACACTTATTCCATCAGGTGGATTGGCGCGTTCTACGCAGTAGGTTTTGACAGCGACAGCGAAATTAACGCGGGTCCGATTTCGTCAAGCGTGGGCTGGACGTGGGATGCCAAACAGAGCCCGGGCGACATTGCCGGTTGGTATAGCAGCGGACAGAATCGTCTCTATCCGGGACAAAGTGCTGTATTTGAGTATGCCAACTTCGAAGTTCCGACAGGCAATGTGATTGTCGGATTGCACGTTGGTTATGACATCGGTAACAACACTATAATGACCGATTTTCGCCGAGGCACAGTAAGTTCGCCTCCATATATACCCGAGTTTCCAGCCGGTTCGCTCGCAGCTTTGGGATCCGTGATGTTTGGAATCGTCATAAGGCGGCAATCTTCGCGTTAAGTGGCGGCTATATTTTATCGATCCGATGTTGCGTGTGTATTACGCAAAGCAGCACTTACCGTGGCCAGGTCTTCTCTGAACAACCGGAGCGATTCCTCGTCTCCGTATGCTTGGCGACGTAGAATATAAGCCGGATGGAAAGTTGCTATCGCTTTTGTTCCAAGCGGGCCATCAAACCAACGGCCTCGTTCTGCATTCAACGAAAAGGCTGAATGGATCAATGTCGAAGCGGCTATTCCGCCCAAACACAAGAGTATACGAGGCGAGACCGTTTCGATTTCTCGAATAAGCATGTCCCGCCACGCAGCAATCTCTTTGCTTGTGGGAGTTCTGTTGCTTCGGCGTCCGTCAACAAGCGCTAAAGGTCTGCACTTCATCACGTTTGTTATGTATACCTCGTTCCGCGATAATCCGACTGCCGCAAGTTCGCGATTTAGCAGTCGGCCAGCCTGTCCGACGAATGGCCTGCCCAGCTTATCTTCCTCGGCGCCGGGAGCTTCGCCTACGATAACTACGCTCGAGTCGAGATTGCCCTCGCCCCAAACAAGCTTCGTTTCGGGATCACACGTGTGGGCGTGGAGCACCAGCGCCTCTTCTTTAAGCTCAGCCATTCGTTCTTGCTTTCCCATAATTGAAGTTCCTCTCGTAGTTTACAATGGGTATTACCCCAAGCGAGCATTTATCATACCGGAGGGTGCCTGTTGACATCGCGAGCAAGAAGAACTATTGGCATTGTGTTTGCGCTTCCACAGGAACAACGCGGACTGGAACAAGTTCTGTTAGAGTCTCACAGCAGTTTTTATCGATCAGGCAACCTGCGAACCTGGTACTTGAAAGAGTTGACATTGCTTGTGGCTGTCGGTGGAGTCGGACGCAAGCGCTGTACTCAAGCAACCCAAGAGTTGCTGGAAGCTGGTGCTCAGTGGATATTATCTGCTGGCTTTGCAGCAGCACTTGACCCTTCAATACGAGTTGGAGATATAATCGTTGCCGATCGCGTCTTATCCAATGAAGATAACGAAGAAGCTATTGCGTGCGATCAGCGATTAGTTCGCACAATTCCGCCCAGTGGCAAATTTGGCTTCGTTATCCGACATGGAAGCCTAGTGAGCTGGAACTCTGTGGTCTGTGCCGCAGCCGAAAAGAATCAAATTCATCGCACAACAGGAGCTGCGGCTTTGGATATGGAGTCATATGCTGCTGCGCAGGTTTGTGCTCGTGCGAAAGTGCCGTTTGCTGCGGTCCGAAGCATCAGCGACACAGCAAATGAAAATCTGCCCGAAGTGACTCGAAGACTCGCCACAACACCGGAAGCGTTCAGAGTCGGTATAATTCTTATGTCGAACCCGCAAGCATGGTTTCCCCTTTTAAAGCTTCGCAGACAAGCCGAACTGGCAGCAAACAATCTAGGTGAGGTGCTTGGCCTGATGTTGCTCAGGCTTGTTTAATGACCATCTCCGCAGAATAGCCTCCTACAAGGTAGCCAATAGAAGGTTTGCGCACGGTCTTCCTTGAAGTCGTACCTGCGAACAACACAGGCGACAGCAGCCTTTGTCTGTCGCTTACTTATAAGGGAGGGATCGATGAAAGGTATAGTTCTGCTTGGTGAAGGCGATCTTGCTGTGAAGGAGTTTCCTGATCCTAAGCCAGGGCCGGGCGAAGTTGTGGTGCGCGTAAAAGCCGCTGCAATTTGCGGCAGCGACATCTATGTTTACCACTCGAATAAGAAATGGCGAGAGGGTAGACCTGATGTGATAGCAGGTCATGAACCGGCAGGAATTGTCGAAGAAATCGGCGAGGGAGTAACGCTTGTCAAGCCTGGTGACAGGGTTACTGTATACCACTACATCGGCTGCGGCAAATGCAAGCAATGCTTGGCTGGCTATTGGCAATGGTGCCCTGAAACAAAAGGATTAGGCACTCACGTTCACGGAGCCGACGCCGATTTCTTGCTCGTAAAGGAACAGAATTGTTTTGTAATGCCAGAAGAGCTTAGTTTTATTGACGGAGCTTTTATGGCATGCGCTGCAGGCACAACTTATTCGGCGCTCAATAAACTGCAGCCTAACGGGACGACGTCTCTTGTGGTTATAGGGCTCGGACCGGTTGGTCTCAGCGGTGTATTGATGGCAAAAGCAATGGGCGCTCGGGTAATCGCCATTGGGAGGCGTAAGATTCGTCTGGACCTAGCCGGTGAACTTGGTGCAGATCACGTATTGGATGCTGATGATCCGGAGCTTCCAAACACGATGAGGAATCTGCTTCCGCACGGAGTCGATATGGTGTATGAAACATCTGGTGCACCCGAAGCACATAAGTTTATGCTGCAAATACTCCGCAGAGGCGGGAAAGCCTGTATGGTGGCGGGAAGAGGTCCTGCAGATAGTTTGAGTGCTTCCACCATTATCGCCAAGCAGCTTACAATTCACGGTTCATTCGTGCTGCCCATCTGGATGGTTCCGGATATGGCGGCGTTCATAGTTCGCCACAAGTTGCCGTTCGAAAAGATGGTAACTCACCGATTTCGAATAGAGCAGGCAGATGAGGCATTTCGATTGTTCGACAGCGGCGAGTGCGGTAAAGTTGTTTTCGAATGGTAGCACACGGCGCAGTTGCGGCCAGGAAAGCATTGCTTCTGCGAAAACGATTTCCTAAGCAGGGATGTTTAGTGGAACCGAAAGGCGGGTACTTTCGTCATTGAGAGTAGTAAACATCCCTTTCTCTCCTTTCTTTCCGACGCGGTCCCGTTGGCCAGAGCGGGGCCGCTTCGCTTCTGAAATTAGGGGTAATCGCCCCGGGTAGGGCAGAGGAAATACCCAGACCCGGGGCTGTTTCCAGTGTTGTGGCAGATACCCGCCCTTTGGAGTGAGCGGCCCGCCTCTGCGGGCTATATGCTGAGAGGCGCTGGAGCAGAGCGCCTCTTCAGGCAAAACTGTACGTCCTCTGCCCGTCCCCATCCAACAGCGCTGCCGAGCAACACTGGAGCCAATTTTCTTTTCATCTATTAACTCTGCAGAAAACGTGCCATAAAGCACAGCTTGTAGATGAATTCTTCAAAAGTGCGCAAATTGCGGACAGCTAGGCAGCAATTTCGATGCCGGAGCTCAGCAACTTTGGCAATCGTTGCGAGAGGGATATGAGCGCACCGCGGGCAAGGCCGTATTTCGGATCCAATTCGAGTGCTCGCTTATACTCGAACCACGCCTCACGAGGTACGCCCGCTGCCTCATAAGCCTGGCCTAGATTGTAGTGTACTCTTGGAGAAGACGGGTTGAGTTCGCTGGCTCTTCGGAATGCGCCGATGGATAGATTATGTTTGCCGACTTGAGCATAAGCTGCTCCGAGATACACGTAAGCCTCGTAGCTGTCAGGATACTCGCGCGACGCGATTTCGAGAATTCTAACTGCCTCCTCGAAATCACCTTCCTTGAACGCGCGCAGTCCACGTTCAACACTTGTTTTCTGCTCAGTCATGACCTCTCTACCGGCAGTTGCCTGAAAAACTTACTTCCAGGCAACTTATTCCCTACTTTCCATTTTCCCCACAGTTATCAGACGGTCCTGCGCACATTTTTTTACAGGCTGCAATACTTTTTCTTTTGGAATCTGCGGAGGTGAGGTATAATGGATTATGACTTCTGGTGTTCGGTGGTTTGGTCGATGACCCCGGACCGGACTGAAAGAATCGGCAAAAAGGTAAGTAGAACCCTTGGGTGCGTTTGCTACCCCCGTTCGAAAGTCCATTTCCAAACAGAAGTGCAAGTTAACACATCACGCAGGGGGTACGCAAATGGCCCAGGACAAGGAATTGACCTGCAAGGATTGTGGACAGAGCTTCACGTTCACAGCCGGCGAGCAGGAGTTCTTCCAGGCGCGGGGCTTCAGCGAGCCGATTCGCTGCAAAGCCTGCCGCGACATCAGAAAGTCTCAGAAGGCCGAGCGGGGTTTTGCAACTGACCGAAAGAGGCAGTGGTAACTAACCGGGCTTTCTAAGTCGACTTAGAAACAAGGGCGGGGTGATCAACGTCCCGCCCTTTCCGTATTCTTGAGGAAAACTGCGAGCACATTACTCACTGGACGGCTTGGTTCTACTCGAAATTTCTCGTTTTCGTAAAGTGCGCACGAACCGCCGCCGTCGAGGTTGATTGCGTCAGTCGCGCCGAGCTCTATCATTACCTTTGCCATTGTGCGAAGCGTGATCGGTTTAGTTACTGCACACAGGATCAGCTTTCCATCCGCAGTTGCTCCAACAGCGCACCGAGCAGCTTTGATCTTGGCAGCCGCCGGGCTAAAGCCGTCACGTCGAACATCAACATCTACTTTGCCTCTACGCACAAGCCGCGGTCCCGATGCAATTCCGCTCCGGCAGTCCCGCCAGTCTATACGCTCGTTTATTCTTCGCTCGCGAAAGCATATTCTCCCAGACTGTGTAAAGCCAATCCCTTGACGATGATGGCCACGAAACACGACGCGACCATCAATCAATATATCACCTTGAGGCCGATAACTGCTGTCGTAGAATGTGCCAGTTATTGCAGCCCATGGCCTCACTCGACGCATCATAGAAGCAAAATTCTCCCCGCCGGCTTCCTTTGCCACAACAGGCGCAACGCTGTATTTGCCTGCTGCAAGATCAACAATCACATAGTTGGCTCCCAATTCTTCTGCCAATCTGGTAGGTCTCGCAACGATCCCAAACATGGTAGCCATTAACGCAAACGCAATCAGGAACGCATAAACCCATGCCGCTGTGTTCGCCTGTTTTCGGACCAGTCTCTTAGTCAACTTTTACTCCATTCCGACTCAGCTCAATAATGCGTTTTATGAACTGATAAGGCCACGGGTCAATCGATACAACCGGACAGTCCACGGCGCTGCTAATCTCGTTCAGAGATATATCGTCGATAAGTATACTGTCTCGCACCGCTACCGAAGGAATAAACAGCATATCTCCAAGGTCCCTACCCGACAGCTGGTCTATGATGTCTCGACCTGCTAACAGTCCTGCGACTGTGACCGTGCTGCCGAACAGCGTATTCTCAATCGGCATGACTTGGATGCGAAGATTTTCAACGCGCAAGGTTGCAACCCATTCTTCAACCAGCGATGCAGCTAATTTACCGGTTGCAATTGACACAGTAAGCGGCTCCGGCAAGGCGCTTGGAAGAATACGTTTTGCGCGTGCGGCGCTATCTTTGAATGTCCGCACTAGTCCGACGCCATTTTCAATCTGCGGGAAGCCTTCGTACGCGGATGCCTTCGGTACCGGCCTACCTGCACAAAGATAGAACTCATCTGCAGCCCACACAAGTCGAGTTCCCTTCTCAGCCAGAAAGCGCCTCTGTTTTTGTTTAACCATGTCTAATATTCTGGCTGAATATTGTGCATCAATTCCGCCTATCGGGGTCTTGTTGCGTCGATGTACAGTGAGACCTACTGGCACTACAGCAATGGACTGCACTGTGGGATAACGCGCAGCCAGGTCCTCGATAGTGCGATCCAGATATTTATTGTCGTTGATTCCCGGACACAACACAATCTGCGTATGCAACTCAATACGTCCGCGCGCAAGGAAGTCTATCTGAGCAAGAACATCCGGCGCTTTCCTGCCAAGCATCTTTTCACGAAGATCGGGATCGGTAGTGTGCACGGACACATAAAGCGGACTCAGGCGCTGCGTTACTATGCGTTGCAAGTCGTCCTCGGACACGTTTGCAAGCGTGATGAAGTTGCCATGCAAAAACGAAAGGCGAAAATCGTCGTCCTTCAGATACAGCGATTTCCGCAAGCCGCGCGGAAGCTGCTCGACGAAACAAAAAATGCAGTGCGCACCGCATAATCGCACGCCGTCGAATAGAATGTCCTTGAACTCTACTCCGAGGGGCTCATCCGCGTCTTTTTCGATTTCGAAATCGGCGATTTGATCTCCGCGCCGGACCGTGACAGTAATGTGGTCCTCGGAAGAATAGAAGCGGAAGTCTATGATGTCGTGCAGAATATGGCTATTGACGGCGAGGATCTCGTCACCCGGCATCCAGCCGAGTTCGTCCGCAATACTTTTTGGTTCAATTGACTCGATAATTCCGCCGGATGGGTAATCAGAACACATCGGAACAAAAGCCTGCCGATCTTAATTCATCCCTTCTAATCTTGCTTTGACTTCCTCGATAATCCATTCTGGAGTTGATGCCCCGGCAGTCAGTCCCACAACATGCATCCCGTTGACCCACTCTGAGCGAATTTCGTCTGCCGTCTCGATGTGGTAAGTCGGAACGCCCGATTCGCGGCAAATATCCGCCAGGCGGTTCGTGTTTGCGCTGTTTCGACCTCCAACCACAAACATTGCTTCCACCTGCGGAGCCAGCTCGCGCGCTGCAGTCTGTCGATCGTGAGTGGCATAGCAGATCGTATTGTGCGCTACTATTTCGCGGGCACGAGCAGCAATGATCCCGACTATTTCTCCGAAGCGCTCCGGAGTTTGAGTAGTCTGGCTAACAATTCCTACCTTCTTGCCAGACCAATCGATGCGACTGGCTTCTTCTGCCGAACTGATGACCAAAGCACCTTCGCCGGCTGCACTTACTATAGCCTTGACCTCAGAGTGCCCGGCATCGCCTACCACCACGACCGTATATCCGTCTCGTGCCAGTGCCTCTACCTTGCGATGCACAACGGCAACAAACGGACAAGTAGCATCGACTATTCGTAGGCCAGCATCTTCTGCGGCTTGCAACACATCCTTTGGGACACCGTGAGAAGGCATCACTATTGAGCCGCTTGCAGCTTCCTCAACGCTCTTCACTACACGAACGCCCTTTTCTTCAAGAGCCTTCACGACTTGCGGGTTATGGATAAGGGGCCCGAGTGTCGCGAGCCCCCCACCCTTTTCTGCCTCTTTGTTGACCAAGTCCAAAGCGCGTTTCACACCAAAGCATACACCGGCTTGATCGGCAACAATAACTTTCATTTCTTCTCAAGGTGCCTCAGCAAACCGTATTCGACGCTGTCGGCCAGAGCCTGCCAGCTTGCCTCGATGATGTTCTCGGACACACCAACGGTGCTCCATACTCCGCTCTGGTCACGTGATTCGATAATCGTGCGGACTTTTGCTGCGGTTGCCGCACCCGTATTGATAACACGCACCTTGAAATCGGTAAGCTTAATTTTGGCCAGTTCTTCACCGTAAAAGCGCTCCAGTGCAAGCCTCAGAGCGTTATCAAGCGCGTGCACTGGTCCATCTCCTTCCGCCACCGTAAAAGCTTCTTCGCCGTCTACCGAGACTTTGAGCGTAGCTTCTGTGATCGGCATTTCGTTCGGTCCGCGTTTCTCGACGATTACTCGGAAGCCTTTAAGGTCGAAAACCTTCCGGTACATCCCCAGCGATTTCTTAAGTATCAGCTCAAAGCTGGCTTCCGCATCTTCGAACGAATAACCCTCGTTCTCCAGCTGAACTACCTTATCCAGCGCAGCTTTAACCTCAGGGGATCGCTTGTCTAAGTCGATGCTATATTTTTCGCGTGCTTTCTGAACAACGCTGCTTGTTCCCGCCAGCTCCGAGATCAAAATACGGCGGTCGTTACCAACAGTCTCCGGAGGAATGTGTTCGTAGGTCTTCGGGTTCTTGAGCATAGCATCTACGTGCACACCAGCTTTATGTGCAAATGCACTCATGCCGACGAATGGCTGTCTGTCATCCGGTACACGATTGGCAATCTCGTCAATTGATCGGGAGAAGTCGGTGAGCCGTTTGATTGCGCCTTCGGGCAGGCATCGCAAGCCCATCTTGAGTTCCAATATCGGCATTATTGTGCACAGATTTGCGTTTCCGCAACGCTCGCCAAGCCCGTTAATGGTTCCCTGCACATGAATCGCTCCCGACTCGACTGCAGCGATAGAATTAGCGACTGCCAGACCGGAATCGTTGTGTGCATGTATTCCAACAGGCACGCTCACACTCTTGCGCACTATTTCCACTACTTCGCCTACGAACTTCGGTAGAGAACCGCCGTTGGTATCGCATAAGCATACACAAGCTGCCCCCGCTGCCGCAGCCCGTCTGAGAGTCTCCAAAGCATACTCCGCATCAGCTTTGTAGCCGTCAAAGAAGTGTTCTGCGTCGAATATAACCTCTTTGCCTTGATTTACAAAGAACTCGACAGTATCGGCAATCATCTCAAGGTTTTCATCGAGGCTAACTCGGAACACATCCGTAACGTGCAGGTCCCACGACTTGCCGAATACCGTAACTACAGGTGTATCCGCTTCGATCAACTTCTTGAGCAGAGGATCGGACTCGGCACTGTATTTGGCCGAACGCGTGCGACCAAATGCTGCCAGCTTTGCGTTTTTGAACTCTATATCTCTTGCCCTTCGGAAAAACTCGTCGTGCTTCGGATTAGACCCCGGCCATCCGCCTTCAATGTAGGCGACGCCAAAGTCATCCAGCCTCCGAGCAACTTTGAGCATATCTTCACAGGAAAAATTAACCCCTTCTCCCTGGCTGCCATCTCGAAGGGTTGTATCGTAGATCGCTATCTTCTGCAGTTTGCTCACCTCTTCAGGCCGATTCTCTGCCTAGCGTAATTTACCAATCCGCCAACTTCGATGAGCTGCCGCATGAACGGAGGAAAGGCTTTTGCCTGGTAGCTCTTGCCGGTAGTTACGTTCGTAATTCGGCCGGTCTCCAGATCAACCTCGACCAAGTCTCCAGCAGATATTCCAGCCACTGCTTCAGGACATTCCATTATAGGTAGTCCTATGTTCAGCGCGTTTCGGTAGAATATGCGTGCAAAGGTGTTTGCGATCACGCACGATATGCCGGATGCCTTAATCGCAATTGGCGCGTGCTCGCGCGACGAACCACACCCAAAATTATCCTCCGCGACAATGATATCGCCGGGCTTGACTTTTTTAACAAATTCCGGATCGATATCTTCCATGCAGTGCGATGCAAGCTCAGCAGGATCGGTTGTGTTTAGATAACGTGCCGGTATAATGACGTCTGTATCGACGTTGCTTCCAAACTTATGAACGGTTCCTCTGATCATCTGATAGCCTCTAGTAGTTGTGCGAATTCTCAACCAGGCAGTCGATTCGCTTGTTTAATCCAGCTCCTCCGGACTCCCAATGCGACCCAATACGGCGGATGCAGCCGCAACGGCCGGGCTTGCCAGATAGACTTCCGATTTCGTATGCCCCATTCGTCCTACAAAGTTTCGATTCGTGGTGGCGATTGCCCTTTCGCCCTCAGCCAACACACCCATATGCCCGCCGAGACACGGTCCGCAAGTAGGCGTGCTCACAGCTCCACCAGCCTCGACGAATATTTCTGTCAATCCCTCACGAATTGACTGCAGGTATATTTCCTGCGTAGCAGGGATCACTATCAGTCGAACGTCCGGGTGCACTTTCCGCCCTTTAAGAACCTGCGCAGCAACTCTTAAGTCTTCGATTCGACCGTTGGTGCACGATCCTATCA
>Ga0123519_10016920_pt1 | contig 10077 bp, 6 predicted proteins | sample YelNatPaOPRAMG02_FD_87396 | JGI IMG/M metagenome (GOLD analysis project Ga0123519, IMG submission 87396) | Hot spring microbial communities from Yellowstone National Park - Yellowstone National Park OP-RAMG-02 (version 2) | ecosystem: Environmental > Aquatic > Thermal springs > Hot (42-90C) ...
GACCTTTCGGTCGAGAGGTTAGGGTCGCCTAACCCTTGGATGACTTTCATTGCCAAGGAAACCTTAGGTTTTAGGTGCCCCGAAATCTAATCGGGGTTGTGGTTACTCATGCCAACATTCTCACTCCCCTTCCCTCCAGCAAACCTTACGATTTGCCTTCGCTGGAAAAGAGACGCTCTCCTACCAATCTTATGTTATAAAACATAAGATTCCTTATCTTCGGTATCAAGCTTAAGCCCCGTTGAATTTTTGGCGCAAAATTCCTTAGCTAGTAAGCTATTACGCACTTTTCAAAGGTTCGCTGCTTCTAAGCTAACCTTCTAGCTATCATTGGAATTTTACTTCCTTGAAATCACTTAGCTTGAATTTAGGGACCTTAGATGAAGATCCGGGCTCTTCCCCTTTTGACCATGGAGCTTAGCCCCCACAGTCTAACTGCCTTTAAAATTTTCCGGCATTCGGAGTTTGATTGGAATATCCGGATAAAATCCAAGATATTCCATTCAGTGCTCTACCTCCGGAAAACCTTATAAAGACGCTAGCCCAAAAGCTATTTCGGAGAGAACCAGCTATTACCAAGCTCGATTAGCTTTTCACTTCTTACCACAGCTCATCCCAGAGTGTTGAACGGCTCACGGGTTCGGGCCTCCCCCTTGTTTTCACTTGGGTTCACCCTGGCCATGGCAAGCTCGCTTGGCTTCGGGTCCTTTTCACCTTCTTTTCCTGATAAATCAGGAGCGCACTATTCATACTCGATTTCTCTTTGCCTCCGCCCCGAAAGGGCTTAGACGAAGAAGATGAAAAGACTCGTTGGCTCATTCTTCAATAGGCACGCCATCACCGATGCAAAGCATCGGCTCTGACTCCTTGTAAGCATGATGGTTTCAGGTTCTATTTCACCACCCTCACCGGGTTGCTTTTCACCTTTCCCTCACGGTACTGGTTCACTATCGGGGATATTATAGTATTTAGCCTTGGCCGATTAGTTCGGCCTGATTCCTATGGGACTTTCTTTTCCCATAGTACTTAAGAGAAATAGCAAGGAGCATGAAAGGGTTTTCGAGTACGGGGCTATCACCCTCTGTGGCTATCCTTTCCAGGATTATTCTTCTAACCATCTTTCATCTATGTGCTCTCCCTCGAAAGCTTCCATAACAATTAAAAAATTGGTATGGGAGCCCCCGACACTATTTTCTTGCAACCCCGTTTTGCATAAAAATGTAAAACGGTTTAGGCTCTTTCCTTTTCGCTCGCCGCTACTAAGGAAATAAAAATATCTTTTTCTTTTCCTCCGCTTACTGAGATGTTTCACTTCAGCGGGTTCGCCGCACTGCCATAAGACAGTGCTTGCGCTGGTTATCAGCGCAGGGTTTCCCCATTCGGAAATCCCCGGATCAACGGTTGCTACACACCTCCCCGAGGCTTATCGCAGTTACGCTACGTCCTTCATCGCCTTAATATCCCAAGGCATCCACCATCTGCCTCTAAAACCTATCCTAAAATTTATTTTACCTGTACTAATTGGCTAACAATTAATATTTACAATACATATTTAATTGTTAAGGTTCTTTTTTCATCTCACAATCCTCTTTCTTACAAAAAAACCGCTTTCAAGAAGCGGTTTTTTTAAACACTTATAAACCAAAAATTAGCCGCTTCTTTTTCTAGAATTATCTCCAATCAATTTTAATTCTTTCATAATCTTAATTATCTTAAATATTAGCAAAACAAAAAAGTTTGTCAAGATCTTGTACATAATTTGATAATTTTTTATAAATTTCTTATAATAAGAATAATAAAGATATGCAGAAATTTAAACATCAAAAAATTAGGAAGAAAGAATCAAAATCTAAATGGCTAATTATTTCTCCGAATGGTTCAATTGTAAAGGCAGAAAATTTCAATTGGGCAGGATACGATGATTTAAAAATTTTTTTTCATTATGAAAGCGCAGGTTCTCGAGAAGTAAAAGAAGCCCCAGCCCACGTGAAGATGATGCAAAAACTAGAATTAGTAGACTATGAGCCAGCTGCTGATCCTGGTAATTTCCAATGGTTACCAAAAGGGTATTTAATGAAAAAGTTGATGGAAGAACATGCTTCAAAGATTGTCCGGGGTTACGGAGGGATGCAAATCGAGACTCCAATTATGTACGACCTCAAACATCCCCAGTTGGCTCAGTATCTTGAACGTTTTCCAGCAAGACAATACCAACTTCTGAGCGGGAAAAAGAAATATTTTTTACGTTTTGCTGCCTGCTTTGGTCAATATCTAATGATGCATGATATTGCATATAAGTTATCAGCATTTACCTATTCGAATCTATGAATTGACTCATTATTCCTTTCGTCGAGAATTGGCAGGTGAGTTAGCTGGTCTTCGACGTTTGAGAGGATTTACTATGCCTGATATGCATACTCTTTGTGCCGATGTAGAGCAAGCGAAAGTAGAATTTTATCAACAATACCTTCTCTGCAAGAAATGGATGAAGGACCTTGAACTTAACCATGTAATGGCAATAAGGGTAGTAGAAAACTTCTTTGAACAAAATCGGGATTTCATTCTCGATATTGTCAAAGATTTTGGCCAGCCGGTTCTTTTCGAGAAATGGAAAAAAAGATTTTTCTACTTCATTCTCAAGTTTGAATTCAATGTTGTAGATGGACAAAAAAAAGCGGCTGCTCTTTCTACTGTCCAGATTGATGTTGAAAATGCTGAACGGTTTGATATTCGGTTTATCAATAAGGAAAGTAAACCACAATATCCTTTGTTACTTCATGCTTCTATCTCTGGCTCAATAGATCGTAATCTCTATGCTCTTTTAGAACAAGAAGCAAGGAAAATGCAAGAGGAAAGAATTCCAAGATTCCCTTATTGGCTCTCCCCGATCCAATTAAGATTGATTCCAGTAGCAGATAGACATTTTCAACGTTGTATAGAGGTTGCTTCGCAGCTTCAAGCCCGAGTAGAAATTGATGACCGAACGGAAACTGTTCCTAAGAAAATCCGTGAAGCGGAGATTAATTGGATACCATTTATAGGAGTTATTGGAGACAAGGAAATAACAAATGGCAAAATTTCAATAAGGGAGCGAGGAATTTCAGGGCAGAAAGAAATGGAAATTAGAGAACTAAAGATCCGGCTCGCTCAACTCCAAAGCGATAAACCATTTATGTCTCTCAACTGTCCAAAACTTCTCTCTAAACAACCACGATTTCGCTAATTTAGGTAAATAAGAGAGGAAAAATAATATTCCTCTCCCGTTTTATTTTTAAATTATAGAATTTTAAAATATAAAAGGATCAAAATTTTTTTATTATTTCATGGAAGAATTAAAATTTTATTCGTTGTTTAATTTTGGATTAACAAAATCTCAAGAAAAGCGCGCTACATTCCTCCATAAAAAAAGTATAATTGTCGATATGCATTATGGAGGACCTATTATTTACAACAGATGTCTAATAAATTTTCTTAAAAAGTTAATTCGCCAAAAGAAAACTCTTCCGCAAATTATAAATAAAATTAACCAAATACGAACTAAAATGATTATTAAGGGAGAATTACCAGAATATAAAAGGATATGGGATGTAAGTGGAGTCACTATAGGATGTAAAACTGTAGGAATTTTTGATAATAGCCCATATTTTTTTACCTTTAAAAAAACACTTCAAGACATTGAATTGACTTCTCCAGAAATAACTAATCTTAATTGGCTTAATAAAATTACAAGATATGAAGATATTATAAACACAAAAAGATTAAATAGACACGGATTTATTTTAAAATTGGAAAATACTACCCAATTAGGCCTAAATTTTAAAAGAAAAATTGATTTACTTTATAATTTAGGAGTCCGAATCATTCAGTTAACTTATAATACAAAAAATAATGTAGGTTGTGGCCATATGACATTAGAGGATTGATTTCTCGAGGGTATGAAGATAATGAAATAAAGGCGATAATAGGGGGTAATTTTCTTCGGGTATTTAGAAAAATAAGAAAGATATGATTGTTAAACTAAATCCAAAATTCTTTTAAACTTTTTATTATTTTTAAGTATCACACCAATCGGACATTTTCTGCACATCTTTGGTGGTTTACCTTCGATAAATTTTTTTCTCCAAGCAATCATCTCAGCTGAATTCCAAATTTCTTCTAAAGAATCATAAAAAATATTTTTTTTCCAAACTTTTTCATAATCAATGCAACAAGGACGGACATAACCATCTTTTCTAAAGTATAAAGATCTCCAAGGATCTGGACAGAGAATAATTCCTTTTTGTGTTTCAACTGCTGGTAGACTTATTTTCAATCCATAGTTAGTAGCTTTTTTTCGAAGGATCTCAAAATCGTTTAAAAGTTTCTTTTTATCTTTTATATCTATTACTCTTTGTAATTGCTGATTAATGGACGTTTTACAATGGAATTGATAAAAAAAACAATTCTTTCTACTTTTGAGTTTATAAAATAAAAAAATTCAGCGACGGCGAGCGGGCAAAAATTAGGGTTCAAGAGTAGGAAATTTTTTGCCCGCGAGCCATTCTTTTTGGTTCTGCCCGTCGTCTGTGGCGGCGAGAACTAGTCAATTCAGATTTTGTTTCTTGAATTTGTGTATCAAATTTGGTAAAAGAATTTCAAAAGTTTGTTGGTGTTTTAATTCCGCAGCAATTTGTTTTTACAGAATAAAAAAAGCCCCTGTCAAAACAACAGGACAGGGGCTTTTTTATTAATGCTATCTTTTACAATTATCTTAACGCCAATACAATAAGGAATACCCAACTAGCAATAACTAAACAAAATCCAATGATTGTTATAATAAAAGGGATAATACTGATACTTTTAACGGTTGCTTCTTTTAATGACCTGATAAATGAGATTAATAGTAAAACAAGAATCACAATACCAATCAATCCCGAAAGAGAAACTGAAGTAAGAAAGGCTTGAATAAAAACACCTATTATTCCTAATCCCATCAAAAGTATAACAAATATACTAGCCCATCTTTCTTTTCTAGATACGCCAACAGCAAGAGAAAACCACATTATTCCAATAAAAAGGAAAACAAAACTATTCATCAATAGTGACAGTGAACTATCTCTAATTGCTCCCCAAGCAAAAAGTATGCCAAAAAATAAAACAAGAATACCAAGCGCTCTCAAATTTCTTGGCAGATACTGAGTTGAAAAGCTAGAAATCCCCATATTCTTTTTAATATTTTATTTATTTAAAAAGCGACTTTAAGTTCTTTGCGTTTTATTAATAAATCCCTTAAGTAGTTTCCCTCACCATCATAACCGTATATTTGAGTCTTTCTTTTATCCTATACTATAAAGCAAAAAAGGCAAATTTTATTACTGTAAGAGTTGCTGTATCTCTTGGATAAAATTCGAACTTATTTTAAAGAAAATTCTGATGCCGAATTCTGACCGCCAGCCAGCGCTTCGCGCGGGCTGGCGCAAGCAAAAATAAAAGCTAGCGGGCAAAAAATTTTCTTCCCTCAGGCCCCTTGAAAATTTTTTGCCCGCTAGCCGTCGCTGAATTTTTTTATTTTATAAACTCAAAAGTAGAAAGAATTGTTTTTTCATCAATTCCATATTCACTGAGTCTAGACTCTCCGTTGGGCAAAAATTCATATAGAGCGTTGTTATTATAAAAAACCTTATAGACATTGTTTATTGGGGCACCTGGGCCAAAACAATTGTGTCTAACTAACATTTTTATATTACCAACTTTCTCAATTTCACAATTTTGACATGTATGTCCCAAACAATCAACTTTTCCAACATTACTAGTTTCTATAAATTTTTTTTGCTCGTGCCAATAATCGGATGATGACATACACGGAGGACACATTTGACAACTTCCATCTTTTAAGCATCGCTCACAATCTTGATTACATTTTGCAATATCTTCTAGTGTCGTTCTTTTCAGAAAGAATAAATTAAATTGATTTTCATTTTGCGGATCAACAAAAGATAAAAGGTTTCCATCTGTCTTTATATTCCCTAAATTTAAAGGATATTTAAACTTAATACCCCAATCGCTATTTGTATATGTTTTCCAAGTTGTAAATTTAAAAGTGGAAATAATTTTATCGAGAGTTTCTGATTCTTTTTTAGGATTAAACCTAAGTAAACTAATTTTTTTATTCTTATTTGAAGTTAATATATAAGTTATAATATAGGTTTTACCATTATTCATCGTACAATATTCTGTCGCAATAGATGATGTCATTGTCCCACCAAATGCGCCACTCACATCCGCTTTTTTAAAAGTAATACCATTTATAACAACATTACTTGTAGGGTAATTAAAAAATGCGATTGAATTGCAACTTGCCGGTTCGGGCACACCATTATTCCATTGTCGTGTTATTATTTTTATACTCAAGACCTTTTCAGTTAAATTTGTAGTTTTATCTATGGGCAAATTTATATACACCTCTCTCCCTCCGTTTATATCAAAATCTAATAATTTTGAATTTTGCGGATATTGAAAAGAAAATTCATATTCAATGTTTGTGTATGTCTTCCAGTCAGCAATATTTACTTCTTGACCTATTTCCGAATTTCCTTTTATCCAATCTTTTTGCCAAATTAAAACTCCAACACCAATAATGGTTATTAAAACAACAATAATTGCTATTAAAATTATTAAACGATTTAAATATTTAAACATAGTTTTTGAATTAAGTCTTTTATTAAGTATACAACGAAATCATAGAAAACACCCCTACTAGAAGGCGTCACTATTTGTAAAATAAAAAAGTTCAGCGACGGCGAGCGGGCAAAAAATTTTCAAGGGGCCTGAGGGAAGAAAATTTTTTGCCCTTAGTCTAAATTATAAAAAAATTGAAGTAAAAAGAAAAATTTAATCGCTAATTGTTTTTGTTTCTCCGGTAATTGCTGAAAATTCTACAATTTTAAGTTGTTTTTCTATCTGTCCAGTTTCGGAATTATAAATATTATTCATCGTAAATCTTATAACTTGTTTATCTTTGTCATACTTGCAATCTATATTAGTATAATGTTCTCCCGTTAAAGCATTATATATTTCTTTAAAATCGGGAACAGAATATACCGTGCCATAGTATTCTCCGCCAAAATCATTTTTAGCACAAGCAAAAAAATATTTTTCATTTGATGTGAATCCAGCTATAAAAGGTGAACTTAGTTCCAAAACTCTTTTTTTGTTTTTAATATCATATATATTAGTACCACCCCACTCCCACCCATAAACATCGCACATTAAATAATTACCTTCTGGAGAAAATTCCAATGGCCCGGCAATCACTGGTCTTCCTTTCCAATCTAAAGGACTATCTGATCCCTGATCTAAGATTTGTTCTTTTCCATTTTCTGATAACACCAAATATGTTTTAGATTGTCGTTGTTTTATAAAAGCAGTTATATTTCCAGACGATATAGGGTTTGTAATTATTTTTTCTGAGGAAATTGGAATAATTTTTTCTTTATTAACCTCCATCACAACTCGATATAGCTCTTGTTCTTGATTATTATCTTGAAACTGAACTTTAAACTGATAACGGTTATCGCCTATTTTTTTGAACTCAAGCGGATTAGCCATTAGAGTATCTTTATACCACTCTTTATATGTTTCAAAGCTTACTTTTTTATCTTGATACATATTGTAAGCATTTTGTAAATTTCCTTTTGTTATTTCAAAGTAATATTTACGAATTGTCGTTATATTCGGGTCCTCTCCTTTAATAATTTGGAAAGGTTTTTCTTGCGGGGGAACTGGTTTAAACGCATTAATACTATTGACAAAAAAGACGAAATTCTCTTTATCTTTTTGATAATTCTCGTTTACTTCCTTTAAAAGATCTTGTAAGTCTACCTTGTCGTTTGGGGTATGCATTGCACTATAAAAATAATCAATGAAAGCATTATCAAAATAGCCATTCTGTAATTTAACAAAAGAGGAATCTTTTAATTGATAGTTGTACAGCACCATCGTCCCGTTTTCGTAAATTTCCATGTTTCGCGTAATGTAAGTTTTTACTTTATTACTGCACTTGCTATAAACTTCGTCGATAGTGCCTTCGTAATCAGGTCTACGATCAAATTTTATTTTATAATTACAAATATTCCCGCTCTTTTTCATTTCAAGAAAATTATCAATAGGGCCGAAACGATAGGCATATGCGTTGGGGTATAATTTCCCCTCATATTCATCATTGTAAATAGTTATTATCGGTGTCTTTTCTCTTGAAAAATTAATTTTCACCGAATAAACAAAATCACTTCCGGTATCCTTATATTTTTCATTAATTTTCGCCAAATCAGTAAGCGTTCTACTCGGTTCTGTATATGGATCGCCCCATTCGGAGGGATAATAAAAAGAAATGCCCAAAACATCGTTTTTATAGTTTTTCCATCCCGTGGGTACTTTGATTTCTTCCACCAACTTAGGTATCATATTTTTTCCCTCCAGTTTTTGGAAATTGACGTAATAATAAAATATTCCCACAACCAATAGTATGACTAATACAGCAATAATACCTATTGCTAAAAAAGTGGGTATGCTATGATTTAAAAATTTGAACACAGTTTTGTTTGTTTAAATTTATTATTAATTTCTTTTTACCTCAACTTTTTCAGAATGTAGTAGTTGGCTGTCTGTCCTGAACAAAATCCGAACTTTTTTTCAGAGAAAATCCGGACGCTGATTTCTGAAAAATTACGCTCGGGCGGGGCGGAAAAAGCAAACTTTACAACTTGGCTGCGGGAATTAAACCTATTCAAACTTTCACTATCATCTTACCAAATTTAATTCACAAATCAAAGAAAAGAAATCTCAAAAGATGAACCCCCACACCAAAATTTGGTGGGGAGGGTAAAATTCGGCAGGCGGGGCTTCGCCCCGCCATTGCTCCTTTTTGTGCTTCGCCCGCCCGGCGTCTATGATAACTAAATCAATAAATTTTGAAATTTTGGAAAAGAAAAAGCCCCTGTGGTGATATTCTACCACAAGGGCTTCGATGTTGTGTGCTACAGGTGGAAAGTGAGCTCCTCGGGTTCTTGCCTCTCCACCCGTATTGTGTTGCCTTCAAGCTTAAGGCCCCTCAGCGAACAATCACGCCCTCGGGTGCCGGTTAACTCGCTCTTAGTGTGGGGACGAATATAAGCGTGGTCCTCATAGATTTGTTGAGGCGCCTCTTCGCCCCTCATCACCCATAGCGAGTACCGGAACTGATCGCCGAGTAATCCTTCGCTATACTCCGACAGTCGATCGGTATCAATCTGCTCTTTGAGGATGAAAACTGCGATTTTTCGATCCTCATCGATAACAGATTCTGTCACGACCGTCGACTGGTACAGGGGGTGATGGTGTTGGTGGTTTTCTACCACCTTCACCATTGCTTGCTTGACTTTTTCGGTGAAGGTAGCCGGGGGTTCTTTCGAAACCTGGGCTTGACCGCTACTGATCGCGACCTTCATGGATTCGCTCCATGGAACGCCGCTGTAGCTGCCACCGCTTCCGAATTTTACTGTCAAACTACCATCTTCTTGGACTACAACCGAGTCAATATGGATGTAGTCCTTAGTAGCCCGGCTGTCCGCGATTTCCTTATATTTCAAAGAACCATCCGGTTCCTTCCATACAAGGTAAATCACGTCAAACCCGTAGTTACCATTCTCCACAAGGCGACGGACAGCACATACGTCCCGCCTCCCTTCCGGAAATACGGGATCGTCGGTGAAGTTGTAGCCCAGTGATGGGCCGACCCGATCGATCAGGGCCTTAACTTCTCTTGATGTCAGCTCGTTCTCATTCATTGCTTTTTCTCCTTTCTTATTTGGTTGACAAAGAACCATTTAGCAATTGAAAATGAATTTTCTCATTTTCAATTGACATCTTTATTATAGCAGATGACTATGATTTTGTCAAGAGGTGGAGGTAAAATTAAAGCAATATAAAAGGTCAAACAAAAAGCGATCTATTTCAACTTTTGCTGTCAAGCAAAACATTTTATTCAGAAAATCTCAAAAATTTTTTGGCGGAAAAAAGCCCCGCCTCGCGTCAGCGAGGCGGGGCGTCGGGCCGAAGCGC
>Ga0123519_10016924_pt1 | contig 10074 bp, 7 predicted proteins | sample YelNatPaOPRAMG02_FD_87396 | JGI IMG/M metagenome (GOLD analysis project Ga0123519, IMG submission 87396) | Hot spring microbial communities from Yellowstone National Park - Yellowstone National Park OP-RAMG-02 (version 2) | ecosystem: Environmental > Aquatic > Thermal springs > Hot (42-90C) ...
CGCATGACGTCCTTCGAGGGCTTCGGCACCATCTCGAACTTCCTGGTGATGCCCATGTACTTCCTCAGCGGGGCCATCTTCCCGCCGGTCCACCTGCCGGAGTGGCTGTACATCCTCGTGCGCGTCAACCCCATGTCCTACGGGGTTGACGCACTGCGGGCCACGCTCCTTCACCGCCACTACTTCCCGCTCCCGTTCGACTTCGGGTTCCTCGCCGCGTTCGCCGCGTTGATGGTCGCCATCGGTGTGATCGCCTTCACCAGACCGGAGTAGCCAGACTGCCGATCGACGGATTGGGGGTTCCGTCGCGCGGAGGCGCGGGCCGTGCTGTCGGTCTGAAAGGAGACGCCCGGTGCGGCGAACATGGCTCAGGGCCGGGCGGGGGCCCTGGATGCTCCAAGGGGCGGGCGTGGTCGGCTGGCCCGGCTGCGTCGCGATCCTCTGGACCACGGGATGGGTCATCGGGGCCCACACTCAGGCCCGCGCTGCCAGGGGCAAGAACGTCCTCATAATCGCCGTCGACACGCTGAGGTGGGACGCGGTCAGCCTGCACTCTCCTCACGAGTACATCCGCGACCTCACGCCGAACCTGAGGCGGCTCCTGGCGCCGAGGGCCGTGGAATTCCGCAACGCCTACTCCCAGGCGCCCTGGACGCTGCCGGCGTTCGCCTCCATGTTCACCGGCCTGTACCCCGAGCAGCACGGGGCCGAGGACGTCTACAGGCGCCTTGAGCCGGAGCAGCTCCCCCTCGCCGAAATCCTGCGAGACAACGGCTATGTGACCATGGCTGTAGTCTCGGGGCACTTCCTGACAGCTGAGGTCGGCCTGGCGCAGGGGTTCACGATGCACGACCAGTCCCAGGCCCTCAATGGGATGGTCATCACCGCCCAACACGTGACCGACAGGGCGATCCAGTTGCTCGCCGATAACCGGGACCGGCCTTTCTTCCTTTTCGTACACTACTTCGACCCCCACTGTGTCTACCGCGACCACCCCGAGTTCAGCTTTGCAACCCAAGGCCGTCCCCTGGAAGTCCTCGGCTGGGCCCAACTGGCCTTCTTCGGCAGGTTCAGGGCAAACCTCGTGCCCCCGGCTCGCCAGGCCGAGCTTCGCGCGCTCTACGATGAGGAAGTCGCTTACACCGACCTGCACATCGGGCGCCTCCTCGATTTCCTGACCGAGGCCGGCCTGTGGGACTCCACGTGCGTCATCTTCGTCGCCGACCACGGCGAGGAGTTCCTCGACCACGGCTCCGCCGGCCATGCGGAGACGCTCTTCCAGGAACTCATCCACGTCACCCTGCTCATCGCCGATCCCTCGCGCCCCGCGCCCGCTGTCGTCAACCGCCGCGTCGAGACGCGCTGGCTGTTCCCCACTATACTGAATATCGTACGCGCCGATCCGCCCAGTGGGCCCGCCTCCTCCAGCGACCTCTTCGCGCCCTGCGAGAACGGAGAGTACTGGGTGCGCAGCTCGACCCGGCCCCAGCCGCTCAGCACACTCCGCGAGGGTTCTGTGGCTGGCATTTGGCTGTCCTGTCTCGTCAGCGACCGCTACTAGCTCATCAGAGACCACGCTGCGCAAAAGGTCCTGCTCTTCGACCTCGTTCGCGACCCGCGCGAGACCACTGACATCAGCGCTGCAGAGCCGGACCTCGCGCGCCGGCTGGCCTGCCACCTGCGCGAAGTGGACGGCGAGTTGGGAGCGGCCCCGGTTGCCCCGAAGAGGCCCAGGCTCGACAGGGAGCAGGTGCGGCGCCTGAGGGACCTGGGGTATCTGTGATCGCGGACGATGGCTGCCGCGCGCGTTCGACGCGCGAAGACGCGGGCCCGGCCGCGGGATCCTTTGGCAGTGGGACGGCTCTATGGTCTGGCGTCGAAGCCGCGCGGAACGGCCTTGCCGTAGAATTGGAGATCGGCGAAGTCGAGAAGGGCCAGGAAGTCGTCGAGGCCGTGCGAGTGGCCGCCGTCCCGGTACCATATGCCGATGCGGTTCTCGACGCCGAGGAATCGGTAGACCTCGCGGGCGGCCTCGTAGGTGAGCCGGGTCCCGCGAGGGCTGGCCCAGATGTCGCCCCGCGCCTCGGTGCTGAGCATCGCGCGGGGGGCGACCGCGGCCTTCAGCGCGTGCTGATCGAATGGCAGATCGAACTCCCGTCCCACGTACTCGTTGAGACGGGCAGTGAACCAGTGCGGGAAGGCCTGGGTGATGTCCACCAACCGCTCTCCCCCTTCGTCGGGAAAGCGCGTGCAGCCGGCCCCGCAGCAGCCGGAGTTATTCGGCGCAGTGATGGCGATGCGCTCGTCCGTCGCCCCCGCCAGGAGGGCGGCCTTGCCCCCGCGAGAGTGACCAGTGACGATGATGCGCGACGGCTCGACCCAGGGGGCGTCCTGCAGGAAGTCGACGACCCGATGGAAGCCCCAGGCCCAGGCCGCAAGCGCGCCGAAGTCGCGGTCGGGGAAGGCTCTGTACAACCCGCACCGCCGGCCGCTCGACTTGTCGTCTGAGGCAAGCTCGAGGCGGTTGAAGATGGTGAGCGCGTAGCCGCGGGACACAACTGCGGCGATCAGGTCGTCCGTGAGGTGCCGCCAGCAGCCGTCGCCGTCGATCACCACGGGAAACCGGCCCGCGTGAGTCGGACGGTAGGTCGTAACGACCCAGCCCAGGCCAGAGTCGCCGGCTGCCAGGTGATGCTGCTCCATTGCGATGGGTTCCCGGTCGCGAATCGTGTTGACCTGGAGCCGGCAAGCGGTGACAGGCAGCGGCGGCGGGAGGTGCCCGTACTCGATGTCTTGCATGGCCTCGAGCAACTCGGAGCGGCGCGCGGGCCAGTCGGCTGCGCTAGATACCGGGCGGCCGTCGGTGAAACGCAAGAGATCGGGGAGATCAGCAGGAGTGGGGCCAGTCTTCGCCTCAGTCATATGCTCGCTCCTCGCGATGGGGCGCGGCAGCCGCTCCGCCCGCGGCCGCGCGTCTCAGGAATTGCCTGCACGTTATCCTGGTGGTGCCCGGCGCCCGGTATCTTGTTCCGCGTCGGTCTGCGTGTCAAGCGGGGTGCCAGCTCTCGCTGCCGCGTCGCCGGCGGCCCAAGGGTAGAAGAGCACCCCGGCGAAATGCTGGCCGCGGCCAGGGGGCCAGCGGTGGGCCGAGCGAGGACAAACGCTGAGATGGCCTACATCATCCAGGCGGAGGAGCGGGAGATCCCGGCGGAGCTGTTAGGGGAGCTGGCGGCGGCCTTTCTGGCCCAGTCGCCCGATCTGACACATGCGGACGCGACCTACCGCGTGCGCAGCGCCGCAGGCATGCTGCCGATGGCCGATATGGCGGCGGCGGCTCGCGTCGCCCAGCGGTTCAACGAGATCGGCTTGCGGTGCTTTGTGGTCGAGCGGTTGCTTGATCTGCCAAGGCCCGAGCCGCTGAACCTCGAGAGACCGGGCCCGGCGGCCGAGGCCGATCTTGCGGTGGCGGCGAGGCTGCGGTTGGTGACGGAGCGGACCGTGCGGGAGTTCAGCCCGCGGCGGCTAGTGCGTTCTATGGTGATCACCGGCCTTCCGCTTCCGGGTTCTGCGACCGAAGAGCGGACCGTCGAGGACCGGGACACGCGCTACTGCGTGGACCTGTTCACGGCGGGTAGGCACTGGCACGCCAGGCCGGGGTCGCCGGTGCGCATCCGCCCGCTCCTGGGCGAGCTGAAGGAATCCGGAGCATATCTCAGCGAGGGCGCGCGGCGCCTCCTGGGAGGCGATCCCGGCGTCCGCACGTTCGAAAACGAGGCGGACTACGACCATTACCTTACCTGGCTGTACCACATGAGGTACGCCCGGGCGTAGCCGCGGGTGCTGCCCACACATGGCGTGAGGAAAATGGCTTCCCGGGCGGCAGCTCGGGCGGAGCACACAGAACGGAGGCGCAGGATGAACGTGGTTTTGCTGAGCATCGCGCTGGTGCTGCTGGCGGTCGCGGCGGGACACTCGCAGGTCAGGGTCAGCGATAACGGCAGGTACTTCGTCGATCAGGAGGGCACGCCGGTGTTCTGGCTGGGCACCACCCAGTGGCAGCTCTTCCGTGAGTACACGGCGGAGGAGGCGGAGGTGATCCTGGAGAGCGCGCGGCAGCACGGATTCGCTTTCGTGCAGGTCATGTTGATGGGGGTCGGGGACGGCACACAGCCCAACGTGTACGGCGAGAAGCCCTGGATTGACGACAATCCTCTGACGCCGAACGAGGCCTACTTCAGGAACGTGGACGCCGTGGTGGAGATGGCGCGCCGGAAGGGCGTGATCATCTCGATGACGCTCTTCCACCAGCGCTATCGCAGATACATTACGGTCGACAACGCCCGCGCGTGGGCCAGGTGGCTGGCGGAGCGCTACCGCGACGTGCCGACGATTGTGTGGTCGATGACGCCGGAGGCGACCCAGGAGTTCGTGCCCATCCTGCGCGAGCTTGCCACCGGCCTGCGCGAGGGGGATGGCGGGCGCCACCTGATCACGTTCAAGCCCGACCCGGCGCCCTACAGCTCCAGCTTCATCCACGATGAGCCGTGGCTGGATTTCAACTCGATGCAGACGTGGGCCTCGGTCGAGCTCATCTACCCGATGGTGACCAACGACTACAACCTCCGGCCGGTGAAGCCAGTCCTGATGGCCGAGGGGGCATATGAGCAGGGCTCGGAGTACGGGTTCGATGTGACGCCGCTGTGGATCCGCCGCCAGGCCTACTACTCCTACCTGGCCGGGGCCCACCACACCTATGGGCATAATGATAGCTGGCGCGTGCTGCCGACCTGGAGGCAGGCGCTGGACGCGCCGGGCGCCCGGCAGCTCACCCTGCTGAAGGGCATCTTCACGGCGCGCCCGGAGTGGTGGTATCTCGTGCCCGACCAGGGCATTTTCGCCAGCGGCGGCGAGACAACCGGCCGGGTGCTCAACCTGGCCGCCAGGCACAAGGATGGCCGTTGGGTCATGGTCTACTGCGCCGCGCCGGCCTCATTCAGCGTGAACATGGACAAGGCCGCCGGGCCAGAGGTGGAGGCGTTCTGGATCGACCCGAGAACCGCGGAATCCGTGCCGATCGGCCGCTTTCCGGCAGCCGGGGTGAGGTCCTTCGAGACGCCGGAGGGTTGGGAGGATGCGCTGCTGGTGCTGGAGACGGCCGGCCCCAAGCCCGGTGGCGACTAACCGGCACAGAGGAGGCGAACGTGCGATACCGCAGGATGCGCAAGGCCGGTCTCAGGGTCAGCGAGATCGGTTTCGGCACGTGGGCCATGGGCGGCGGGTGGGGCCGCAAGGATGACGAGGAGGCCCTGCGCGCCCTCCGCCGGGCGTTGGACCTGGGGGTCACGTTCTTCGATACGGCCCTGGGGTATGGGAGCGAGACGCTCCTGGGGAAGGCGGTCGCCGACATGCGCGACCGCGTTATCATCGCCACGAAGATCCCACCCAAGACCCAGCGCTGGCCCGTCCTGCCCCGCGAGCCGATCTCCGATACCTTCCCGGCCGACTGGATCATCGAATGCACCGAGCGAAGCCTGCGCAACCTGGGCACGGATTACCTCGACATCCAGCAGCTTCACGCGTGGACGCCGCCCTATCTGGAGCAGCTTGAGTGGTACGAGGCCCTGACGCGGCTGAGAGACCAGGGGAAGGTGCGCGCCATCGGCGTTTCCGCCAATGACTGGGACCCGTACGGGCCGGTGGGCCTCGTCGAGTCGGGGCTGATCGACACCGTGCAGGTGATCTACAACATCTTCGAGCAGCGACCCGCGGAGAAGCTGCTGCCGGCGGCCCTCGAGCGAGGTGTAGGGGTCATTGTGCGCGTGCCCTTCGAGGAAGGGCTGCTGACCGGTGCGATAGGTCCGGGGCACGTGTTCGAGGCGGGCGACTGGCGCGCGAAGTGGCTGACACCGCAGCGTCTCCAGGAGGTGGCTCCGCGCGTTGAGGCGCTCCGGGCGTTCCTGACCGAGGACCGCCCGACGCTGGCCGCGCTGGCCCTCAAGTTCTGCCTCAGTCACCCGGCCGTGTCGACCGTCATCCCCGGCATGCGCACACAGGCCCACGTGGAGGCGAACTGCGCTGCCTCGGACGGGAAGCTCCTGTCGGCGGCCGAACTGGAGGCGCTGCGCGAGCACGCCTTCGTCCACGGCTGGGGCTACCCCTGGAGCCAGTCCTGATCGGCCGGCCTACCCTTGGCCGAACAGCCAGGAAAGGCCCTCCATGGCGAGACGCGTTGTTCAGGCGGTGCTGACCCTGGCCGCGGCCGCGGCATTCGCCGATGGTGCGCGGGCGGGCGACCTCATGTTCAGGCAACCGCCGTTCGTTTCCGCTGGGCGCACCTATGTTCCCGCGCGACAGTTCTGCGAATGGCTCGGCGCGGACTACAGGTGGACGCGGGCGCGGGACGCCGTCTCGGTGGGCTGGCAGGGCCGGCGTGCGAGCTTGGCGGTGCGCCGACGCGGCGGCGTGGAGTACCTGCGCCTGCGTGATTTCGTCGAGGGGTTCGGCGGCACACTGGAGTGGCGGTCCGATGCGAGGATCGTCGACTTCTGGTGGCCGGCGCGTGAGACACAGTCGGCTGAGAAGCGCTATGCAGCGATCCCCGTTGGCTGGCAGCGGCCGCGCCTGCCCGGCGGACTCACGGCCGGCCAGGCGGCGGTCTGGCGCGCGCTCGTCATGTGGAGTGGACGCGACGACCCGCGCATCGCGGAGCCGCGAGACATTCGCATCTGCAGGAACTGGGCTGCCGCGCGCCTGCACCCGCTGAACTTCGTCACAGATGACTGGCTGGCGCTGCTGGAGCACACGCCAGAGGGGTGGAGCATTATCGCCCACGGCACGGATCTGTATCCGCGGAACTGGGGCGTCCCTGTGCCGGTGCGCCGCTGCCTCGGCCTGGGGTGGTGAGCGCGACCGCCGTCTGCTCGTCCAGCCCGCGCCTCCTCCAGCCGATCTGCCGGCCATGTGGCCCGGGCCGGCGCTTTCCGAACGTGGCGCAGGTGTTGGTGCAATCCGACCTCACAAGCCCGACAGGGAGGGCGGCAAGGGCGTCTCTGTGGGCGAGGCGGACCGTGCGCGAGATCAGCGCGAGGGAACTTCCCGTCAACCTGCTCTGGGCCGCGAGCGGCATCAACCGCAGGCGCGGGCCTTTGGGCCGCCGCGGCCGAACGGCCGACTCGGCCGCGGCGCGCGCATGCCGACCTGCGGCGGGCGCTAGTTGGCCTGCTCGAGCGCGCCCGCGTCCCGCCGCGCACCTGTGGGCGCGCGGCCCGCAAAGTCGCGCAGGAACGGGCCATCGAACTCCCACGCGTAGAGTTCCTCGATGGTGGTCTTGGCGTCCGCCAGCGTCCCCAGGGCGATGCGCAGGAAGTCGAGGGTCCCCGCCAGGCATCGCCCCGTCGGCGTCCCGCCGACGTAGAGGTCGGCGTCGCTGGCAAGCGTCACATCGGGGCCGATGCCTGGGCCTTGCGCGTCCTCCCTGCCGTCGACGTAGAGCGTGAGCGCCCGGCTGGCGCGGTCGCACTCGGCGAGCACGTGATGCCAGCGGCCATCGTCGACCACCGTCGTGCTCAAGACGCGCCCGGAGCCTCCCTCGCCCTTGACCGAGAACGCGACGCGCCCGTCTTCGTCCACCGCCAGCGAATAGCCCGCCCCGCCCATCTTCTCCATCAGCACGCCGCCGGCTCGACCGGGTTCGGTTTGGAAGTACACTTCGATCAGGAAGCTGGACCGATGGACCTGCGGGTTCTTCAGGTCCTCGCCCTGGGCCGTGCGGTGCTCCATGACGGGCTGGTCGTCCTGCGTGTACCTGATGTCGTAGGAGAAGGGCGCCGCCAGCTTGGCGTTCGGAATGGTGGCATACTGGTCTTTTCCGTTCAGCTTCAGCGCGCCCGCGGTCCAGTCCTCAAGGGGGCCCTGAACGTAGTCCTCGGGCGTGACGTTCACCACTTGCAGCGGGTAGGTGGGCCGTTCGTAGTAGTCATCTCGCTCGAGGTAGTACGGCGTCATGTACCAGTGTTCGTCGATGATCGAAGTGGGGTTGCCGGGTGTGGGGTAGAAGTTCCATTCCCCCACCATCGCGTAGAGCGCCCACGGCACGAACACCTTTACCCCTTTGTCGATCGCCCCGGAGCCGGGGGCAAGTCGAAAGTCGAAGTGCGTGGGATCTTTCAGCGGCGCCCTGTCGACGATTTCGCCGACGCTCGATGCGATCGCCCCGTTTTTCTGCAGGGTTTCCCGGAAGGCCTCGATATCCCCCAGCCAGCGGCCGGACGGCTCCAGGACGCCGAACCGACCCGGGGCCAGATCGTAGAAGATGTTGCGGGCATAGGCGTTGGTCTCGAGGGCGTAGCGTTCCCTCCTGCGCCCCGCATCTGCGGCATTGCCCTCCTCGGGCGTCTCCGCGGGCTGCGAATGCCAGAAGAGCCACTCGCCGATGGCCTGCCAGACATTGCCGAGGAACTTGTCGCGCCCGGCCTGCGGCGCCTGTCGGCGCGAGCCCTTGATGAAATTGTAGATCGTGTTGTTGAAGAAAGTGTTCTGGTAGCTGACGATCTCCTGGAAGGCGGCCGTGTTCCCGAGCCGGTTGTAGGGATCCTTGGATTTGCCCCATGCGATGTTGTTGAAGTGGTAATTCTTGAACGCGCCGTCCAGGTAGTAGGCATGGCCGAAGCGGGGATCCCTGGGCGGCCTCTCGAGCAGCCAGAAGTTCCGGTAGCCGCCCGGATTGCCCGAGATGTTGTCGTAGACGTAGGCCGGCCCGCCCTGCCAGGTCTCGATGCCGCCGAAGTCATCGTTGCTCAACAGCGAGTTGGTCACCTTGTTGTGGTGGATGAGGATGCGGCTCAGCGGGACGTCGTTGGCCGACCCGTTGCGCTTGGCGCCCGCGACATTGATGCCGATGCTGTAGAGGCGGTCGAGCACGTTCCCGGCGACCTCTACGGTCTGCGCGTTGAGCACGTCGATCGCATCGCCGAGATTGAAGCGTGTGGGCCGCATCCCGGTGAGGGTCAGCTTGTTGCGAAGAATCTTGACATCATACAGCAGTCCGGTCTGCCGGAAGACCTCGCCCCACGGGGAGCCCTCCAGGATATGGAACCCGCCGCGGTCCGTCACGCGGACCTCGTTGTCCGACAGCACCACCTGGTCGATCGCGTCATCCTTGCGCAAGGCCTTCATCCGGACGGCCGTGTTGACGTGCTCGAACAAGCAGTTGGACACGCGCAGGTCGGTGCCGCTGCCGAGCAGCCGGAGGCAGGCCGTGTCCAGGTCCTCTCCCTGCCGGTAGGGCACACCATCCAGGTCCCAGTGCACGTTCGTGAACCGGAAGGTCAGGCCGGTGATGTACACGTGGCTCAGGCCGGCGCTGTCGATGAGGTTCGCGTATCTGGCCGCCTCGATGTGTGCGGAGTTCGGATCGGCGTCCCCCGGCAGGCGAAGGTAGAGGCGCCCGCCGTCGCCCCTCTTGTCAAACCAGAACTCGCCATCGGGGTCGTCAAGGTATTGGGGCTTGTCCTCGAGGTAGTAGCGGTTGAACTTGACGATGGGGTAGCTGTCGGGCGCGCCGTACCGTCCCTCGAATGCAAGGCCCCTTCTTGTGCTGTCCACGGCCTCCACGCGAACCGGGTAGGGCGCGCCCATCACCCAGCCGTGTTCGGTCCAGAGGATCGCGCCCTGGTAGTATTCGGCTGGTTCTGTGAGATGCTCGGTGTCAACCCCCAGGGCGAGCTTCTTGTCTTCGGTGAGGTTGTCGAAGGGCCTCACTCCCTCCATGTTCCAGTGCCACCACTCGCTCTTCACATCATCGGGATCGCTGACCTTCCAGTTGGGCGTGCGCGCGAGGGGCAGGCGAGTAATCTTCCCGTCACGGTGGATCATCCAGACCAGCCGCGGCGCGAAGTCGAGATCGGTCCACCACACCTTGTGCGGCTCGGGCATGTCCGTTCGGTCGGCGCCCCTGCGCCAGTTGGTGGCTCTCTCCGAGCCACAGATCACTGCCTCCCCCCGCCCCCAGGATGGGTCGGACGTCAGCCGGATTGGATCGCCGGGCCTGCCAGATTCCCTTGCGAACAGGCGGCC
>Ga0123519_10016927_pt1 | contig 10073 bp, 13 predicted proteins | sample YelNatPaOPRAMG02_FD_87396 | JGI IMG/M metagenome (GOLD analysis project Ga0123519, IMG submission 87396) | Hot spring microbial communities from Yellowstone National Park - Yellowstone National Park OP-RAMG-02 (version 2) | ecosystem: Environmental > Aquatic > Thermal springs > Hot (42-90C) ...
ACATTTTTCAGGGGGAAAAGATTTTTGCTTCATTTTCCCCTGAATTCCTTATATATCTTTTATTTATTTTTCAAAGAGCTTTTTAAGAGGATGGGAGTTTAATTATGAAACAAACAACGGCTTATCTTTTGGAAAACCGTGGCGAAGTAATTAAAAAAGCTATTGAGATGTTACAAACACCCGATTTACGTACATTAGTGCTTATCGGACACAGGGGAGGGTGGTTAGAAGATGCTTCATTTCTTAATACTTTACAAAACATACGTAAGCAACAAGAAATAGAAGTAATTTGCTGGCTAACGAAACCACACGAATTGAATAGAACAGTTAGGGATTATTTAAAACTGTTAAAATCGACTGAGATAATAGATAAAGTAGTTGTGAAAAAATATGGCAATTTAAGAGTATGTTTGGTTAATGAGTATAAAATATTGTTAGCATTCTCAGAAAATTATGAGGAACCAGAGCGAAGAACCAGATCAGAATATGGGATATATTTAGAAGATGCAAGATTTGGAAGATGGTTATGGCAGAGATGCATGTGCCACACAGATAGAATGCCTGACTATTTTGAAAATAAAGTAGTAAAAAGATTTAAAGAATTTTGTATTTGGTTTAATGAACATTGGGTAGAAATTCTTATTGCATTTATATTAGGACTTCTTACAAACTATATTTTTTCTCTTTTCTTCTCAAAAGGCAATCCTTTTTTATCAAGGTGAAAATCTTAATGAAAATTATTAGTGAAAAAAGAGATATATATTTGGAAGCTATTAAAACATTAAGACTATCAAACAAAAATATGCTTATCATTGAAAGAACGTCAAGCTTACTTTTGGGACCTAGAAAAATATGGTATGAAAAAAAATACCATTCACTTCTTATGGACTGGATATACTCTTTGCCAGATAGTGATCGTTCATTGATTTATTTATATAATGTAGTAGAAACTAAAAATGAAATGTTTGAAAGGGAACTACGATTTGAAAAGATACTTAAAGTATTTGAAGTACTGACAAAAATAAAAGAAAGTTGTAAAGATAGGTTTTATATTAATCATTTCAAAGAACCAGGAAATGCGGCAATAATAGGTGATAAAAGGTTCAATATATGGATAGAAACTCCTGACGGGAAATACATATCTTTAAATGGCAATAATGAAAGATATGCTAAATATCTTTATAATTCATTTAAACATCATTTTTTAAAATTACCTTATCTTACAATAGAGGAATTAATAAAAGAACTGAGACCTCGTGTTGCTCGACAAAGTATTTTAGATTAAACTTTTTACACAATATGAATAACGATGGCGCAAATTTTGATAACAAAGATAAAATATTTGAATTTGAAATTGAATATTTTATTCAGACAAGGAAAGAAATAAGATACTCAATTATATGATTCTTGCGGTTGGAGCAATCGCAATTTTATATTCACGAAGTGGTTTAGAATTTTTTGAAACTTTAATCGGCTGTTGTTTGTTATTTGGGCTGTTGTTTATTATTTTCGGACTAATAATGTTAAGAAGAATGAAATTAGAATATATTGCTTACCGATGGAAAACATTAGAAAATATGTTGAACGAAAGCGAAGACCTCAAGGAGAAGTTAAAATGGGAGCCTTTAGAAAAAACTGTAGTAGAAAAATTACAAAAGGGATATTATTTAAAAGAAGAGAAATGGGGTTACTTTCCACTTTGTGGAGTCATTTATATTCTTATTTTAAGATTTTCTTTTTTACAACTGCAATCATTCTTCCTCTCACACCGGATTACTGATTTACTATTGGCTATCTTAACTGTTGTTGGTATTACAATTCATTTTATTTTTGCTTGGAAAATACTTTCAAAACCTATAAAATTTTGAAAAAATTAGATAATTCCTTTTTATATTTTATTCAGAACTTTGTCAATTTTATTCAACCAGCATATTTTTAGGTGTTTTTGACTCTGAGATAATTTTGGTAGATGTCGTAGTTTTGAATTCATAAAGACTTTTGAGGATTTTTAAAAAATAGAATTAATATGGACCTATTAATCAGTCGTGAAAACATTTGTTTAGATGATTATTTTGAAGTGGTTTTCACAATTGAGTTTGAGAAGGGAGAAAATGTTTCTGAAATTGCTAAAAAAATTGCTACAGACCTTAATGTTGGCTCATGGAAGACAATAAAAACTTTAACTTCCCTTTCTGAAAAACATCTTGTCTTAGTGATAGATGAATTACCAAGAAGAAAAGATGTAACTTGTTGCCAAATTCGGATTGCTATTCCAGTTCTTAATATTGATCCTGAAATTGGTGGAATTCCTCATCTTTTATCTATGTTAGGTATGGTTTTTACTTTGTCTTTTATTAAAAAAATTCGTTTGGAAGAAATTGCTATTCCACAAAGTTTTGCTCAAAAATTTACTGGTCCGAAATTTAATTTTAATGATCTTCTTTCTCTTTTTCAACTTAAAACAATACGTCCACTTATAGGATTTATGATTAAACCAAGAGTAGGATATTCTACAGATGAAATTATAAAAATTGCGAAAGAAATTCTTATAGGAGGCGCTGATTTTATTTGCGATGACGATATAACTGTCTCTCCATCTTGTACACCTATTTATGATAGAGTTAAAGCATTAAAACAACTTGTTAATGAAGTAGAACAAAAAACTGGTTGTAGAAAACATATAATGGTTAATATTACATCTTCACCGACAAACATTATTGATATAGCTAAAAAATGTGTAGAACTTGGGACAGGTTTTTTCTATGTTAATCCATTTGTTTGTGGTTTTTCTATAATAGAACTGTTGCGTAAGGAATTTCCAAACATACCAATTGTAGGAAGTAGAACATTTCATGGAGTAATGACAAGAGATCCCTCTCAAGGGATTGACCTTTCAGTGTTTCTTAAATTAGCTCGTCTCTGTGGAATAGATGCAATGCAAATAGGTTCTATTTCAGGACAATCAATACATAAGCATTATGAAGATGAGAATAGTTTAAAGAAAAATATCCGTTGTCTACGAGAAAAATTTTTTAATTTCAAAAGTTCTACACCAGTTATTTGCGGAGGAATTGATATCTCAAATATTTCCGAAAACATTCGTATTGCTGGCAAGGAGATAATTTTTCAAATAGGAACTGGGATGCTGCTTCATCCAGACGGACCCAAAAGTGGAGCAAAAGCTATACTGGATTTGATAGAAGGATTATCTTATGGGAAAACATACGAAGAAATATTAAAAAGTTCAAAAGAGTTAAAGAAATATTGGGAATCACGAAAAAATGAAACTTGAGATATTTTATGGCTTTATAACTTCGATTCTACAAGTGGCTTCTACTTTATTTATTTTTATATTTGGATTAATGCCTTTAATTGAAGAATGGATACCTGAAGAAATTAAAACTACACCATATGGAAATTATTTAATTCGTCAAAGGAGGCAAAAGTTAAGAATTCTTACCATTTTATTTTTAATTTCTGTAATTTTTGGGATTAGTTCAATTATAGCATATTTGATCTCACCTTATAGCATGGTGAAACAAATACTTGGTTGGGCTTCAATTTTTTTGTTTGCTACAGCTTTTTTATTTATTTGTTGGTTAGTTATAGTTGAGTATTTGACATTTAAAAATAAAAAATGAAAAAAGCTAATAATATTGAAATATGGTTAGTACGTCATGGAGAAACAGATTGGAATAAACAGGGACGATATTGTGGGGTTACAGATTTGCCACTTAATGAGATAGGTATTAAACAAGCAGAATTATTAGCAAAGAGATTAAAGGAAGAAAATTTTAAATTCAGTTGTATTCTTTCTAGTCCACTTTTGAGAGCAAAACAAACAGCAGAAATTATAGGTAAAATTTTAGGTTTAGAAATTCATGTTGTAGATCTAATAAAAGAGATTGATTATGGTGATTGGGAAGGATTAACTGTTAAGCAAATAAAGAAGAGGTATAGTCAATTGTTTAAAAAATGGGAAAAGGATCCAATACTTTATTCTCCACCTAATGGTGAAACTGGAAAATCTGTGTTAAACCGAGTAATACTTTTTTTAAATTATTTAAATGGTTTAGTTAGGCTGGCCAATAAGAGGATTTTAATAATAAGTCATAATACATTTAATCGCATATTTTTATGTCATGTTTTAGGTATTTCACCTAAATATTATAGATCTTCTATTATTCAGGATTGCACAGGATTAAGCATTATAAGAATTAACTTTGATGAGAAAAAATCCACCATTGTCAGGTTAAATGACACTTCACATCTTCTGAATATAGAAAAATTGCCACAGGTAAAGATTACATGTGGAGTAGTTGCAGAAAGAAACGGAAAAATTTTAATAATTAGAGAAGCGGAACCACAATATAAAAACAAATTGAATCAACCTTCAGGCGGGATACATAAAGGAGAGACGTTACTTGAAACAGGTGTTCGTCAAGTAAAAGAAGAGACAGGGTATGATGTAAAAATAGAGGGTTTATTGGGAGTTTACCAAAGGATTTTAAAAGACGGTTCTTCTAGTATACGTTTCTGTATGAGAGGTAAAATTGTTGGTAGTAAAAAAAAGCCAGGTAAGGAAGTAAAACAAATCTTATGGGTATCTCCAAAAGAAATAAAGAAGTATAAAAAGCATTTCCTTCATGATGTTGCCTATTTATGTTGCAAAGATTTTATTGATAATAAGAATTATCCTTTGGAAATTTTAAGAATTGTAAAAGATGATAAACATTAATATTCCAAATCTACCCCTTGCAATTACAATAGTTTTTATTCTTATTTATATTATTTGGACTCTGTATCATGAAGAGATTAAGGAATTTGTTAAGAAATTATTTGATATTTTATGGTATCAATATATATTCCCTAAATTTAAAAATAAAGTTAAAAATAGAGAAAAGATAAAAAAATTTATTTTTTGGAAAGCAGGAAGATGTTCTAATATTAAAATTTTGGGGATAAAAGGGTTTAACATAGGTATGAAAGATGGTAAAAAGATGGATCTTTTATCAGCGTTGATAGACGAAAGATATATAGAAAAATGGCATTCTCATGTTCCACAGAAGATCAAAATTAGTTTTTTAGTTTGCAGTCCACAAACTTCTAGAAAAAGAGCTGAAGAGTTGGGACGTGTGGGTGATGCAATAGATAATTTTCAAAAAGATCAGGAGAATTTAATTCAAAAAATTATTCAAATGAAAAACAATCCAATGATTTATGAAGAAGCAGATATAGAGGTAAAAACGATAGATTATTTACCAACATTTGGATTATTGATTATTGACGATGTTGCTATTGTTTATTATTATCCCAGGGGGTCAAAGAGCAACACTACACCACATTTTGTTTATTCCTCAAAAACAAATGAAAACATCTATAATATGATACAAAATGTATTCAATACTTTGTGGCGTAGTGGAAATAACGTTAGAGAAGATAACAATGAAAATAAATAGAATGATTAAGCAATATTATTTCCTTTTAAGAAAAAAGAAAATAAAACCGTTGATTATACTAATTGGCGGTGGTGCTAGTGTAGGGAAATCAACAATATCTTTGAGAGTTGCTTCAAAACTCGGAATAGTGAATTGTATTGGAACAGACGCGATAAGAGAAATATTACAAGTTGGTTTTCCAAAAAATAAAATACTTACATATCCTACTTATCTTGCTTGGAAATCAATTAGTAACAAGTTTTCTTCTGAAATCCTTATCAAAGGTTTTAAACAGCAAGCAAAGATTGTTTGTCAAGGGGTGAATAAGGTCCTTACTCGGAGCGTAGAAAAAGGGGAACCAATGATAATTGAAGGAATCCATCTACTTCCTTCTGAATTTGTTAAAAAAGTTAAAAGTTATAATAACATACATTTTTTTATCCTCCACTTACCCGATTTAAAAACTTACCATGAGAGGTTAAAAATTAGAAGCTTTACTACACATACATACAAATCTCCAGAAGATTATAAAAATTATATTATTTGTATAAAAGAGATACATGATTGGTTAGTAAAAGAAGCTTATAAATATAATATTCCTGTTGTAAATAACTTAAGTATTTCTGAAACAGTTAATTTTATAGTTGAAAATGTGTTAAAGAAAATACTCAACAATGTTACATAATTCTGTGGCATAGAATTCTCTATGGAAAAGATAACAATTACTTATTTATTCAAAATGGATCGAAAGTATTTATACAAAGCCTTAAATTCTCTTTGTTTAGAAATGTGTGTTGGTTTAGAATATTTTTATAATAAAACTTTAAATTTTTCAGATAAAAATTTATTAAAGAATTTAACTTTCCGAAGAAAAATAGTTCCAGAAATTCTTGAAGTTATACCTCTTCAGAAAGATAATTTTTTAGTAAAAATAGGCATTCCTACTCATAATTTTAATATCAAAACCATTGGATTTTCCGGACTTTTAACCGTATTTTTTGGGCAACTAGGCGAAATTAATGAAATAAAAACATGTAAAATATTAGATATTGATTTCCCTGTTTCTTATCTTTTCCATTTTGGAGGACCGAAATTTGGCAAGTCAGGAGTTTTAAAGTTTATAAAAGCAGAAAAATTTCCTTTAATAGGTTGTATTTTAAAACCTAATATTGGATTGACTCCTCGTGAGATTGGAGATATATGTTATTATGCTGGCAAATCGGGGATAAATTTGGTTAAAGATGATGAAATAGGATTAGATAATGATATATCTTCTATTGTTAAGAAAATTGATTATGCGGAAAATTCTATTGAAAAAATCAGTCCTAACTCGAAAATAGTTTATGCGGTGAATATATGTTCAGATTTTGATAAATTACCAGCAATAGCAAAACTTATTAACCAAACGAAACATTGTATACCTATGATTTTGCCTTTTTCTTCCGGATTCCCTGCATTATATTATGTTAGAAAAATAATCAATAAACCTATTTATACTCATCGTGTAGGATATTTTGTATACACGCAAGGAAGAATCTGTATTGATGAAAGTGTTTTACTATGGTTCTTAAGACTTTTAGGAGCAGATTTTATACATATTGGAAATCCTGTTAAAAATGCTCAATCCGTGAAGAATTTGCAAAAAATTACAGAAGGTAAAGACATCCTTCCTGCATGTCCTGTAGTAACAAATGTTGATGAGAACAATGTAAAACTAGTAATAGACAAAGTTGGAAGAGATATACTTCTTATGATTGCAGGACTTGGTAAAAAGATTGATAAAAATACGATGAACTGTTTGGAAAAAATAAAAAAATTGATTAGTTAGATGAAAAAAATTAAAGTTGGTATAATTGGTTTAGGTCGGATTGGACGTTTTGTTTATCTCCCACTATTGTCTAAGAACAAACAAGTGGAAATAGTTGCGCTTTGTGATATTAATACCAATGTGCTGTATAAAACAGGCGAACAATTTCGTATTCATAAATGTTATACGAATATAGAAGATTTTTTAAATACGCCAATAGATGTTGTAATATGTGCGGTTCCTTTTTGGCAAAACTACGAAGTTTCTAAAAAAGTATTAAAAGCAAAGAAACATCTGCTTGTTGAAAAACCGATGGCATTAAATTTTAAAAATGCTCAGGAACTTGTAAATATCGCAGAGAAAAATAAATTGATTTATATGGTGGGGTATATGAAATTGTATACCCCAGCTGTTCAACAGGTTAAAAATATTGTTGCTTCAATGCTTCGAGAGGAACGATCCAATATTATTTATGCAGAAAGCCAATGTTTCTTAGGAAGATGGTATCCACAAAGATTTAATGCTAAATTTAGTATCTATAGTCAAAACAATAAACCACGTTATACAAAAGAAAAAGTGCGGCTCCAAATCCCTAACTTCATTAAGTTAGAAGAAAAAGATTATTACCTAAATTTCGTAAGACGATATTGTCATGAAATCAATCTTTTAAGATTTTTCTTTGAAAAAGAACCAAGGATTAAAAGTGTAATTAAGAATGATAATGTTTTGGTTAGTGTTTTAGATTTTGATAATATTATTGTATCTTTTATTTGTGGTGAGATCAATAGTAAAAATTGGCTTGAATGGTTTAAAGTTTATTTGAAAGATGGATGGATACAACTAAGACTTCCAATGCCACTTAATCGGTATGATAGGGGAGAAATAGAAATATACAGAAATGATGAGATTTCTTATCCGAAAATTTATAAGAAAGAATGGGCATTTGAACTTCAACTTCAGCATTTTCTTGAATGTATAAAAAAAAATGTGGAACCAATTTCATCAGGAAAAAAATCTATGATGGATATAAAACTAATAGAGGACATTTTTCGTGAGATATGAGGGCCATTCCTTTCAGATTTATAACAATAATTTTTATTAACCACTCCCCCAAATCCATTTTTTAATCTTGTTGGAAGTATAATATAGACAGAAAAATGCAAACAATGAAACTCGTATGTTTTGCTGATGTACACGGGTATGATTTTGATTTACCGGATGGAGATGTATTAATTTTTGCAGGCGATTTTGGTGGGTTTGGTAGCGAGGATGAAGCAATTAAGTTTGCTAACAAACTTAAGTCGTTTAAACATAGATACAAAATTGTTGTTGCAGGGAATCATGACAGAATTTTTGAGAACGGACCTGAGAATGCTAAGAAAATTTTTTCTGGCATAATTTATTTACAAGACAGTAGTGTTGTTATTGAAGGACGAACTTTTTATGGTAGTCCTTGGTCAAGAGAGTTTAACAACTGGGCGTTTAACTTGCCTGAAGATAAATTGAAAGAAAAATTTTCTTTGATACCAAAAGAGGTTGATGTATTGATAACCCATGCACCACCGTTCTCTATTTGTGATAAAGACATATATGGTAGCAACTTAGGTGAGAAACCGTTGTTAGAAGTTGTTAAAAAAATCAAGTTTAAATATCACATATTTGGTCATATACATCAAGGTTATGGTAAGAAAGTAGTTGGTAAAAAAACTTATTTAAATGTTTCTCTTGTCAACGACCTTTATTATATGGTAAACAAACCTGTAGTTATAGAATTGTAAAAACTTTTGATTACTTGACAGATAATACAATTATGAGAGAAACAATATGTTTAAGTCTTCCAAAAAAATCAAGGCAGTATCTAAAACGTTTAGCAAAAGAGCGTGGTCTTACAATAAGTGAACTACTTCGCGATGCTATTCGTAAATATCTCATAGATGAAGAGTTTAACAGAGTTCGTAAAAAAGTTCTTACAAAATTGTTGCGTTCTGGCAAAGTTTATACTGATGAAGATATTTTTAAAATAGTATCGTGAAAATACTAATAGATACTAATGTTCTTATAGCAGCTTATACTTCTTATGGTGTATGTGCAAATATAGTTAATTATTGTATGAAAAAACATCAATTGTGTACTTCAAAATTTATTCTTACAGAATTAGAAAAACAGTTACAAAAAAAGTTCAATCTTTCAGAAAAAGAGGCGAAAGAGTTTCTTATGTGTTTTGCTCTGAAAAATTTTGTTCACTTTTTGAAAAATCCGAAAGAGTATTTTGGAAATCTGTAAACAAAAGTTTGCATATAATATCAACCAAATTTGAGCCAGTATTATCTTTGCCTCATTATTATTGTGAACTACTAAATCTTCCAAACACATCTATTGGTTCTACATAACCATTAATCTTTCACAAGAAAATATGGAACGATTTTCAAAGAAATTCAAAGATTTACCCGCCTAATTTTTCTTGATTTATCAGAGATTTTTGAATACCCACCTTATTATTTCCTCTCTGTCCCCATTTTTTGAAAATAAAAATTCACTTTTTTGGGACATTTCTCGTCAGAACACTTTTAGGATTTTACCCGTTTTTCTTATCTTATGGGGAAAGTGTTAATTTTGTAAGTGCTTTTTCTGACGATTTTTAACAAAAAAGTTTTATCTTTCAAAATTTCACTCTAAAGTTCAAAAGACCTCGTCGTAAGTGTCCCCGTTTTCGTCAGATTTTCCAGTTGATATTTTTTATTTTTTTGCTTTATATATATTATGGTAAAGTTTAAATAATTAACTTTTTTGTCGTTTGTGGCATAAATGGAGGTTGGGTTATGAAAAAA
>Ga0123519_10016928_pt1 | contig 10072 bp, 9 predicted proteins | sample YelNatPaOPRAMG02_FD_87396 | JGI IMG/M metagenome (GOLD analysis project Ga0123519, IMG submission 87396) | Hot spring microbial communities from Yellowstone National Park - Yellowstone National Park OP-RAMG-02 (version 2) | ecosystem: Environmental > Aquatic > Thermal springs > Hot (42-90C) ...
AAGGTCATCGTGCTTGACCGGCCGCACGGACTAACGGAGGCCCGCCGGCTTCCTGCTCCCTGTCGCCAGAGCATAAAGCTTCAATACGGGTCGCGTCGCGCCGGCCCGCATCGCAGGGCTAGGCTGCCCGCAATCGACCTGGACCCCCACCCCCAGGCAAGCCTCGGCCCCATAGCGCAGCTTCAGCCTCTTCCTCTCGCAGAATTGTATTGCCCGTGCCCGCTCTCCTTAGCCTGTGTGAAACGGCCTCCTGCGGGCGCGAAGCAGGGGGCCACGCTACTCCAGCGGGAAGTCGGCTTCCATGAGCAGCTAACCGACGGGCAGCCCGCGGCCCCCAGCTACGGTCCTGCCAGACGCCCCATGTACCCAGCCAACTTCTGCACACAGCCGACAATAGGCCGCGCGCCCCCTATGTCAGGAGCAATTCAGTCCACAGTCTACCGAGGACCTACAATCCGCCGCCTTCGCCAAGGCCAACGACAAGCGGGCCCTCTCTTCAGTTCCCCGCTCTCACTGTCAACGGAAAAGACTAGGGCGGGCAGCTTTGCCAAGCTCCTCACCCAACCCAAGGGCGCACTCCAGACGCAACGTGACCTGCCCTTTCACCTTCCTTCCACCGTTCATTTAGGACAGAATTCATTACACTGTCCCCTCTAATGACCTCAATTTGGCTCACACAGGTATTCAGCTACCGCCTCCGCCGCAAGCCGATGGCCCTCTACGTTCCAATGACCGCTTCCCAAATGCCCGACAGAAAAGCCGTGCAGATATACCCGCCGCACCTCCGCATGCCGCTGCAGCCTTTCCGCCAACGTCAGGATCTCGATGCCCTCCTTCGCACCGAATGCTCGAAGTCGCCTCTCGGGATAAAGCAGATCGCGCACGCCGAGCAGCTTCTCATAGGCATCGCGCACACGACGCTCGGGATGAACCGTGATCGGGCTCGGCACAACCACTACCAAGAAACGCGCCCCAATTCCCCTTACCTCATCCCGCATTGCCCTCAGCAGCGCCTCTGTGACTTCCCATGCCTCGCGCCAGGGTCGCGACTGCGGCTCTGAATAGATTTCGGCATCGATGCCCCGCTCGGACACCCGCGGCCCCGGAGGCCATTGGTTTCCTCCACCTAAACCTGCAGCCCACCTTCGCCGTGCCTTCAGAAACGCTTGAACGAGCCGTAAATGGCGCGCCAGGCGCCATGTCCAACACCTCAGCCGGTACTGCAGGGACCCTCGAAAACTATCATCCAGTACAAGTCGCCCCCTCACGAGCCGGAAGTAAGGCCTCACCGACGCAGCCGCGAGTTCGGCCGAATTGTCACGGACGTCGTTACCCGTTACGAATGCGAGCACCACGAGATCCGGAAAGTACTTCCGGATTCGCGCCCTTAACAATAATAGCTCTTGAGCTGTGCTGTAACCCGACACCCCAAAGGACAGCACCTCAACCCTCGCTCCGGCAAAGCATCGGCGCTTCTCAAGCAGCATCTCCAACTGAGAACCAACAGTCAAGCGGCGAGGCACTTGCAGCGCCTCAACATAAGAATCGCCAATGAGCGCTATGCGGAAGGTGCCTTTTGGCTTCTCCTCAGCCCGCTCTTCATCCCTAAAGCCGGCCGAGTTAATTACCACGTCGGCTCTTCCTTCGTCGCTGTATGTTCCTTTCGCCCCCGGGATAAGAGCTGCGCCTAGAAATTCATCGGGCCGGTGAAACACGGCATACTCAAACCGGACAAGCCGAAGGACACACTCCGACGCCACTACACCCCCTAGGATACCTAGCGCCGCTAAGCCCAGGCGAGCACACAAAGAGCCCACCGACGGTTTTCTGGCCCGCCATTTGCCCATGCGCACTTCTGGCTTCCTAGCCCGCAGCCCACACTCTCCCGAGCAAGTTCCTATGATCGCAGCGCCTTAGAACAGCGTGTAAATAAACGGCGCCACTGGTGAGGTTTGCGCAAATGCTACCAACAGGCCGAACAACAACAGAACGAGTAATAGCGGCGTCAACCACCACCATTTGTTCTGCAAGAAAAACCGAAGCAGTTCGCTACCAATGCTTAAGCGCTGGAATATTGTCCTCACCCCTTCTACCTCCGAATGCTCAACCCTCCACATCGCTGGAAAAGCCAACTTAGCTGGTGGTAACCTTCCGCACTAGATAATCTTCCATTATGAGCATATCCAGACCTGACTTATGGAAGGTTCGCAACGCCTCGGCGGGCGTGTTGACGATCGGCTCGCCTTTCAAGTTAAAGGAAGTGTTCAAGACCAATGGCACTCCCGTCGCTTGTCGAAATAGCTCGATCAACCGCCAATAAAGTGGTTCAATCTCGCGTCGAACGAGCTGCGGCCGGGCGGTCCCATCTACATGAGTTTTCGCTCGGACGACCGGCCGCTGGTCAGGCCGCACTGGGCATACATAGAGCATAAAACGCGCCGGGTAGTGTTTCGCAGCTTCAGGCAGATCGAAGTATTCCTCCGCATGCTCGACCAGAACCGAAGGAGCGAAAGGACGGAACGGTTCACGAAATTTGATCTTGACGTTCACTAGATCCTTCATCTCGGCGCGCCGCGGATCTGCTAGGATGCTGCGGTGGCCGAGGGCGCGCGGCCCCCACTCAAAGCGGCCATGCAGCCAGCCAACAACCTGGCCCGCTAAGAGCGCATCCACCACCCGCTCGAGCCGTCTGTCTTCGTCCTCGATCCGTTCGCAGGGGATGCCTTCGGCTCGTAGAAACGCCCCGATCGCCGCAGGGCTGTGCTCCTCCCCCCATGCCGCATGGTTCAGGATGAACGCACGCGGCTTGCCCAAGACCATGTGCCAAGCCCACAAGGCTGCCCCCAGTGCCCCACCACCGTCGCCCGCTGCCGGTTGTACGTACAGCTCCTCAAAGGGCGTCTCCCGCAGGAGGCGCCCGTTAGCTACACTGTTGAGCGCGACTCCACCAGCCAAGCAAAGCCGCTTCATCCCCGTCTGATTGTAAGCGTGCCGAGCCATGGCAAGGAGAATCTCTTCGGTGACCGCTTGAATGCTAGCCGCGATGTCGGCATAGTGCTGGTTGCGCCGGGCCAACCTGTCGAAATCCATCGGCTTGGGCTCGAAATAGGAAGGGTAGCCGCTTGAAGGTGTGAAAAAGTGTGATTGTGGATCGCGCGGCTCCCCGAACAATTGGACAAACTTGCCGTTGTACGTCTGCTCAGTCGAGTGATGAAAACTGAAGTAGTCCATGTTCAGTTCAAAGCTGCCATCCCGATGCAATCGGACCAACTTCCACACCTTATCCACGTAACGGGGCTGTCCGAAGGGTGCCATACCCATGACCTTATACTCCCCTTCGTTTACCTCGAAGCCTAGGAACGCGGTGAAAGCGCTGTACAACAGCCCGAGGGAGTGCGGAAAGCGCATCTCCTGGATTAGGCGGATCTGATTGCCACTCCCGCTGCCCCAAGCCGCCGTCGCCCACTCGCCTACCCCATCCACCGTGAGGATAGCCGCTTGCTCGTATGGCGAACAGAAAAAGGCGCTCGCGGCGTGCGAGAGGTGGTGCGAGCCGAACAGGATGCGACTAGGGGGAACACCGAGGCGCTCGTGGATCAGCTGCTTGATCCAGAGCTTATCGGCCAGCCAGGAAATCATTGCTTCGCGGAACACCTTCCAGGACAGCGGGAACGCCTGCATGCTGGTCAGCAACAAACGCTCGAACTTGACGAATGGCTTTTCGAAAAAGGCCACATAGTCCACGTCCCGTGCGCGGATCCCAGCCGTGCGCAGGCAAAAGTCAATGGCGTTCTGCGGAAAGGCAAAATCGTGCTTCTTGCGCGTAAAACGTTCCTCTTCAGCCGCCGCCAGGAGCTCGCCATCACGCAACATAGCTGCTGCGGCATCATGAAAATAGCACGAGATCCCGAGAATGTGCATATGTCAAAATTGGCTGTACGGACCTCCCGAAGGTCGTACGGGATGCCACCCAGCGCCGCCGGGCTTCAGGCCCAGCGGATCGCTGACCAGGCGCACTACAAGGGCGAAAGGTGGGAATACGATTGCGTAGAAGACCACGAGCAGGAGGCGAACTTGGAAATCGGCGATTGCCCGTGCAATGGGAACCCAGCGCCGCCAAGCGCGCTCTAGTATTTTAACCCTCATACTTGACCTTGCCCACCCATCGTTCCCAATACCAAACGACCCCATGGCCGCTGCCGACAGCGACCCTACCTAGAGACCAAACCTTTCCACGGCTCGCCCCATTGGTTCTACGAGGAATACCCATCGGACCTACGTGGTCGGCACAACCGCCAGCGCGTAAGTGCGCGTTCCCAACCAGCCAAAAGCAATTGTGACCCGCCTTTTCCCCCAATTCCGTTTGTGGGACCCTTGTTGCGGTCGCGGCGGCGGGTCAGCGTAAAGCGCCTGCGAAGGAGCGGTGGGGAGCTTGGGAATGGTCGGACGCGCTCATGCTCGCCGCTGCCTGAACACCTCGCAAATGGGGATACCTAGGCGGGAACTCCTAAACGCGCACAAGCCTCCGGCTTTCTCGGCCCCAACGCCGAGCCCCGCTTTTTGCACCTCAACTGCGCCGTTAGGCTCCTGATTCCTGTTTTATACACTAAGCTCACCGCAAGAGTCAAGAGGGAGCCTTCCCTGGTTTTCGCGGACCGCGCTCTGGAACTCCCGGCCCGCGCGGACGCGCCGCTCCAGCTCGGGGAGCCAATCTTTGGGCACGTGTTGGGTCTGCTTGCGTCCCTCGACCATGAAGGTCCAGGTCCAGGTAGAGTGGCCGGGGTCACGGGGACGGGCGCAGTGGCAAGTGGGCTTGCCGGAGCGCAGCCCGCTCTCAAGGCGGTGATTTCCTGCCAGACGAGTCGAATAGGAAAGCTAGGGGCGGCCAGGCGGCCCGCGCTAAAGTGGGATTATGCTTCTCCTCTGGCTGGCCGCCAGCGTGGCCACGTGGGTACCCGCTCGCTGGACCGCCCAAGATCCGCAGTCACTCGAACTGCTCGCAGGCACTCCCATAAACTGCTTGCTGATGGAAAAGGTTTCCCCGGAGTTCCTTGCCGCGGCGTCTTCACGCGGCCTTGCAGTTCTGCTCACCTTGCGGCCCGAGGCTGATCTCGAAGCTGTCTTGCACAGTGCGGTTCACGCCGGACTTTCCGGGCTTGTGCTGGAAGGCGCCTTCGAACAAGCCCAGCGCGAGCGCGCTCGCAGGGCGCTGGCACAGACCGGCCTGCCACTGATCGAGTTGCCTCCCCGCGCACATCTCCGGCTGGACCGTTCTGGTCCCATCTTGGGCAGCTACCAAGGGCTGTGGCCGGGCATACGCGTGAGCGAGAAAGGAGTCGCCCGCGCCGCTCCCACCGGCAGCCCGTGGCTGGAAACCAACACCGGCTTCTTGCGCTACCTGCGCGCCGCTACTGATGCGCCCATTTGGATAGCCAACCGGCCACCCGCCGGCCCCACATCCATGGAACGATATCTGGCCGCGGTAGCCGACGCCGCCATTATCGGCGCGCGCTGGGTGGTGGCTCTGGACCCTGACTTCGACGGTCGCTTGCAACGGCGCGAGGCTAAAGCGCTAGCCGCCTGGAAGCGCATTGCCGAGCATTTGAAATTCTACGAGGATCATCCCGAGTGGAGAAACTGGAAGCCCTCGGGCCAGCTTGCCATCATCATAGACGGCACCAGCGGAGCCTTGCTGGCCAACGGAATCGTAGACATGATTGCCGTCAGGCATGTGCCGCTGCGGGTGGTGCCACGCCAGCGCCTGAGCCAGCAAGCACTCCAGGGAGCCCGCATCATCGTGAGCGTAGACCCCGCCGCGCTGGATGAAGCCGCCAAGCAATTGCTGCGCAGCTTCACACGCGCCGGCGCCACACTGCTCTCAGGACCCCCTGGTTGGAAGTTCCCTGCGCCCACAGTGGACCAAATCACCCTCGACGAGAAAGGCATCGAAAGCCTCGGTGAGATCTGGCGGGAAGTCAATTCCGTTCTGGGCCGCCGTAATCTGGGAGCGCGCCTGTTCAATGTCGCCGGCATGCTCTCCCACTTGCTGGCCAGCCCCGACGGCGCCCAGCTCGTTTTGCATTTGGCCAATTTCACCTCTTATCCGGTCGAAAACATCACCGTTCACCTGCCGGGCAGCTACACACGCGCACGCCTGCTTGCGCCCGGCGAGCCCCCGCGCGAACTCGCCCTGCAACAGATCGAGGAAGGTGTGGCGATAGAAATTGAACGCGTATCAAGCTGCGCTGCGCTGCTGTTAGACTGTAAGCGATGACCCGGAGGGAGTTGCTCGCGTTGTTGGGTGGCGGGGCCTACGCGGCGCCGGCGCGCAGTGCGCCGGTCGCGATCGTTCGGGCCCGCGGCTACGAGCAAGGGCTGGAAGCGGCGGTGGCGGGCCTTTTTGATCAGCTCGGAGGCCTGGGACGACTGGTCAAGGGCAAGACGGTGACTATCAAGCTGAATCTCACCGGCAGCCCCGCCTCGCGCTTCGAGGGACGGCCGCTGGGCTCGACACACTACGTGCATCCGCGCCTGGTAGGCGCCGTGGTGCACGCTATGGGCCGGGCTGGCGCCCGGCGCGTGCGCTTGGTGGAAAGCTGCTGGGCGACCGGGGGTCCGATGGAGGAGTTCCTGCTCGATTGCGGATGGCCCGTGCGGGCTTTGGCCACTGCTGCGCCCCAAGTGGAATTTGAAAACACCAACGCGCGCGGCAAGGGTCGCCGTTACGTTCGCCTGAAGACGCCTCCAGGCGCCTGGATCTACCCGGCCTACGACCTAAACGAAGCTTACGAGCAAACCGATGTCTTTGTCAGCTTGGCCAAGCTTAAGAACCACGCCACTTGCGGCGTCACACTGTCGCTGAAAAACTCATTCGGCATCACGCCCGCATCCATATACGGGGATGACGCCGGCCTCGAGGAGCCCAACGAGAACCCAACTACCGGACGCGCCGCCGTCTTTCATTTCGGCAAGCGGGGGCCTTCGCGCAGCGCACCGCAGGAGTTCGATCCCCAATCCAGCCGCGATCCTGGCTACCGCGTGCCGCGCATAGTGGCCGAGCTGGTCGCTGCCCGGCCCGTAGACTTAGCCGTGATTGACGGGATTGAAACCGTGACCGGAGGCGAAGGACCATGGATTGATGGCCTCCGATTCGTCCAACCCCACTTGCTGATCGGCGGTCTGAATCCGGTTGCCACCGACGCTGTCGCCATGGCCGTCATGGGCTACGATCCCCAAGCCGTGCGCGGCACGCCTCCGTTTCACCGCGCCGATAACACCCTGAAGCTGGCCGAAGCGCTGGGCGTGGGATCAGCCGACTTGCGACAGATCGAAGTGCGAGGCCTTAGTATCGAGCAAGCCCGCTTCCCCTTCCCCGCTTGAGGCTGTCACGATGAGCAGTGCAAGCGCACTCGCCCGGCGGTTGGAGGCCGTCGCTCACCTCACTCTGATCACGAATGCTTCGCTGGCTGCCCGCACGCGTTTTGGCATCGGAGGACCGGCGGATCTGTACCTTGAAACTCCGCGCGTGGAATCGCTGTTGGAAGCCATAGAGGTGCTGCGCCGCGCCGGCCAGCGTTGGGCGGTGATCGGCGCCGGAACCAATCTGATTGCGGCCGACGAGGGCTTTCGGGGGGCGGTCTTGCGCTACACAGGAGCCCGCATCTTGCGCGGCGAAGAAGGCTTGCTGGCCGAAGCTGGCGGTGAGTTGCAGGCTCTGGTGGACTACGCCAACACGCACGGCCTGCGCGGTCTGGAAACACTGGCCGGCATTCCTGGGACGGTGGGCGGCGCCGTGTACGGGAACGCCGGCGCTTACGGCCACTCGATTTCAGAGTGCGTCTGGCAGGTCTGGGCCTGGAACGGCCAGCGGGTGGAAAGACTGGACCAGGCAGCCTGCGCCTTCGATTACCGCGAAAGCGTCTTCAAGCAACGCAAGAACTGGATCGTGCTCTCGGTTGAACTCCGCATGGCGCCGGGCGACCCGAAGGAGCTGGTGCGAACCAGCACCGCACTAATCTCTTTGCGCAGTCAAAAATACCCCCCGGAGATGAAGTGCGCGGGCAGCATTTTCAAGAATTTGATCTACGAGCGGCTGCCACCCGAAGCCATGCGCGCGCTGCCCCTCGAGCTGGTGCGGGAAGGCCGAGTGCCGGCAGCCTGGTTCCTCGAGCAGGTAGGGGCCAAAGGGTTGCGGCGCGGCGACTTGGTTGTCGCCGCCCACCACGCCAATCTAATCTACAACGCGGGCCGGGGCACGGCGCGCGATTTGCGGGACCTCATCGCCGAACTCAAGCGGAGAGTGAAGGAGCGCTTCGGCCTCGAGTTGGAGGAGGAAGTGCAGTTTCTGGAATGAGTGCCGGCGGCGCTGGGAGCCCGCGCCCATTATAATGGGACATAAAAGGGGCGCTGGCATGAAAACGTTCTACCTGGAGACTTTCGGTTGCCAGATGAACGTGCACGATTCCGAGAAGGTAGCCGGGCTGCTGGCGGCCCGCGGCTACACGCAGGTGGACTGCCCCGAGCAAGCCGATTTGATCCTGTACAACACTTGCAGCATCCGCGAGAAAGCCGAGCAAAAGGTTTACAGCCGCCTGCAACAATTCCGCCGCCACTCGGACGGCAAGCTGGTGGCGGTGCTGGGGTGCGTGGCGCAGCAGGAAGGCGAGCGCATATTCGAGCGGGCGCCGCAGGTGGCGCTGGTGTGCGGTTCGGCCTGCTACTGGCGCTTGCCCGAGCTGTTGGAGCGGTTGGAAGGGGGCGAGCGGCGGCTGGCGGCTCTGGAACAGAACACAGATGAAACGTTCGAGCCTCGGCTGGCCCGCCGCCAGAGCCCCTATCGCGCCTATCTCACCATCATTGAAGGCTGCGACAAGCAGTGCACCTTCTGCGTGGTTCCCTTCACGCGCGGCCGCGAGCGCAGCCGCTCCAGCCAGAACATCCTGCGCGAGGCGCGGGCGCTGGTGGCCGCAGGCTACACCGAAATCCAGTTGCTGGGCCAGAACGTTTCCAGCTACCGGGATCCCTCGCCCGCCGGCTGGGACTTTCCCACTTTGCTGGCGGAGGTGGCGGCCATACCGGGGCTCAAGCGTCTCCGCTTTACTACATCGCATCCCAAGGATTTCGATCGTCGCATCGTAACCTGCATCGAGGAAAACCCTGTCCTGGCCAATCACGTACATCTGCCCGTGCAATCCGGCTCCGATCGCGTCTTGCAGCGCATGCGCCGGCAGTACACGCGGGAGCAATACCTGGAGAAGGTCGCCTGGATTAAGGGCGCGCGCCGCGCGATCGCCATCTCCACCGACATCATCGTGGGCTTCCCGGGCGAAACCGAGGAGGATTTCCAGCAGACGCTCTCGCTGCTGGATGAGGTCGGCTACGACGCGGTGTTCAGCTTCAAGTACTCAGCCCGCCCCCACACCGCCGCGCTCAAGCTGGACGGCCATCTGCCTGAGCAGGAGAAAGGCCGCCGGCTGGCCATCTTGCAAGAGCGACAGCGCGCCATACAGCTTCGCCGCAACGGCGAGTGGATCGGCCGTACGGTGGAGGTGCTGGTGGAGTCCTTCAATTCGGCTACCGGGCAGTGGGTGGGGCGCACCTCGGAGAACCGCGTGGTTAATTTCCATGCTCCTGGAGAGCAGAGCAGCTCACTGGCCGGGCGCTACGTGCAGGTGCACATAAGCCGGGCCGGGCCTAATTCCCTGGCGGGCGAGTTGGCGGGCCTATAAGCACCACCCGCCAGCGCCCTCGCGTGTTGTAATGGTGCTTGGAAGGAGACGCCATGGAAGTCGAAATGAAGATCCGCGGCCTGATGATGGATCCGGTGACTAACATGCCGATTGTCATCCTCAAGGACGTCAACGGCAACACCATCCTGCCCATCTGGGTTGGGATCTACGAAGCCAACGCCATCGCGCTGGAAATTGAGAAGGTCTCCACGCCGCGCCCGATGACTCACGATCTGCTCAAGAGCATCTTGCAAGGCCTCAGCGCCGGCGTCCGCAAGGTGGTAGTCAACGATCTGCGCGATGACACCTTTTACGCCATCATCTGGCTGGAAAAGGACGGGCAG
>Ga0123519_10016929_pt1 | contig 10072 bp, 7 predicted proteins | sample YelNatPaOPRAMG02_FD_87396 | JGI IMG/M metagenome (GOLD analysis project Ga0123519, IMG submission 87396) | Hot spring microbial communities from Yellowstone National Park - Yellowstone National Park OP-RAMG-02 (version 2) | ecosystem: Environmental > Aquatic > Thermal springs > Hot (42-90C) ...
CACCTTCTATTCCTTTTTTAATAAGTTCCTGAGGATATTTTGCCTCAACAAAATTTAATAATAGGGGCATAGAATCTATTTTAAATAAACTATCCTCGTATGAGATTTGATTTTCTTCTTTTAGTGGTTTGTTTGTTAAAGTATCTAATGGCTCAATAGAAAAACAAAAGCCATACATAAAGACAATTGTTATTATAGGCAATTTTATTTTGTATAAGATGTTCAACATTAAACTCATTTTATCCTTTAATCAAGAGGTTCAAATCTTATAGAATATGGAAACCAAACTGCAACTGGCTTTCCATCGCGCATTGCAGGTTCAAATTCACATTGTAAAAATGCTTTACGCACAATATCAGATGTTCCATAACCAAGATCATTTAAAATTTTTACTTCTTTAACTTTACCATCTACATCTATTAAAAGTATTACTTTTATAATACCCGAAACTTTTGCCTCTATTATTTCTTTTGTAAGTTCTGGTTTAACTTCTCTTTTTATTTTAGGTGGTGATGTTACTGTAGAAATAGAAACAAGAGGACCAGAAAGATCTTTTTTTTCTGCCTTAATTGTATCTATTTCTTTATCCAGAGTATTTCCTATTTTGCCAATAACAGCATCAGATGCAGTTCCAGATGCGCCAATGCCTGTTGAATAAACTCTTCTTAAACCATAAACGGGTCGCGGTATTTCGCGGTTTGGTTGTTGCTTATCAGAAACATTTTTATTTTCTGAAGGAGCATTAAAATCCTGTTTTTGTCCTAAAACCGGTGCCTTGGTTAGATCTAATATTTCTTTTTTGGGAGTTATGGCAGGTTTTGGTTTTGGTGGTTGGGGCTTGGTTTTTTCTGGCATTACAAATTGCGTTTCTATTTGAGTGATTTTTGTTTCGCCTAATTGCGTTTTTCTTTGAATTTTAATTGACTTAAGATACATTCCAAAGGATAAAAAAATTGTTAATGTTACAATAAAAATAAAACCAAAAGGGCTTTTATGCTCTTTTGGAAAAGTTTCAAATTCGTTTTTTTTTATTAGAATTTGTTCTGGCACTCTTTATTCCTCAATGACTAAAACCGAAAAGTTTGTAAAACCCGCCTTAGAACAGGTGTATAAGACTTTTTTAACAATATTAAATTCTATATCACGATCGCATTGTATTATTATTTTTTTTTGCTTGTCAGATAATAAATTTTTCTTTGAGTTGAGCCATGAATAAATATTTTGGATCAGCAGGCTTTCTGAATTTTTAAAAGAAGAATTTTGTGCAATAATTTTTCCTTCAGAAACAACGGCTTTTTGGGTTATTTCAATCATAAGAGAAGGAACTGGTTTTTCTCTTGATGAAGAAAGGGGCAGTTTAAGATCAGAAGATGGTGTAACAAGTTCTCCTTCTGCATTAAAACTCTGAATTAAAAAAACAAGCAAAAGTGTGAGAATATCAATAAGAGATGTCATTTGAGGTCTTATTAAATCGGTAGAAATAAAACTATTTGACGAGAAATTTGTTTTATTTTTAAAAACCATCAAAAGCCTTTGTTTGGATTTTGAGTCGCGCTTGCGAGGTTTATTTTTTCAAACCCCGCCTTTTTGCAGGCATCCATAACTCTCACAATATATTTAAAAAGTATCGGATCCCCCGACGCAACAATTACCTCATCTTTTATTTCTAAAGACTGGCGATGATTTTTAAGCAAGAGGGTAAGGCTGTCTAAGGGATATTCACCCTTTTTGCAGGAAATAGAATCAAGCATTTTATCTGCCAGTGTAATAGCACAATAATCCTGTGATATTACTACAGTAAGTTTTACTTTTGGCTTTTCTGATGGAAGTGAATTTTTAGCAATTGCTGTAACATCGGGAGGAAGATTCATGTCTATAACTGCAAGATTTGTATAAACAGCAACAGAAACCAAAAAAGGTATAAGAATAATAAGCACGTTCATTATAGGTTTAACATCAATATCTATTTCCGGCTCTATTGCTTCTGACGGTATAAAGCCGTTTGTTTTAACAGACGTTGTTTTCATTTTGAAAGCTTTTTTATTTGATTTAGTGTTTTTATAACAGAATCATCTATTGCTTTTGTCAATTGAGCCTGTTTGTTGTAAAGCCATGTGTAGCAGATCATACAAGGAACAGCCACCATCAGCCCAAAGGCGGTACAATTCATTGCCTCTGCAATACCAGCGGCAAGAAGAGTTGCCTTTTTTGATGCCTCAACTTCTGCCAGAGAAGAAAAAGAAGACTGAAGGCCCGAAATTGTACCCAAAAGTCCCAAGAGAGTTGCGATATTTGCAAAAAGAGAAAGATAGTTAAGCCTTTGTGTCATTCTGGGCATTTCTAATATAGCAACTTCCTGAAGACCTTCTTCTATTTCGGCAACGCTCATACCATCACAAAAGCGCTGGATGGCGGTTCGTAAAAGTAAAATAAGAGGAGAAGAACCTTTTTCCACAAGTTGTTTTGCCTGTTCTTTATTACCCGAATTGAGAGCCTTTATCAAATCATAAACAAGCCTTTGACTATTTGTTCTGCAGACAAAGAAATAAAAAAATACTCTTTCTAAAACAACAGCCGTAGAAATGGCTAAAACAACGAGTATAACCCACATAAACGGCCCACCAGAATTAAAGAATATTGCAATATTCTGAATAATTGAATGAATCATAAAAACTCCATATTAAAAAAATTGTAAAATTATTTTTAAAAACAGAATATAAAAATAGATTGGTTTTTATTCTAAGAAGCATTTTTTTAATAAAAAAAATAAATCATTAATCAAATCATTTATTTTAATTTTATGAAATTTTATGCAGATCTTCATATTCATTCAAAATACTCACGCGCAACAAGTGGTTCTTTAGACTTAGAAAATTTATGGCTATGGGCACAACTAAAAGGAATTAAACTCGTTGCTACTGGCGACTGCCTGCATCCGGCATGGTTATCAGAAATAAAGTCAAAACTTGTTGAATGTGGCAATGGCTTTTTTGAATTAAAAAAAGAATATTGCAGCACCATAGAAAAACAAATACCCAAATCATGTAGAGCCAACGTTTATTTTGTTTTGTCTACCGAGATATCAAGCATATATAAATATGATGGTAAAGTAAGAAAAGTTCATAACGTAATTTATCTTCCAGATATTGTAAGTGTAGAAAAATTAGCCGTACGTTTAGAAGAAATTGGCAACATACGTTCAGATGGAAGGCCTATTTTAGGATTAGATTGTCGCAGTCTCTTAGAAATTGTGTTGTCGTGTAACGCTAATGCAATGTTTGTTCCTGCTCATATATGGACCCCATGGTTTTCTGTATTAGGCTCCAAGAGTGGTTTTGATAGCCTGCAGGAATGTTTTGGCGATCTTACCAGATATATTTATGCTGTAGAAACCGGCCTTTCATCGGATCCGCCAATGAACTGGCGATTGAGCAGTCTTGATGATTTTTTTCTTATTTCAAATTCCGATGCTCATTCTCCCGATAAGTTAGGACGGGAAGCCAACATATTTGATGCAGAAATTTCTTATGTTGGATTTTTAGATGCATTAAGAGGTATATCAAACAATAACACACTTTTAGGAACAATAGAATTTTTTCCAGAAGAAGGTAAATATCATTACGATGGCCACCGAAATTGCAAAGTGAGAATGAATCCAAAAGAAACAATAAAAAATAAAGGATTATGTCCTGTATGCAAAAAGCCTGTTACTGTTGGAGTAATGTCTCGCGTAGAAGAGCTTGCAAACAGAAAAGAAGGAGAAAAGGGATTAAAATGGAAGCCTTATAAATCTTTAATACCACTTGTAGAAATAATTGCAGAATCTTTTGATATTTGTACAGTTTCTAAAAAGGCAAAGGATTATTATCATAAATTGATAAATAATATAGGAAACGAGTTTTTTATTCTTCTTGATTCTCCATTAAGTCAAATAGAAAATGCATCCAATTCTGTTATAGCAGAAGGAATAAGAAGGGTAAGAGGAGGTGAGGTCACAATAAGTGCCGGCTACGATGGTGAATATGGTACCATAAAAATTTTTAACGATAGAGAAAGAAGTTCTATTGCCGGCCAGACAATGTTTTTTGATTTTGAGAATAAGGCACCATCCTTAGAAAATCAACAAGAATCACTATTGGTAAACGAACAAATTTTTGATAAATATGATTCATGCAACCAAACAAATAAGAAAGAATTAGAAATAAATAAAGAAAATCGTTCAGATAAAATATTAAATAAGGCTCAACAAGATTCTGTAGACTACAATGGATTATTTCTAATAATTCAGGCAGGACCTGGCACAGGAAAAACACATACACTTGTTTATCGTATTGCAAAAACCCTACAAAGATGCAATGATAACAAAAAAATATTAGCAATAACTTTTACCAACAAGGCATCAGAAGAAACAAAAGAACGTTTGGCAGGATTATTAGAAATAGATTCTAAATTAAAAAACATATTTATTGGGACTTTTCATGGTTTTTGTGTTAGCCTTCTTCGTAAATACTATCAGCTTGTTTCTTTACCCCAAAATTTTTTAATAGCAACGCAAGAACAACAAAAAGAAACAATAAAAAAGGCTTTTGAAAAAATCTCTTTAAGAAAAGTTGATATTTTACTGGATAAGATTTCTAAAGAAAAGTCTTTTTATAAAAATTGTTTTTCCCAAGAAGTTCAAATTTATAATCGGGCGCTACATGAGAGCGGATATATAGATTACGACGATATAATAATATTAGCAGTAAGACTAATATTAGAAAATGATTCTGTTTCTAAAGAATTACATTCTTTGTTTAAACATATTTTTGTTGATGAATTTCAGGATATAAATTCTGCTCAATATGAGCTGTTAAAACTTCTTGTTAAAGATGGTGTATCAATAACAGTAATTGGCGATCCCAATCAGGCAATTTATGGCTTTAGGGGATCAGATTACAGATTTTTTGAAAAATTTGAGAAAGACTTTATTGGGTCAAAGAAAATTATTCTCACAGAAAATTACAGGAATTCTAAAAATTTATTAATTGGTGCGGGTAACGTAATTTGTGGTGGTAATTTATGTAAAAGTCATTCTGTAGTTTCAAAATTAAGTAAGAATGGAAAAATTATTATACATGAAGCAGAATCAGACAAACATGAGGCAGAGTACATTGTAAATTCAATAGAAAATTTAATTGGTGGCACAAGCCTTTTTTATACCGACACAAAAGACACGGCACAAGATAAAGAAGAATATATTACTTTTGGTGATTTTGCAATTTTATTTAGAACAAATGCTGTTGCAGAAGTCATTGTGGATGCTTTTGAAAAAAAAGGAATACCATACGAATATTGTGGAAACAAACATTTGTATGAATATGATGTTGTTCGTGCTGTATGCTCTTTTTTAAAGACGGCAAAATCACAGTCAAACGAGTGTTCTGATTTTTGCAAATTTATCAAAACAAATAAAAATCTTCAAATTGACAATATTTTAAATGACGCGAGAACTTTTTTAAATCAAAATGATATAAAAAGTGCTATTCTAACCTTAAAATCTTTGCCTTGTTTTTGGAGTCGTGTTGAAAATAATAAAGATAATTCTAAAGCCTTTTCGCGTGTTTTAAATATTTCTGGCAATTCCAATAATATAGAAGATTTTTTTGATTACATTATTTTAGATAAAAGTTACGACATGCTTGATATTAAGCCAGAAAAGGTTTCTCTTTTAACTCTTCATGCATCAAAAGGGCTGGAATTTGGAATTGTTTTTATTGCGGGTTGCGAAAATGGTATTATACCAATATCACGAGAAAAAGATGAGGTTGACATTGAGGAAGAAAGAAGGCTTTTTTATGTTGGTATGACAAGGGCAAAAAGCTTTTTGTATCTTACTTATTGTAAAAGAAGATTATTATACGATAAAACAATTTATTGTAGTCCATCGCCTTTTATTTTAAACATTCAGGAAAATATCAAAACATACGAAAAGTCTATTGTAAAAAATAAAGAATGCGAGCAGATTAGTTTTATTAAACAATTATTTGATAAAAAATAAATATCTTTGTTTATTGGATAAAGTCTTTTTAATTTTTTATCCATATACAATTAATTTTCTTTTTTTTGCTTTACAGGAAGAATTATTGTAAAAGTTGCTCCTTTATCCAATTCAGATTCTGCTGTTATTGTTCCATTATGACGCTCTACTATTTTTTTGCAAACAGAAAGCCCAATGCCCGAACCATGATATTGACTGGATTGTCCATGTAATCGCACAAAAACGCCAAAAATTTGTTCTGCATATTTTTGTTCAAATCCTATACCATTATCGCGAATAATAATTGTACATTTATCATTATTTACAGAAGCTTTTACTAAAACAAAAGGTGCAACCTCAGGTTTTTGATATTTTAATGAGTTTCCTATTAAATTCTGAAAAAGTTGTCGCATTTGCAAAGGATCTGCCTCTATTTCTGCATCTACTTCACATTTGACTATTGCATTTTTATCTTTTATAGATGTTTCAAGATCTAAAAGAACTTCATTTACAACAGATAAGAGATTTACTTTTACAAAAGGATTTGCTTTTGTTGTTACTCTAGAATATGTGAGAAGTCCATTAATAAGGTCTTGCATTCGGTTGCTTGCATTTTGCATTCTTTGAAGATAATCTAAACCCTGAGGATCAATAATATCTTTATACTTTGACATAAGCCTCGATGAAAAGGCAGAAATTTTTCTTAAGGGTTCCTGCAAATCGTGTGATGCAATATATGCAAATTGTTCAAGTTCTTTGTTTGATCGTGCAAGTTGCTGTTCTGCTGCTTTTCTTGCATTTAATTCAATTTTAAGAAGTCTGTTTAATTGCTCTATTTTTCCAATAACTATACCAATAATGGTAAAAATAAAAATAGAAGAAGCACCAATAGAAATATCAACTAAAGAAGAAAATCCAAAAAAAGAAATCTTGAATATAGTATACAAAATAATTAATATGAATCCAAAAATTGATGCTAATAGAGGTCCTTTATACCATGCAATAAATAATATTGGTATAACAGAAAGAGAGACAGAAGTGTCTTCTTTTAAAAAAACAAGCAAAACAATTTGAATAATAAAATAAAATACAATTAAAATTATAATCCAAAAATTAGAACTGTATTGCGAAATATTTTTTAGAAATGAATTATTCATAAATGAAATTTAAATAAGACAATAAACAATAATTAATTATAGGATAATATAAAAATTATAAAGTTGCAAAAAAATAATTAAAATTGTTTTTGATGTTAAAATATTTTTTGCTTATTAATACATAGTGAAAACATTCTGCCTAAACAGAATAACATGTGTTGAATTAGTTTTTTGGCAGTCATTCTGTGCCAAATAGATTTATTTAAGCTACTATTACTTTTTATTTAAAACGCAAAAATTTAAATATTCCAATAGTAATTCTATTACATAATTTTAGTGAATTGTTATCTCTCAATCTTACTGTAAGTAAGTTTTTTTTAAGGTATAAACTACTAATTACATATTATTATTTATATATATATAAAAAAATTAGGGGGGTAGATTATGAGGATAATTAATAATAAAAAAATATCTTTTTTTATATTTTTTGTTTTTTTCTTTTTAAATTATAATTTGTTAAAAGCACAGGGGATACCAAAACCAGGTGAAGATTTTATTTCTATTACAAAAGATGGTATGTGGACATGGTATGGTGAACCAAAGGCTGTTTATTTTGAAGGAAAATACAGAAGAACGTATATGACATGGACCCAAAGAAGTGGTACAAAGGGTATTGCATATTATGATCATGATACAAAAGACACCATGGTAAGAGATTTGCCTAAAATGCCTTATGGTGGCGATGATCATAATCATCCGTCTATAATAATGAGGCCCGATGGAAAAATTCTTATTTTTTGTACAGGTCATGATGGAACAGAAGTAACAGAGCTAATCTCAAAAAATCCAGAAGATATCACAGAATGGGAGCCGGCTATTTATCCTGCATCAAAAAGCTGGTTTTGTTATCCTAATGCAATTTTTCTTAAAGATGAAGGAGACAGTGGAAGATTTTACCTGTTTTTTCGGGATTCGCTGCAAGAGCCATGGTTTACAACAAGCGACGACTGGGGAAGAACATGGAAAAATCCAAGATATCATTTATTCCATGTGTCAACATATCCAAACAGTGCATATAAGCCTTATGTTAAATATGCTTCAAATAATAAAGATGAAATTCATATTGTAATAGAACGTCAAAACAGGCAGGGTAATGCAGCAGAAAAACCAATTTATTTTGCAAAATATAAAAAAGGTGTTTTTTATTCGGTAGATGGTAAACAAATTGCAACAATTAATCAGCTTCCGCTCTTAGATACTCAGCTTGACACAATTTTTTATGCATATCGTTTTGGCTGTAGCAATACATGTTATGATGTGGCAATTGATTCTTTTGGTAATCCGGTAATTGTAATGGATATGTTTAAAGGAACAGATATAAATATTTACTGGTATATGAGATGGACAGGCAAGTCTTGGTATAAAAGGCCACTAATTAACAGCGGAGCCTATAGAGGTGCCCAAAGCGGCTTTGCAGCTGGAATCACACTAGACCATGAAAATCCCAATATATTATATATGTGTCGGCAAATTCTTAAAGAAGCTGCAACACCTTTTAATATTATGGATACAAGCTATACAAACTATACAAATAATCTTTCTGCTTCAAAATGGATTGTTATTGATTCTGTTCATGAACTAGATAAATGGGTTACAAAAGACGGCGGAGTAACATGGGACACAATTCCAATAACAAGAAATTCTGCAAACAAAAATTTTCTTCCCTGTGTGCCGCGTAATCATAAAGAAGCCAACGCAAGAGTCAATCTGATATGGCTAAATGGTATTTATACAAGCATGAGCCCCGATGGCTATAATGCAGCAGTTAGAATGTTTCCATTTAAAGATAACGAAATACCACCGGTTAAAACCATTTTAAAAACAAATAATATGAATTTAGACAATAATTTTATTTCTATCTGTCAACAAAAAATAAAAATCAATATAGAAAACATCAACACAACAGATGTTTGTATCTACTCAATTAAAGGTGAAGTTGTAATTGGATCTAACAAATTAAAAAAACAATTAATTTATGGAATTAATGTTTTTGACTTATTAAAATTTAATCTTGGTAAAGGCACTTATATAATTTTAGTTAAATCAAAAAATTCTATTTTAAAGAAGTCTTTTGTTGTAGTAGAATGATGAAACATTTATAAATATTATAACACCATATTATTTGTTAGATTTTTGAGCTAAATAATAATAAATAAATTTACCTATTGTTAGTGATGCCTTCTATTCATTTTTCTATCATAAAAAAAATATTTCATTTGTTGGGCAAAGTTTCTCTGTGGTTGCTATTTATTTGTCATTTTAATTCTGTGATGTTTTTATAAATTTAAAAAATAAAAAATTATTTCATCTGTTGGGGGAAGTCTCCCCCTGGCTGTGTCGCCGCGAATCGTCCCGCCCTGGCGGGATACCCCCACTGCAAGCCCCCTTGCAGTGGGGGAAGCGTAATACCTGCCGTAGGCAGGGATGAAGCGAGGGGGAGACTTCCCCCACCTAAATAATAATTAATTAATAAAACATCTTGAAAAGTTAAGATAAATTGCATACAGCAAATGAGAGTCTTCCCCTACCTAAAATAAATTTAATTATTTATTGATGATAGGCTTTTGGTTGTTTTAAATTATTAGTTATAAATTTTAAGTTATAAATCATAAATATTTATAATAATATTTGTATTGAATTATCTTAATTTAATTAAATTGCCCAAATTATTTATTTATATTTATCTAAAAAAATTTCTAATTTCTGTTACAATATTTCTTAAAGCTTTTGCCTGAATTTTTTGATCTATTTCAATATGTGGATTGCTAAAATTTCCATAAACTGTGCAATTAAAAGCCTTTCTTCCATCATCACAGTCTTCAAGAGAATTTAAAATAATGCGATGAAAAGATGCTATAAGATTTTTGGAAAATATTCCTTTAATTTTATAACAAAA
>Ga0123519_10016930_pt1 | contig 10072 bp, 9 predicted proteins | sample YelNatPaOPRAMG02_FD_87396 | JGI IMG/M metagenome (GOLD analysis project Ga0123519, IMG submission 87396) | Hot spring microbial communities from Yellowstone National Park - Yellowstone National Park OP-RAMG-02 (version 2) | ecosystem: Environmental > Aquatic > Thermal springs > Hot (42-90C) ...
AGCCATGCGACACAAGCTTACCGTACCCAAGAGATGTGTCGCTACTCGTGGAATTCCCAGAGCATGTGTCGTCAAAAGCACCACGATCTGGCCAATGTCATACAGGTGCGATCGCAGCGGTGCACATGGATCGGTGTAGAGTCCCTGGTTGGGCGTCGTACATTCATTTCGGAACAAGATGGAAGGGATCGTCGTATCCAACTCGGGCCATATACTAAAGTTGGGGTGTATTCGCCCTGGCCTTAGACACTAAGCTTTGCGGGCTTTTTCAGCGACTGCCTCCTATTGCTCTCTCTGATCCCGGGCTCTAAAAGAGCCAGCCTCTGCTGGCCCCCCAGCTCCGGTGCCAGCAGCCAAAGGAGCTTGATGACTGCTTTTGAATCTCAATTTTGTGGCATCTAGCGACGCTCGATGCATTTCGCATATAGGTAGTCGACGCGATGTACGCATCGCTTGCCATTTTCATCTGGTTTGGATACATCCTCGGTGCATTCTTTGCAGCCGTGATGCGTGACTGGGGTCGGGAGCTCTCACCACTCCACGACGCCTTCTCTTCACTGGGCTGCACTGTAGCGCGGTGACACATTCTTCATCGATCCGTGCATGGACTTGATGGGTAGAGAGGGCTCGCCTTGATGCCATCCACTGTTTCGGCACCTGGTGCGGCTCTCTTAAATCACGGGTTGGTCTGGGTGATGCTCTTGTCGACAAAGCTGGACGCTGCTCGCACAGTCACACGCGAATACACGCTACAGAGAATTCGTGAAACGAACGCTTATCATTGATGATACGGGTATCGGAAGGGAAACGCGCGCTAGAGAACAAGCCGAGCGGGCTCGATGCGTCTCTGCTGCCTCTGTGCAACGAGGCTACGCATTCTCTAGAGGACGCGATCGCTGCAATGACTAAAGTCCGAGTACAAGACTCTTTTCCATGCAATGAAAAGCGACTGGCGCCTTTGGGGCCATATCCCATGAATTGCACGTTGCCGCCTGCAAATGCCGCTTCGTTGATATCCTCAAAGGAGAGAGCGAATCACCTTTCGAACGCGTTCGATTATCAGTTTACGTGACAAGTTCAGTCAGCCTGCGGCTTGAGCTTGTAATCCATTCGTCAAGCAACGAAGTCGAATATACGTTCCCCGTCAGTCCTTCCGCGCGAGCTGCTGCGCACACGCAATGCCCTGGAACGGAAAGATCCAAAAGTTGAAGAACGCGTTTTTCGAGCATGCTAACCGTAGCGAGAGGAGCATTGTAAAGAATTTTATATACGCAGTGGATGAAAATATTGTTCATGTTACGAATACATGTTAAGGCAAGTCGCGAATCATGTTTATTCCGGTCACGTAACGAACGGCAGCGGCAGAACTTCGAACCAGCCACCCCGGATTTTCGTCGAACAATCCTATATGTATGTATGCATCCGCAAGTCCTGATCACTGTACTTCGAATGCCAAGTCTGTGCGTCTATGAGAAGATTCTGAAAATATCTCAAGGAGGGAACAGAGCATGAGCACCTCAGCGTTCCATGATCATGAGACTCTACTGCAGATGCTCTGCTATTTTAGCGGATTTTCGCGATACCCCAGAATTTTGCTCTCTTCGAATAAGAAATATTTAGCCTAGTTCTGGGTTCCAGCGGAGCATAAGGAATGGATTCAGTCTGGAGACTAGACGATATTTGAGCAATTCGCTGACGAAGAAACGAAACGGGCGGTACCTATCACACACCAAAAAGCATCGCATGCTGTATACCGCGCAGTTTCATGGGCTGTTCAGGACAGAGCGCTGTTGCTGTGCAAGCCGCGTAGCCATTTGGCGCTGACCTTTACGGATACTGCTTGTGAACACCACGCAGAATTGTAGTTCAGAACGAAAAGCGTCCATTCATGAAGCATTGCATTGACATTGCAATCCGTGCACGCTTGATGCAAGCGGCAATGGGGTTTAATTACAGGGAAAAATCGCGATTCGTCGCGAAACTCCGTGAAAACATGCGTCATAGAGTCGGCGTGTGACGCTGACCAGTCTGTCACCAAATCCGCACAAATCTGCAAGATATGCATGAATGAACGACGATTCATTCGTGCAAGGAAGACGTCCAACTACGCACCGAGGGTCGCGCATCCTGCCACAAAGTCACCTAGCGCAGAGTATGAACGAAGGATACGTCGAAATGACGTTTTCGACAGGCTCACACGATCTGTCTGCGACTCTTCGAGCTGCTTCTCCACAGCCGGTCCCCAGAACCAGAGCTCGGAGTCCCATACGAAACCCATGCGAGGAATGCGCTCGGGGAACATACAAACGAGGCCACCCGGCAGATGCAGCAGGCGTCGCGCTACAAAACCCTCTTCGACATTAGGAACCAGACACACGCTGTCCCCGTTCACGACGTAGAGGCCATCAACTGTTTCAAATCGTGCAATAGAGCGCCGAAGTCGATGGGTGCAAGGCGCAGTTCGGGCTGCCTCACGCGCGAGCAATGCTTCGATTGTACGTCCGAGGCGGCCTTTGCGGCCTTTCAGCTTCATCGATCGTGGCGTGCGTAAGAGCTGTATGTCTGATCCAGTGAGATCGGGATCCTCAAAGCTGCTCCGATCTAAATCGACTTCAAACCGCGAGAGCGTCTCCGGTGCAACTGGCCTGGAGTCAATCGGTTCTAGAGATACTTGTGAGGCGTGCCAACAACACGGCATCTGCGGATAAAGCGGAAAAATGCAAAAAGCCGACTCCTCCTCTGATGGGAACTGGATGCGTTCTAGAACGCTTGTCGCCTTTTGTTCCGCGGCATTCGTCGTGGATGGCGTCGATGTGCCAAGCATCCGAGCTGAGAATGCATCACTGACTTGCAGCCAGCCTTGCGAGGTCGATGCTGTCGCTCGGGAGACGGGCGTAAGCCAGCGCACTCGGACCGCTACAGCGGCACGTTCGCGGTACTCAACAGCTACATCAAGAAGGCCAGACGAGCAACCACATCGCTCGGCCTGTTCTGACGGGATCACAAAACCAAAATTAAGCTCAAACGGTGTATGTGCGGGCGGCACGTAATGCCGACCCACAGCCGACTCAACATGAACCGCAGGAACGCCACCAGTATATGAGCCGTCAGGGAATACAACCGTGCCAAACGGCATGCACCAGTCGTAGCGTGAATCCCGCTCGGTGCTCGAAGTCTCCGGGGATTCGAGTTCCAAGGGAACGAGATCCGCTTCCTCCGGAAGCAACGATGACGGCCGCACATGATGCAAGAACTTCCGCTCTATCAGTGAACCGCTGGTGACATCGTAACGACAGCTCCAGCCATTCCAGGCTTCGTGAGCAAGGCGCGGCTTTTCAAAAGAGAGCACCTGCGGAGGCCAGTCGGCACGGCGGAACGTCGGGTCCCGACCCGGTGTCTGACCCAGCTGCTGCCGATACTGCTGGAGAGCCTGCCTTAGCGTGCTTCGTGGGGGCAAAAAATCTGCAGCCTTCTTCGGCGGACCATCCAGTCCTAGCTTCTCGGCATGCTCTGCGAGGAACGCGGCGACTTGCTGGTCAAGCTCCAAGTCCTCAGGAGAGGCGAGCGGCTCGTTGGCGAAAAGCGTGCCCTCGTTTTCCACGAGCTCCTGAAGAAACCGCTGAAATCGTGGGTTATCGAGGTTGATCTCTTCATCAGGAGGGACCGATGCCCACTGTTCTGCTACCTCCTTTCCGTAGCGCTGCTCGAGGTCTCGGCGCACCATGTTGCAGAAGAGTTCGTGAAGGCGCCGCAGCTCCGTGAGCTCGTCTGGCGCGCTCTCGGTTGCACTGCCCACCGCCCGCTTACCGTGAATGGACGCTGTCAGTGGTGGCTCCTGCTCAGGCCCGCTCGAGAGCGCGCACCCGAAAAGCGTCGACCCAGAAGTACATCGCCGAAGAGCCCGTTTTCGAGAAGCGCCTCGCCGCCTGTAGCAACAGCGCCCTGACTGCACCGGAAGCTGTGCCTGGCGCTCCACCCGACTCAAGCTGCAGCGTTGAGCTTGCACACCTGCGGAAATTCCAATGAACATGTGATCCGTAAACTTGGTGTCTACCGAACACGATCGATTCCAACTGCAAGCCAGGAAACGCGGTCCAGCGCAGCACCTGAAGCTGCGTTGGAAAGTCAACCGCCGTCGGCCGCATGCCCGTGGCCGCTTGTGCAGCTCTGGTACCGCCGAGTAGGGTCAGTGTGCTGGGTAAACGTTCTTTCTTAGCGAGCGTTGTGTGGGCTGTCGTGTGTGTGTGTGTGTCCTTTATCACACGGAAGGTTGTCGCAGTGGGATCAGAGCGAACATCGTAGGTCTTGAGCGTAAGTTGCTGAGACATTGTACAACAACAACAACAACAGCAGCAGCAGCTGAGGCCTGGGGTTCGCTCGGTGGAGAACACGTCGTCTGCTGCAGGCTTGCCGAGGCGCACATCTAGCGGCGAGGTACCTCCCTGCTAGCACCTAGACTTGGGCTGAATTCTTCCAGGACGTAAACTGCACCCTCACCGGTCACACTCGATACAGGTACTAGCAGTACTTTGGCTATGGTTCGTTTGTCTCAAACTGCTGCTGGACGGAAGCGGAGGCGTGGGAACGCGGGTGGACGTGATAGCGCGTACAGTAGCGACCAAGTGCAGGTCGTCGAGCACGAGATCCCACTTGCACCTGGTGAGGGCATCATTGGCGTAACCACTTCATCTGGTGCTGACCTTGTTGTCGTTCGAGAGAACGGCTTGATCGAGTGGCGCTCGCCACGATATCGCTACCACGCAGAGAGCGTACTCGCTGCGCACGCTGCAGTTCGGGGCAACCGAACGATAACGGCTGCTGCTTTCCTCGCAGTTCCTGGAGGACTGCTGCTTGCACTAGGTGACGCTCAGGGGCAAGTTCATTTTTATGACGCTCTGCAGGCTGTGCTCTTGGAGTCTGTGTGGACAACCCGCGGCACAGCAGTCGCAAGTTTAGCGTTTCGCCCGCTCGGTGAACGGCTCGAAGAAGAGGCGGTCATCGCCTGTGCGTCCAAGGACGGCAAACTACGCCTATTTCGGGGCCCTGCAGCCGTCGGAGATGCATATCATGCCGCACGCGGTGTCATGCAGGCGGCATGGTATCTCGAACGGACGCTGCTGATCGCACCAAACGTACCGTTGCAATGTCTCGACTGGTCCCGCAGTGGTGATGCAGTTGCAGTGGGTACCGCTGACGGTCAGGTTCGGCTGCTGTCACTGCCGTCGGGAAAGAGTGAAACCATCGCTCTTTTGAAAAGCGCCGGTAAAGCGCTCAGCGTTGAATCGCTCTCCTGGAATGGTGCGGAGACGGGCGGTTTCCTCGCCACCGGTGATGCCTCTGGTCGCGTTCTGTTCTGGTCTCTGGACCCGTGGACACGCGGAAAAGCGTTGGCTGTCTGTGAATCCTTCGAAAACTGTCATGGAGCTATCACACACTTGCGGATTCTCGGAGCGAATCTCGTGTTGTTTGGCTCGGCAGATGGGAGCGTCGGATTCCTCCAACGACTGGAGGCACGGACGCCCTGGTTCGTGAGCGGGCGCCCTCAGCGGCTGCATCGACGTGCCGTACGCACCTCGTGTGCAGTTCGACCTGCATGCAGTGACGCTTTCGGCATCGCCACTGGTGCCGACGACGCGCTGCTCTGTCTGATTTCGGACTTGGCTCGACATTTGGAGTCGCCGGAAAAGGTGACGCGCTACGGAGCACTTCGGGCCCCTGGTCAGCTCCGCGTTTCCTGTTGGCCTAGTTCGGAGGGGAGCTGTTTCGTGGCGGACTCGCCAGTCGAGCGCGTGTTACTCCAATGCAAGGCGAATACGCGCTGCGAGTTGTGTGTCGATCGCTATCGATTCACGACTCAGGCTTTGTTGGCAGCGGGAGACAACGGAAGCGCCAGCCTCACACTGGGTCATCCACAGGGGGCGTTCTGCTTGTTTGTACACACAGGAGGCGCAGCGCTGTACGCGCTACGGAAACATAGAGCTGAGCGCATCCCGCTCTCAGAAAAGAAAGCCGGAATACTCAAGGGAGCGATGATGGGGGCTGCGGTGCACCCCGACACGTTTGTGGTGCTCGCGAGCGACAAGATTCATTTGCACGTTTTGTTCGTTCAGGAAACCAATACGACGTCGCAGTGGAAAACTCGAGTACGTTCGCTGCGGCTGCAACAAGCGGACGCTTGTTGTTTATTGGGTGCTGGTGAGAATGAGCTCGCCGTCGCGTATCGAAGCGGCGTTGTAGAGCGATTTACACTGGAGATCTCGGAGAATCACCATCCAGAGTTGAGGACTCAACAGAGGATGCTGCTAAGCGCACCCGCATGCGCGCTCTTCCTAGATTCGCCTCGTGGTGCGCTATGGACCATAGATTCAGATCACATTCTGGCGGAAAATGGTGAAAAAAAAGTGCAACTCCCACAGCCAACCGTTGGATGCTACTATCTTCTGCGCGGCGGGCCGGGGAGCTCGCTCCTGGCGGCGACGCGCTCCTGTGTGCTACAGATTGACGTGCCATCATGTGGCGCATATCGCAGCCTCTATACCTGCCGAGACTGCATCTGGGGGCTGAATTATGCCTCTGCAGCGAATGCGCTTCTGGTTGTACACGGTGCCGATTCGTATGCTGCTGATTTGGCTCTGGACGAAGCGCTCGGGCGGAAACGTTTCGGCATGGAAAGGCGGTTTCGTGGACGCCACACCCACATTATGAAATCCGCGACAGCTCGTCCACGGCGTGCGCGCTCATCCATGATTCGGTCGTGATACGGCTTGTGGGCGATTCGCTTCGCAAGGCGCCAAGTGGACGCGCAGTTCAAGTTCTTCTTCTGCCTCGATGGATGTGCTCGCTGCCTCGCTTGGAACTGGAGCAGATCAATACACTCGAAATTGCGAGCAAACCTATCGATTCGTGATAACGACGAGCCCGACTCCAATCGTACCATCGCATCAGCGCTCAGAAAGAAGCGTACGATCGCGTCCATCGCTTCTTCGTGTTGCCTGGAAGCGTGTGGAGCGTGCTTTCCAGGTGGACATGCTCGCGGGACGGCGACCGCAACGCTGCAACGCAGCAGTGCGCCACAATGACCCAGACACAGCACTTTGGCGCGTATTGTGATTAGCGGGATCCACTGCCGACGCTTTTGTGCTCGTCACCGATAGGACTGCAACGTAGATCGCGAAGATAACGGGCATTCAACGGACGCTCGGCTCGTAAACGCTGAGATGCTACCAGATCCGAGCGTTCATGGAGCGCCAACCATTCATGCCGATGGTCTGGGCCGACGCTTTTTCGACAACATAAGCGCCATTCGCTCCGTCGGAGCACATGCTCAGAGGAACGGATATCGCTTGTTCCGTAGAGAGCGATCCATGGCGGGCCGCGATCCGAGTGATCGACGCGCATCGGCCTCGAGATGCCTCATCGGCACGCACTGGAAACAGCGACGACATCCTTGCCACGCAGAGAGTTTCTGCAAGGCTCTTTCGACAGCAAACGACCGCACAGACGCGCTTTGCAAAGAACGTTATGTTGGCATCGTGCGCTGTTTACGTGATACCCAATGGTAGCGCCCTGCACCAGGGTTGCGCTACGGTGCGCATGCATGACGTCTCAGGAGGTACACGTGTCCGCGGCAGCGATCTGAATCGCGTATTTGTCCTCTTTATACAGTCTTATACACCTTTGCAGCAGACTCTCATGCGTGTCGGCCTCGTACAACGTCACAGTCGTGCAGCGAACGCCTTTGGGGCGCCTCTCCGACGGTTCATGCCCCCGGCTCCTTCTAGCTGGCAGATACGGTTCGTGTGCTGAGCCACGCCAACTGGCCGGAGCGAGTGACGAAAATAAAGTCGCTCGCGCTTGTCGCCCAGCATCCCGTTGTCATCGTGATCATGGAGGCGGCAAGTCGCTGACTCAGACGTGAGAGCCCCGTGGCCAGCTTTCTACTTGGTGTCGTTTCGGAGCCGTCCGCAACACCCCCTGCCTGATGTGCCGACCCTGGCTGACCTCTGTCTGTGGATGATGCCCCGCTCTCGATGGAGATCCATACGGGCACGGGTGCGTCGCCGCCCACCAACAGGCGATCGTCGTTCTGCGCTCTCGCGAATGCACAGCAAAAGGGAAGCGATTGTCGATGGAGCGTTCGGCCGGTGTCCAGGCTCGTGAGTGCAACCTCGCCAGGACGCGACGCAGTGCATACGCATCGCCAACGCTGCCAGAACAGCACATCCACGATCTCCTGACAATGCATCCAACCGAGAAAGTCGATTTCTGGATGCATCAGCTTTCCGCGGATGAGCAGGAGGAAGCCGGCTGTGTATCCGACGGCCACCACCAGATGCGAATCGCTCTCGCGAACTGGTTCCGTGGCGGTACCGTTCCGTCGGGCTTGCTCGGGTGATGCAGCCGCGTTCGCCGTCGTAACCAGCGCCGGTATCGGTGCCTGCACAGCTAGCGCCGAGACACCAGCGACAGGCGCAGCAGCGCCCAGCCATTGCCGTATCCGCTCTGGTGCGACCAGCGAGAGCGGACCTGCGTGCCACGCTGCGTCCAGGTAGGTCACCCGCCCGGAGACGTGCCCAGCGATGACGGCACCACTGGGCAATGGGTGTAGCTTTGTGACGTACTCACGTTCGGCCGGCGAAGGCACGGTGGTTTGGTCGTCGAGGACGAGAATCGTGGAACGGGTTTCAAAGCCGAGCTCACCGCTCTCGCATGCGTAGCAGCGCAAGGAGAGGTCCTCGTGGGCTACAAGAACCTCGTTGCTGGAGGCGAGATAGGTTGCTGCGGTAGCCCGCAACACGCGAGCGCCCGCTAGCCCTCCGAGCTGAACGACGCCGCTTTGCTTGCGCTCCGCACGGAGTCGCTCGGGGCACTCGAAAACGACGCATAGCCGGCGGTCGACGAGCTTATCCTGCCATCCAAGCTCTGGATTCCAGCGGAACGCTTCGATTGACGTCTCTGTTACCACGAATACTGCTTGGAACTCGGCATGATAAAAAGTGCACAGTGCGTGAGCGCTGCGAAGACGAGGTCCCAACACAGCCGGCGACAGCTCAGCGGCTCGCTGCACCTTTAGCAAGGGCGTGGTTGCCCACTCCATGCCCGAGTCCCTAGGTAGTGGCAACTACGAAAGACGCCAAAAAGGCAGCGTAGGCCGCAGACTCTGTCGTTCTGGAAACGGCAGACGGAAACGCACTCATAACCACGAGCAGCGGAGCCAGCGCCAGCATGCCGCGTTACCTGGGAGGGCGTTCGAGTTGCGAGCAGGCGCCACGAAGCAAAACGCCGTTGAGCTCGTTTTGGACGCTCCAAAACTGGCCGCAACGCGCCTTTTTGGCTGCTCTCGTTCTGATACTAGTGACCCGACAGTGACGCCGAAAAGACCTGGACTCGTTTGTGTGTTCTACGCTGCTTGCCAGAATCGACGCGTTTGACGGTGCTTGCTGGTCGGCGCGAACAGGCTCCCGCGCCCAAACGGCACACGAAAGCGCGGTCTCTCCGGCTGGTCAGCCACAGACGCAGTGCTTCAGTCGAGACACGGAAGTTCGACAGAGTAATTTGCAAGTTTCATAGACGCGATGAGGAACCAGTTGCGGATGCTGTTCGCTTTGCGTCGTTCCAACGCAGCTATCGGCTTTGTAAGTGCGCGCAACCTATTCTGGAACCGGAAAAGTCTTTCACGGCCACTGTGCGCACCCTGAAGCGCTTGGAGCTTTCATCAAACTGCATATCAACGCATCCTGCGACTTGTCAACATCACTGCCGCCCGATATCGACCGGCTGCTCGCTCGCAGCCGTATCATGCCAGCCAGCCAGCCAGCGACTCCGAGACAGCGACTCGATATCAATAGGACGCAGGGACAAACTCTCTGGTTACCATATTACAAAGGCTCGGGAAAAGCACGTCAGCGAGAGTGTAGCGAGCCTCGATGACCCGAATCGATGCGATGCACGTCACCGCCCGTATGGCTATCCATAAGGCCGCGGATGCGATTCGGAACGCTGTGGGCGCGGTGGCGCATCAGGCGCACCGCGGGAAATGCAGTGCGCTGTCCCAGTTGGATATGCGTGCAAC
>Ga0123519_10016931_pt1 | contig 10072 bp, 7 predicted proteins | sample YelNatPaOPRAMG02_FD_87396 | JGI IMG/M metagenome (GOLD analysis project Ga0123519, IMG submission 87396) | Hot spring microbial communities from Yellowstone National Park - Yellowstone National Park OP-RAMG-02 (version 2) | ecosystem: Environmental > Aquatic > Thermal springs > Hot (42-90C) ...
AGACGCGCCCCTGGAGTAGCCCATGGACTTCAGGGTATCCGTGGTGACAACGGACTTGCCCCTCTTCATGGCGTCGTTGATCCTCTCGGAGGTCAAGAGGGGGCATTTGATCTGCACGAAGTGTACGTCCTTCGGGCTCTCTATCCCCGCGTCTTTCATGGCCTCCTTTACGGCCTTCGCGACCTCCCGCACCTGGACCATCGTCCCTATCTCCTCCGGCAGGAAGTCCCTGGTGAAGGCCACGCCGATCGCAAGCCTCTTCTCCTTTCCCTCCGCCGCCCTCACCTCCTTCCTAGTGAAGATGGTGGCATGCGGGGACATGACGCCCTCGCACCCCCCGGAGTTGACCAAGGCGACCCTCTTGCTCACCTGCTCGCGCGGGATGCCCAGCTTCTCCGACAGGAGCAATTGGAAGGCCAGCGTGGCGAAGCCCCTCGTGAAGTCATTGACGTTCCCGTTGCCCTCCGTCTTGGTTATTATGGCGACGATGCTTCTGGGGTCGATCTCCCCGGAATCCATCAACTTCCTCAGTTGGGAAACGTCATCGGGAGCATCCATCGGGATCCTATAAACTCCAACATCCATCATATTTTATTCCCTACTTGAATCCCTCAGCCAATCGCTTTAAAGCTTTCTCGAAGCACTCCATCGGCGCCCTCGTCAGCCCCGCCCCTATCTGGCCGATCCCCGGCTCCCTATGGGCTATCCCGGTGTTTATGAAGGGCGCGATGCCGGTCGCGATGACCCTCCTGACATCTATGCCCGTTGGGGTGCCCTCGAAGTTGAGGTTTGGGATCGTGAAGTTACCATTCTTGGCGACCGTGATCTCGTACATCTCCCTCGTGTAATCGATGGCCTCCTGGGGGGATCCGCCGACGAATTGTACTATGGCCGGCGCGGCCGCCATGGCGAACCCACCTATCCCGGCCGTCTCCGCGATGCTGCTGTCGCCCAGATCCGGGTTCGCGTCCTCGGCCTTGAAGCCCGGGAAGTAGAGGCCTTTGACGAACGGCGCCGGGGCCGTGAACCACTCCTCGCCCGTCCCAGCGACCTTCAGGCCGAACTCCGTCCCGTTGCGAGTCATAGCCCTGACTAGGGACGAGCCCTCGAGGCCGGCCAGCGAGTCCATCGTCGCCTTGCAGGACGCCATCGAGAGGTTCAAGAAGAAGTGATCCGTTTCCGATAGGTATTTGGCCACCTCCCCCACGACGCTGTTCGGGAGGCCCGCTCGGAGCAGGTGGGGCATGAAGGCCCTGGTGAAGAGCGATGTGGCCGCCACGTTCCTGTTATGGCATTCGTCGCCCATGTGGAGCGCCCGAGCTATGAGGTTCCTCAGGTCTATCTCGCCGGCCTCCTCGATGCCCGCCGCCAAGGCCGGGGCGAGGGCCTCCTCGATCCACCGGAGCCTCTCGATGACCTCGGGGCCATAGGCCCCGAACCTGAGGACCTTGCCGAATCCTTCGTTTATGTTCGAGTAGGCGAAGTTGCCCAGCGCCTTGTTCCTGACCACGAATACGGGCATGCTGGGGGATATGACGCCGGCCATCGGGCCGACCGCCGAATGCTCGTGGCACGGTTCGAAGGCTATATCGCCCGACCGGAGCATCCTCTCCGCCTCCTCCGGCGAATCCGCCAACCCCTCCAAGAGGGCCGCGCCGATCATGGCCCCCCGCATGGGGCCGCACATCCTCTCCCATGCCACGGGGGGCCCGGAATGGAGGAATATATCCTCGCGCATCCTTGGGATGGCCTCTAGGGCCTTTTTGATGCCGACCAAGACGGGTTGGCTCTTCAGGATCCTCTCGATCCCCTCCCGGTTCGCCCGATCGATTTCATCCCTCTCGAGCGAAGAGAGGAGCTTCATCTTCTCCGGATCGCCACCCGCGGGTGGCCTCCAGTCCAAATGGATCACATCGATGTTTTGCTCCTCCAGGCTTTCGGCGAACGATTCCAAGCCCAAATTGACTACCGAGATCTTCTCTCCCGTAATCCCCATCAAGGCTCACCTCAAATGAAGGACCTTCTCGAGCCTGCCCCTCGTGGCGATCAGGGAGGCCATACGGGCGGCCTGGGCATTGCTCGGCATGACCACAACGCCCGCGTCCTCAAGCTTCCTCACTTGGGTGCTGAAGCTTTGCGGGTCTTCCTCCGTTCCAACCACGGAGGCCACGAAAGAGATATAGCGGCCCCTCCTTTCGGCCGTAGCCCTCGCCTCCTCTATGAAGGGCACCAAGGCGCCCGCTGGATCCGGGTGGGCTCCATAACCCAAGACCACATCTAACAATATGACGGTCACGCTCGCATCCTTCGCCTCTCGGAGGATCCGCTCCTGCCTCTGCCTCGGGTCTATCATCGGGTGAGGCCTGCCTTTGGTGAACTCCTCTTCGCCCATGTCGATGCACATATTGCCCCTGCCGGGTTGGAGGCCGGAGATTTTGAGCTTGGGATCCATGGGGGTATTGGAGTATATGGGGCCCACCAATCCCGTCAGGACCGTTATCGATTCCTCGCAGAGGGATCCGCCGGAGAACAGGCCGCGCACGAACCTCTGCCTCCCCGCGAAGCGCCTGTACTCCGACCTAGCCTTCGAAAGCACTTCCTCCTTCTTCAAGGTAAAGGGCCTCGGCACATACCTTCTCTTCAACGCGAGCGAAACGGCCCGGAGGGCCGCCTCCTCCAAGGTCTTGGCTGGGATGCCACCGGCCTCCTTGATGAGGGCGGAGGTCCCGCCGATGAAGTCCACGACGACGGGCTTCTCTACTTCCTCGATAGCGCGAGCCAGCTCCCGCTCCACGTCTGGATGGGGGATCTTAGAGATCAGGACGATGACCTCGGTCTCCGCGTCTCCCTCCAAGAGCTCTATGCCCTGTAGCATCATCACGCCGCCGACCTGCCGCCAGAGGTCGCGCCCCCCCGTGCCTATTGCCTGCGTAATGCCCGAGCCGTTCCTGTGGATCAACGCCGTGACCTCCTGTATCCCGGTCCCGGCGGCCCCGACGACTCCTATGGGCCCCCTCCTGACGGCGTTCGCAAACGCCAAGCCAGCGCCGTCGATGATCGCGGTGCCGCATCCGGGCCCCATCATCAGGAGGCCCTTCTCCCTAGCGAGCCTCTTCAACTCTACCTCGTCCTCGAGGGGGACGTTATCGCTGAAGAGGAGGACGTGGAGGCCCCTCCTCAACGCCTTGAGGGCCTCCAACTTCGCGAACTCCCCTGGGACCGATATGAGCGCCAGGTTCGCCTGGGGGCTCCGGCCCAAGGCGCCTTCGAGGCTCTTGGGTCGGATCTGGCGCCCCCGCGCGGCTGGCCTCCCCGCTCGCAGGAGCTCATCCGCAGCCGCCAATCCGTTCCGAGCCATATCCTCCGATGCTGCCTCGATCACTATGACCAAGTCGTTGGGGGAGGCGGATCTGGCCTCATCGGTCAGGAGCCCCGCCTCCTGCAAAAGCTTCTTGTTTTGCTCGGTCGCCATCACCGCCCCGACCTGCTTGATGCCCTTGAGCGAACCGAGCTTGCTGGAGATCGCCATGAGCGAGCTGGAATCCTGATAGGTGTCCTTCTTAACGATCGTGCTCAAAACCATAGTCTACGCCTCGCCGCTGCTTGCGGCGGCTTTCGAATTAAAGCTTTTCCAATCGGGGGCTACAAGGGCCTTCCAGACCGCTCGCGTAGGATCGATCGGGATCGGAGGGCCGAGGCCACCGAGCGCCTCGCTCTAGAACGAAAACCTTTAGGATCCGTGAGTCGAAATTGAATTGGCCAGAGGCCAGCCGAGTTCGATCGTCCGGGGAACTCATCCGGTGCGGCCATTTGATGCGAGCCTTCGGAATCTCAATGGGCTCGTCTGCCCAAAGGGCCCTCAATAAGAGGGGCGAGATCGGGTGGATCCACAGCGTCTTCCATAATGCCCTGTATATCCTGACGGGGGATTGGAGGCTGATCGGGGTCGTCGGCCCGAGATCTTACAATATGCCGATCAACCTAAAGGTTTGGCTCCCGAAAGGGTTGGCGATCGGGGATTTGGGGTTGAGCCAGGGCATCCCGGTGCGGCGCTCTGGCGATCTGCTAATGATTGGTGGGGATCTTTCGGTAGACCTTCGCGGGGTAAGGATCTGGAAGCCCGTCAGGAAGCCCCTTGAGGTGTTGGATGAGGCCGGGCTCTCCCGTTCCATAAAGGAAGTCGAGGACGCTGCATCGGAACGGGCCTCCGCCGAGGGCTTCGGGCCATTGATCTCCCATAGGGAGGGCTTGATCGCCAACGACCTGGGGGGTATTCCCTCGGATGGACCGATGATATCGAAGGCCGCAAGGGGCATAGCCAGCCTCTTCAAGGCCGTCAAGGAGCGCGATCCGATCGGAATCGATCGGAGCGTGACCGGTTTAGTTGGCTTGGGACCCGGGCTCACGCCCTCCGGTGACGATTTCCTGACGGGATTCTTGGCGAGCCTGGTATTCGGGGCGAGGGGTTTCCCCCATCGATTTAGCTTCCCGATCGGTAGCCTGCGGGGATCGGTCCTGAGGGCGAGGGCCTCGACGACGCTCGTGAGTCGGGAGTTCCTCTTACACGCGGTCGAGGGGGAAGTTGCCGAACCGGTCAACGACCTCATAGCGGCCCTCTTCGACGGAAGCCCCCAGTTGCGCCCGCTGACTCATGAAGTGGTCGATATGGGTGAAACTTCGGGGTGCGATATAGCACTAGGCGTCATCGTGGGGGCCTCGCTATTCATCCAGAGTATGGGGTAGCCCGTGGGCTTAAATTTTAAATAAAAGGGGGTTTTCGTTTCGGTCTGCGCTGCGGTAAATCGTCCTGCGAACGAGTCCGGATGGCCAGCGGCATCAGCGCATGAAGCCGGCGATTATGGACAGCGCGATGGCGATCACCAAGGCGATGGGCATGTACGGGGCGTTGTTCTTTATAACCTTTGGGATCTCCGTCTTGAACCCGTGCGCGGTTGCGGCGACGTTTATCTGAACCGGGCTTATCATGGCCCCATAAGCTATCCCGTAGTTGACGAACCCAAAGGCCCATATCGGGATCCCTGCCTCCTTGAGGACGGGGAGGATCAAGGACATGACCATCACCGTGTAGGCTCCAGCGGGGACCCCGACGGCAAAGCCGATGAGGATCGCCGCCACCACAACTACTTGCAATGGAACCGTCCTCACGAGATTTGCCAAAGTCGTAAACGTCCCGATTTCCGCTATTACGTTGATGAACCCTAGGAAGAACCCAGCGTAGAATAGGTACCAGAGGATCGGCCTCCCTCCCTCGATGAGCCATTCTCCGATCTTGTTCGGGTGGACCTTGAGGCAAAGGGCCGTGACGATTATGACGAGGAATGGGGTTGAGATTATCGTGAAGATCGTCTGCTTGGTGATCTGGTTTATCGCGGGGCCCAATATGATCATTATCAGGAAGAAGATGAACGGGAAGGCCCTCACGATCATCGTGGATAAGGGCTTCTCCTCCCCGATGGCCGCATTAGTTGTCTGGGCGGTATTTTGTTGAATCGAGGGAGCCGCCTGGGCCTCGATCGCCCCTGGCCTGATCAAGCCCCTCTGGGATGCCTTTCGGGCCGAGTAGACGGCTATCGCGATGCCAACCGCCCACATGAAGAACGTGAACGGCCTCATCATATCAGCGTAGGCCGGGACCTCGATGCCCGCTATCTTCGCCGTTACGGCCGATTCGGCCGAGGAGGGCGAGGTGGTCCAAGACGTGGGGGAGACGATCGACAGCCCAGCGACGACCCCAGGTATCCAACCTACCGTAGAATATATCAACGGAGCCGTTATCAGCGTGTTGGCAGCCCCGCAGCCGGCCATATAGACCGCTGCCGCCTGCGTGAAGACCATCAAACCCACGACGATCTCGATCCTCTTCTTGAAGATCCTCTGTATGAGCTCCACGAAGGCCTTCGTCCCACCAGCGGTGGCGACGAACATCGCTGTGGAAGCATATATGATCACCGAAACTATCCCGAGGATCCCGGTGATGCCTCCAACGAAGACGGAGGTTATCTTTGGGATTGTCAAGGGCTTATCCAAGAAGAGCCATCCGAAGATTATCGCAAGCAGGGCCCCAGTGAACCCCGCTATTTGGACTTGGGCCCTTTTGCCCCTCAAGCCCATCGCCATGGCCAATATGACCACAAGGGGAACGACCTGAAGTATCTCGTTGAGTGCCAAAATCCACACCATCTTTTCCTTTGGTGTCCTTCCGGAATAGATGAAGGGGTTAATAAAATTTGTGGAGAAAGACTTTTAAGTCTACATTTCTCAAAAACTATGTGAACGGAACTCTCGTGATCGCATTAGGGGGGAATGCGATCAAAAGGGCCGACCAATTGGGAACGGCTGAGGATCAATTCCGCAACCTGGAGATCACTTGCGATCAGCTGGTCGGAGTGGTGGAGAGGGGCTACAGGCTGGTCATCACCCACGGCAACGGCCCACAGGTTGGAAACCTTTCGTTGCAACAGGAGTTGGCGAAGGGCTCGGTCCCGCCTCAGCCGTTGGACATCCTGGGGGCCATGACCCAAGGGCAGATCGGATATATGATCCAGCAATCTTTGGGAAATGCCCTAAGGAGGAGGGGTTTGAGCGTACCGGTGGTTACAGTGCTCACGCAAGTCATCGTCGACCCCAATGACCCTGCCTTCGAGGACCCAACGAAACCCATCGGGCCGTTTTATGACGAGGAAGATGCGAAAAGGGCGTCCAAGGAGAGGGGTTTCTTCATCAAGGAGATAAAAGAGCTCGGCGATAAACGCTTCAGGAGGGTCGTCCCATCGCCAGACCCTAAAGAAGTCGTCGAGAGGGATGCGATACGCAAATTACTGGAGCTGGGATTCATAGTCATATCGGTCGGTGGAGGAGGCATACCGGTCATCGCGAAGGATGGCCGTCTGAAAGGCGTTGAAGCGGTCATAGATAAGGACCCCGCAAGCGAAATACTCGCTGAAAGCATAGATGCGGACGTGTTGATGCTTTTGACGGATGTGGATGCGGCTCGCTTGAACTATGGAAAGGCCAACGAGGTAAAGCTCGGCCGCGTTAGCGTTGCAGAGATGGAGGCATACTATAAAGAGGGACATTTCCCACCTGGTAGCATGGGGCCCAAAGTCTTGGCCGGGATCAGATTTGTGAAGAGGACCGGCAATGAGGCGATGATAACTTCGCTCGATAAAGCTATAGACGCCTTGGAGGGCAAGGCCGGGACGCTGATTTTCAGATAGGAAAGAAGCGATGGATCTCCATATATGACTGGCGTTGTTCTGTAGCCTAAAAGGAGCCTTCGCAATCCCCATTGACGAACGTATGGGGCCTTCGGGTCACTTCAGGCCGCGAATCGCCTCGATGAAGCTCTTCGAGGTGGAAACCCAGCCGAATATTCCGCCCTGCGCTTTGATCATCTTTATGCCAACCTCATGGAATTCTGGGAAGTAAGAGGCAACGCAATCCTCTAGCACTAGGCATTCATAGCCCCTATCATTCGCTTCTCTGACGGTCGTATGTACGCATACCTCAGTTGTGACACCGGTGATGATCAAGTATTTGATTCCCCAATTTTGTAAGATGAGGTGGAGGTCCGTTGCATAAAAAGATCCCTTTCCAGGCTTATCGATTACGGGCTCGCCCTCCAACGGCTTAAGCTCATCTATGATTTCATGGCCTCTATAGCCCCTCACGAGGACCCTCCCCATCGGGCCTTCATCCCCGATGCGTACCTTCAACTTCCCCCTCCTGATTTTGCTTGGGGGGCAATCCGACAGATCGGGGCGGTGCCCCTCGCGGGTGTGTACCACCTTGATCCCAGTCCCGCGTACGGCATTGAGGACGCTTTTTATGGGCCCTATCGCCCTCCTTAGAAGGGATACATCGTTGCCCAAGAACTCCCCAAATCCTCCCGGATTGACGAAGTCGTTCTGCATATCTATGACCATGAGGGCCGTCGCCCGTGGCTCGAATTCAAAATCGTACGGCTCCGCCCTTACTAATAATTTCTCATTCATTTAGATCCCTCCGGCCTCGGATTTTCTGAAGAATTTGATCAATAGGAAAATTACCATGAGGATCAGATATCCAATCGCGACTTCCCAAGCCGCTGCGAAAGCCACCCTTCCGCTATGAATGATCCCAACGAATGATAGGACTGCTCCGAGCAAGGAGAATATGGCCGCTTTGCCCCAATCCCTATCGATTGCAAATGCTCCAATCGCCCCCCAGATCAAGCCGACTAGGATTGCGCCCCCGCTCAATATCTCCAAGCCTTTATACGCGATTCCCGCCGAGGCAAGCGTCCCATATCCGACCTCGGCCGCCGTCTTCCCGACCGTTCCCAAGGCGCCATCCACTAGGTTTTTCCCCCAAGAGGCAAAGTTGGGGATCAGGGCTAGAACGATGGCCGGCGCGTGTTTCAGGGGGCTGGCTTGGAAGGCTTGGGCACCTATTACAGCTCCAATGTATACGAGTATGGGGAGGACGCAAACCAAGGGAATGAAGGATAGAACCAAGGGCAGTATGCCAAGGAGGCATACGATCCCTATGGCGATCCCTGTGCCGAGGGAGTAGCCAATGCGCCCGCCGATGGATTTCCATCCGGGATGGCCGATATACACCGCTGTTGGAAATGGGCTTCCCAAAACCGCCCCCGCCAAGGTCCCGATTCCATCCACGAAAATTACTTCGGAAACGTTGTATTCGTCGCCAGCTGCGGCTGCGCTCTCGACATTGTTAAAGGCCTCGGTGAAGTTGTAGATCCCCATCGGGATGGCAGTGGATAGGAGCGGGGCGAACTCACCTAAACCCTGCAGTAAGTCGGAAAAGGCGGGGGAGGGCAAGTAGGGAGCGAAGCCCGCGATGGCTCTCATAAGAGGCTCCGGCTTCATATATCCCGTGATCCACCCCACGGCCGTGCCTATGATGATCATCAGCAGACCGCCCGGCATCTTGAGGGGCATGGGGACTATGGCGAACCAAGCCACCAAGATTATTCCCAAGGAGATGAAACCGATCCAAGGGACTTCCAACATCTGCATTGAGGGCGTCATGCTGATGAAGGCGATTGAAATTCCCGCAAGCGTGCCGAGCATTGCGGCGCGCGGCGTATGCTGCCTTATCACTTTCCCAAAATATGCGCCCGAAACCTCGATGAGCCCTTCGATGAAGCACCACGCAAGCCCTATACGCCACGCGAGCACCGGATCGCCCGTCTTGAGGACCACTGGGAGCATTATCACGAGCGTGACTAGGAAGTAGTGGGGGACGCTTGGTCCATATGGAAGAGCGGTCACATCGTCCCTCTTCTCCTTCTTTGACAATCTTTTTGCCATATGGGCGTAATAAAAATTCCCAACTATGAGTGATATGCCGACGGCCGGAATGATTCGACCGAAGACTATTTCAGAGGGCATCTTCACGACGAACAACATCAGGCTGCTCAGGACCATGACGTTCATTAGGACGTTGGTCCATAATCCAAAGAAGGCGTTCCAGTCGCCTGGCACCCACCATGGGCCGTACTTTCCCTTTGGCGCCTCCAGTTTCATTCCGGTTTCTTTCTTCAAATTATTTTATTAATAAAGCTTTTGCAAAGGTGGGCATGGAATCTATCCGCGTGCTACGCCAACACGGGGAGGTCGATTCGCTCGATCATCGCCCTTTCAAGGCATCGCTGGGCTTGATAATTGGATGAGGATGGCTGATCTCATATCGTTAAAAAGATTTTTAGATAGGCTGAATTAATGGATCGCTAATCTTATGGCCTTGGCTTTGTGAAGATCACCCGTTCCAATATTATCACAACTATGATGACCGATATCACTGGATTACTGAATACGGTCGCAACCAATCTTGGCACTTGGGCCCAGAACCCAGTGGGCAGTGTGCTCAAACCGAAGCATAGGAATATGGAGAATCCGACTATCAATATCTCCCTACGGCCGAACTCCTGGCTCCTCCAAATATCCGCTCCTAGGCCGATCACCGTCGATGCGATCCCGATCAGGATTGCACCGGCCACCGGTTTGGGCATGGCCGCCATGAACCCGCCCATGGGCCCGAAGAATCC
>Ga0123519_10016934_pt1 | contig 10070 bp, 11 predicted proteins | sample YelNatPaOPRAMG02_FD_87396 | JGI IMG/M metagenome (GOLD analysis project Ga0123519, IMG submission 87396) | Hot spring microbial communities from Yellowstone National Park - Yellowstone National Park OP-RAMG-02 (version 2) | ecosystem: Environmental > Aquatic > Thermal springs > Hot (42-90C) ...
GGATTTAATTTTTCCTAATTGTGGAATTTTGAATATGCCAGTGGTGGTGAATGGTGAGTTTTTTGCTCAAGAAGGGGATTTATTGGTGATGGATGATGGAGTTTATGGTGGGGTTTTTATTCGGCTCTGGAATAAAGTTAATAGCTATCTCGGATAAGGAGATAAAAATGCCAATAGCGCTTAAAGAAAAGGAGAGTTTGGAGTTAAAAATTGGAGAGGATAAGGTGGAGGTTTATTTCTGCCTGCCCCGGGCAAAAGAATTTGTGAGGTATTTAGCGTTAAGTCTGGCTCAATCTGGGAAAGAGGGGATGGAGAGAATGTTAGAAGCAGGAATGGAGTTAGCAGAGGCTTGTCTTTTAGGGATAAGAGAAGGGGACATTATTTTGCAAGATGGGGAGGGAAAAAAACCTTTGATAACAGAACCGAGTAAGTCAGGCTATAAAGATAACTGGAAAGAGATTATTAAAGAGAGAATGCCGGTTTTGTTATTAGTCTTGGGGAATTATCTGGTCAAGCGGACTCGGGCTGAGCTGGAGGTTCGGGAAAAAAACTAACTAAGGAGCTTGAGCTTATTTTTAAAAAGGAGGTTGCTGATTGTGAGAATTGTTCGGAGAGAAAGAGCAGGTATAAAGAATGGTCTTGCGAGAATTGTTCAGAGCTCCGATTGGAAAATATCTCAGAAGGGAGCTGGCGCTTATTGGAGCTATGGAGGTTGAAAAAAGCCGGGTTTCCATTTAGCCAGGATGACCTGGATTATGTTTGCTGGCAGTTATTGGGCGTGTGGGAAGAAAAAATTGAGCAGTTAAAAGGAAAAAAACCGGGGTTTGAATCAATCAAGGATTGAGGAGAAAAAGATGGCTGATTATTGGGAAGAGGAAGCAAGAGAAAATCTGGAAAAGTTAAAAGCGTATAAGGCTACGGAATTAGGAATCATTTCTGAGTCGTTAGAACAAAGACACCAGTTAGAGAGCCAATTTGCGGAATTGACCAGAAAGACCAAGGAGGAAAACCTACTTTTGGAGCTAAAGGCATATCAATCCGCGTCAGGAACTATGGCTAAGCTTTTGGGATTGGGGATTAAACAACAGGCAATGATTATGATTCCGTTTGAGATTGCAGAAGCGACCAAAGAGATGGGAAAGTTTCTTGGCACTCGGGACCCTCGCCATTTAGCCGCGAGCTTAAAACACGCGCTTGCTGTCAAACAATATGCAGAAGTAGCTAAAACTTCTTCTAAGGGCGCAGGCGCTGGCGCTGGGACCACAGGCGCAGGCGCAGGTGCAGAAAAGGCAGAGGCAGAAAAGCCCGTGTCTAAGACCGCAACTGTAGTGGTCAATGTTGGTGATGGAGTAGTGCTGAATCCTAAGGAATTTGTTCGGCAATTGATAGATGGCTTGAATGAGGCTTATCGGGATAATGTCAAATTAGAATTTGCGAGTTAGGGAGATAAAAAAATGACTTTAAACGCAAAACCGATTATTCTCTGGGATAATATTCTCAAATCTGCGGATATTTCAGTAAGTTCTGAAGACCCATCTTTTCCAGTGGAAAACTTAGTTGACTGGAGGGAATATTTGATATGGAAAGCGGGTCAATCTGGCGAGCCTATTATTGATATTGATTGTGGGGCTCCAAAGACCGTAAAAGCCTTTTGTCTTTATGGACATAATCTTTTTTCTCAGGGGCAGGATTTAGCATTATATGGAAAATCGGACTTTAACCAGATTTTAATGGATAACCAAGACCGATACGAGGAATTTGGAGATTTATCGGTTATAAAAAGAGCTCAGCAAATAATTGTTTCAGAGGGGCAAGAATTCAATGGATTTAAGTTAAAATTAAAATTAAAGCCCTATGGCTCTTCATCGGATAAAGTCCGAGTTGGAATTTATCAAGGTTCTGAGCCGGTTAGATTAGAACATCAAATCAAACAAGAGGTTGAAAATAACTGGCTTAGCTTTGGGAATGATGCTGACCATTTAGGTTATGCCCAAGCTATTATTACTGACCGGGCAATGAATAGAATGAGCATTATCTTAAAGTTAAGACCTTATGGTTCGCCATCAGACAAGGTAAAGGTTTCTCTTTATCAGGGAACTGACCCTGATGATTGGACTTTCATTACCAGCGAGGAAATCACAGTTGAGTCTGAAGATTCTTACACGGTAGAATTTGGAAACAACACCTTTTATCCAGCTGGAAGTTATTTAATTGTGGTAGAGAGAAGTTCTATATTTACTAGGGACCCGAATAATTATTATCAGGTAATAAGTGCGGGAAGTTCTGTTTATGAAGGAAAATGCTGGAGAGAATTTGAGCTGGTTCCACCAATTTTTGATTGGCAAGAAATTGCTGATGACCTTTATTTTATCTTTTCTGGTGAATATGTTGATTATTTAGAAGAGCATGAACTAACGGTGGATGTGGAGGATTATTATGAATTAGAGTTCAGCTCTACCTTAGAGCCTGGGAGTTATATTTTGGAGGTTTCCCGAACCGAAGAATTATCCAATTCTAACTATTTTTTGATTAGATGTTCATCTAACTATTATCCTTCAGTAGCCCAATGGGAATATACAGGAGAATGGAATGAACAGATTGGAGTTGATTTTTATCTTGTTTTGAGTGAATTAGGAGGGGATTGGAATCAAATCCTAAGTTTAACCCATGGAGTTGATTTTAATTCTGATGAGCCGATTTTAAAAGTTTTTGAGGAGGTGAATTATCGCTATTATAAGCTGGAAATTACCAATTCTGGTCTAACTCAAATTGGCTTTTTATTTTTAGGTGATTATTTAGAATTCCCTATCTGGCTTGGTGAAGGCTTTGACCCCAATCAAGAGGAGATAAGTATTGAAAGCGCAAATAGTCAGGAGGGGTATTTAATCGGAGTGGTGGAGAATTATCGGAAGCGAAGGCTTAATTTAGAATTTAAGTTCTTAGCTGATTCCTGGGTTCGGAATTATTTTCTTCCCTTCTGGAAAAACCATATTCCAAACCCATTTATCTTTGCCTGGGATTATTTGAATCATTCTGAGGAGGTTTATTTAGTTAGGGTGGTAGAGCCTAAATTAGATATTCCTTATGAGCCGGTTTATAGGTCTTTAAGGCTGGAACTGGAGGGGAGGGTCGCATAATGGCTCAAAAATTCGCTTATAACCGTCCCGCGTATCCGCGGGATTGAGTTCTTGTAGGGGGTTTTGATGGGATTCGCGGACTATCTTGAAAGCCTTACCAGAAAGCCCATCTGGTTGGTCAAGCTTTATATTGACCAGTGTGCTAATATCTTTGGGCAAAGCCCCTGTTCCGCCAGCGGGGTTCCTTGTTATTACACTTATCCGACCTGTAAGGATACTCCTAATTATTCCAAATCAAGCTATACCTGGAAATTTACCAGTTTAAGCGTTTTACTTTCAGGGAGCCTTCCCCTGATAGAAAGGGTTAGTTATATTCCGATTGAGATTGACGCTAAATATAACCTTCCCAGAAGAGGTGAAATGATTATTGAATTAGCAGATGATGCTCCTCTGTCTTATGCCAATCCAGGTAAGAGCGTCAGCAATCAAGAGGTGTCAGGGACTTTCTGGAAGAACTTTTTAGCTCGGAATCCTAATCATTATCACCGCATCGCAGAGGTCTATTTAGGTTTTGAAGGATTAGAGGAGGTAGACTTCCGTCTGTTTTTTAGAGGAGTGATAGAAAAAATAGAATATAAGCAATTCGGGGTGAGTATTTCAGTCAAAGATTTACTTAAAAATCTGGATAGGGATTCTCATTTAAAGGCAAGTGATGGTTGCAAGGTTCAGACCGCTTATTCTGGTGAGACCACTTTAAAATGCTATAAGGGTCAGGAGCTTCCAGATTGGGGAATAATAAAGAGTGCGGACAATAAATATGTGGTGTTCAACACTAAGTCTGGTCCTGATGAATTTGGGGTCTGGACTTTGAATCAATGCCAATATGTGTTTGGCTCCTCTGGCACTATTTCAGTTGATACCAAAATTAAGCAGGTGCTTGTTTTTGCCCGGGATAATTCCGGGATTGATGAGGGATTTAGTGTGGACTGGATTTTATTAGACTTGATTTGCAACCGAGGGTTAATTTCTACGGATTATATTAAAATGGTTGACTCAGGTGCGACCTTAAGCGCGGAAATTGATGAGGATGATACCACCATTCCGGTTAGTGATGGCGCGCTTTTCCCGGACCAGGGAGTGATTAAAATTGATGATGAGTTGATTATTTATACTGGCAAGGATGGTAATCACCTTTTACTGGATGATGGCGACCCGGTCTGGTTATTTTATAAGCATTTAAGAGGTGCTTTTAGAACCACAGCCGATTCTCATTTGGCTGAAACTAAAATTTATCTTCCAGAGATAACCAAAGAGGGAATGGATTGGCTATTAGGGACCAGGTTCAGGGCTGAAATAGCAGAGCCTAAAAAGGTTCAGGATTTGTTTAATCAGATTTGTGAGCAATGTTTAGTTCAATGCTGGCAGAACGAGGATTCTAAGATAGATTTTAAGGCAATAGCTCCGCCCAGTCCTGATTTAGAAATCCCGGAACTGGATGATGAAAAGAACATTATTGAGGATAGCCTTTCAGTAGTTAGCGACCCGAATTTACAAAGTTCCCGGGTGATTATTTATTATGCGCCCACTGAGCCAGACCCAGGAAATAGCCCAGAAAAATATAGTTCCGCTTATATTTTAGTGGATGAGGACATTGAGAATGAGAACTGGCTGAATGATTATAAGGAAAAGACCTTTTATGCTAACTGGATTTACCGTGAGACTGAGGCAAGCGCCTTAGCCAGTAGGTTCCTTATGAGGTATCGGGAGGGTGCAAAACAAATCGTATTACAGACCGAATTAAAGGATTGGGAAATTCAGGTTGGGGATTGGCTCTGGATTAAAAGTAAAGGCATTCTGGATGAGACTGGCGATATTAAGCGGATTTTCTGTCAGGTGTTAAAAAAGCAAATTAAAAGCGCCGGGAAGATTGAATTTAATGCCCTGGAAGCTAAATTAACCGAGCAAATTTATTCTTATATTGCGCCTGAAAATCCAACCCTACAGACCGGAATTGATGAGGATGACACCACCATTCTTTTGCAATTATCTACGATGACTTTCCAGAATAATGATTTTCAGGATGAGGGGCAGATTCGGATAGAGGATGAGAAGATAAATTACGGCGCTAAAAATTATGACCCAGAAACTAAAATTTTGACTCTTTCTAATTGCACGAGAGGAGTTTTAGGAACTACCCCAGTAAGTCATTCTGCGGGTGTGGATGTGTTATTACTTTTTGCCGGGTCAGAGGATGATTCGCGCTTAAATTATAGTTGGCTTTGCGATGCGGATAATAAGTTAGATTCAGATGGAGACGGGATTGGGGATGAAGAAGGATATTATATTTACTAAGGAGTGCAGACAATAGTGTCTGCGCCCCTGTTAGGAGGTGAGAGATGGCTTGGCAGGAAATCGGCGCAGGAGAGGTTGATGCGAATAGCCCAGTAAGTGCAACCTTAATGGGTAAGGTTCGGAATAATCTGGATTGGCTTTTTGGTCAATTTAAAATTACTTTGTTTAATAATTCAGATGAACCAGAGCCAACTGAATATTTCCACACGACCCAAACCAGTCAATGGGTAGATGTAAGCGGAATCAGGAACGCTCAAATTAAGGTCTATTGTTCAGACGCAGTTAAAAGCCTAAAGGTCTATTGCCGGGCAAAGAGAAGCACTGGGAACAATGTGAAGATAAGGATTAAATGTATGGAGAATTCTGAGGTTAGCGACGAATATATTCTTACTAATGCGGGTCAATGGTATATTGCGGAATTAACCTTATCTAATCCAGGCTCGGGGCTTAGGACTTTACAATATCAACTCTGGTGGGAAGGTGGAGCATCTTATATGGATTTATATCTTCATTGGCAGGTGGTTCTGGTTGAGGAGGGACAATAAGGAGAAGATAAAATGGAAGCGGTTTGGACTAGTGCTTTTTTTTCGGTGATGCTTGCTATTTTAGGGCTGATTTGGAGGGATTTGAGCCAGAAATTAAATGGTAAAACATCACGAGAGCTTTGTGATGAGAGAAGTAAGAACCTGCTCAGTCAACTGGAATGGCAAAAAGGGATATTGATTCGCAATGAACAAAGGTTGATTAGGATAGAAAAAAGGCTTGCTTATCTTAATGGGGAAAAAGAAAATGAGAATAATAATTGACCCCGGGCATGGTGGGGCTGACCCGGGCGCGATGGGCAATGGGCTTAAAGAGAAAGAACTTAATTTAGCGATTGCGGAAGAGCTTAAAAAATTATTAAGCCAGCCTCAGAGCCAAGTTCTGAGAAGCGAATTCCAAATCACCCTGACCCGGGATTCAGATACATTTTTAAGCCTTAAAAACCGAGTGGAAATAGCAAACCAGTTCAAGGAGGGAATTTTCTTGAGTATTCATTGTAATTCCGCTTTAGACACCAGGGCACAAGGGATTGAGGTTTTTCACTACCCATCAAGTAAAGAAGGGGAAAATTTAGCGGAAAAAATTTACTTGGCACTTTGCCAATTAGGCAGGGTTGAAAGAGGAGTTAAGGGTGCTAATTTTTATGTATTGAAATACACCTTATTACCTTCTGCTCTGGTAGAATGCGGATTTATTTCTAATCTCCAAGAAGCGCTCTGGATAAAAGAGCATATTCCTGAGATTGCTTTTGAACTGGCAAGAGGCATAAAGGCTTATATAAGTTCGGGAAAAGAGAATCAGTTTTAGGTTAATTTTTTAAACCATAACATCCTATGAATCAAAATCCAAAGGAGCAAAGATGAGACATTGGCTTTTCAGCAAGAACGGTTTTCCTTCCAAAACCGCGTTCTGGTTCTCCTGCACGATGTTGGTCAGCTTGATTTTAGTGATTAGCATCACGATTCGGTTTTTAGTGGCGCCTAGTCAAGAGTTTGTTCAGGGATTAGCTGGGATAGCAGTAGTATTAGGAATTCCCAATGCGATTTTAGCAGGAGCTTATACCTGGGGAAAGAAAATTGATAAAAAGGATTAAAATCGCATTGCTTTTCATAGGCTCACTCAGCTTGGCAGTGGGCTTTCTGGAATTTTTCATTCAGCGCAATGAGATTATTCAATTAGAAAAAGAGAAAGGTCAGCTCTTAAAAGAAATAACTCTGCTTAAAATGCGTTTGAAAATTTGTCAAAGCCCAAGGGTAGAGAAAAAAAGCCTTAAGCCCAAGATAAATCATCATAAAGAATCAATTCCCATTTCTTCTAAAACCTGTCAGCAATGTTTTGAGAATTATCAACTGAAGGTTGAAGTTAAAGACCAAAATGAAAGATGGATTTTTAAAGATGATGATATTTTTGACCAGCGCCCAGGGGAGATAACTTTGACCGAACGGTTCTGGGAGGAACTTGGAGAAAGTAGTTTGGATAAAAATTTTTCTCAGAAGGAAAAAATAATAAAACCGAAAAGGTTAAAAAACCGAATAAGCCTAAGTTTAGCACCAAGTTATGGTTGGATTGAATATGGCTATTCTCCAATCGGGTTTAGAACCAAGCAAACTGAGCTAAATTTTTCTATTTATTCTGCTATCTCATTTAACTATTCTTTTTTGCCCAGCTCTGCGAATGCGGGATTGGGACTGGAATTGAGATTTTGAAAAAGCTGGATTCTTCTGCCTTAAAAATCCGCAAACTACCAATAAGAAAAATTTTGTGCTAAATTAAATAAATAATGAGAAAAACTTTAATGGAAAGGGCGCAAGCCGGGGAAATCACTCCGGAGATGAGAGAAGTTGCCTTAAGCGAAGATAAAACGCCAGAAGAAATTCGGGATTTGGTAGCTCAAGGTCGGGTAGTAATCACTCATAATCAGACGCGCAAAAATGGTAAGCCCATAGCTATAGGAGAGGGTCTTCGGATTAAGGTGAATGCTAATATCGGCACCAGCCAGGACCTCTGCGACCCGGAACTGGAGTTGGAAAAGCTCAAATCTGCGGAATTAGCAGGTGCGGACACGATTATGGACCTTTCCACCGGTGGAGATATTAACCTTATTCGGAGAAAAATTCTGGAACATACTCAATTGCCATTAGGCACGGTACCGGTTTATCAATCCGCCATAGAGACAATTAGAAAAGGAAAAGCCTTTGTTTATATGACCGGAGAGGATTTGTTTTCTGTGATTAGGCTTCAGGCAGAGGATGGTGTGGATTTTATCACGGTTCATTGCGGAGTGACGCAGGAATCTATTACTCGGCTAAAAAGGGAGGGTCGGGTATTAGATGTGGTAAGTAGGGGCGGAGCATTGACCGTAGAATGGATGGAGTTTAATAAGAAAGAAAACCCGCTTTATGAGGATTTTGATAGATTATTAGATATTGCACGGGAGTTTGAGCTGGTATTGAGTTTGGGAGACGGTCTTAGACCTGGCTCTATTGCAGATGCAACCGACCGGGGACAGGTTCAAGAGCTGATTATTTTAGGGGAACTGACCAAAAGAGCTTGGGCTAAAGGTGTGCAGGTGATGATAGAGGGACCTGGTCATATCCCGCTTAATGAGATAGAAGCAAATGTATTATTAGAGAAAAAGCTCTGCCAGGGTGCGCCGTTTTATGTTTTAGGACCACTGGTCACTGATGTGGCACCAGGATATGACCACATAGTTTCTGCGATTGGAGGAGCAATAGCTGGAAAGGCAGGTGCGGATTTTTTATGTTATGTGACCCCGAGTGAGCATTTAGGTTTGCCTACACCAGAAGAGGTTCGGGAGGGGGTAATTTCAGCAAAAATTGCCGCCCATTCAGCAGATATAGCAAGGGGAAATCCCATCGCTTTAAAGCAGGACTTAGAGATGAGCATAGCAAGAAAGGCGTTGGACTGGGAGAAGCAATATAAGTTAGCGCTTGACCCAGACCGGGCAAAGACAATAAGAGAGGGTAGACCGCCGAGCAATGGAGAGGTCTGCACTATGTGCGGGGAGCTTTGCGCAATCAAGCTAATTAAGAATTAAGAGTTAATGACCGATTTAATTTTCAAATCTTGTTTGATTATTGATGGGACAGGGAAAGAGCCCTATTTATCTGATTTAAAAATTCGCCAGGGTAAAATAGAGGAGATTGGAAACATTCCAAATGCCCATGAGGCGCGGGTGATAGATGGAACTGGATTGGCGTTAGCACCGGGTTTTATAGATGCCCATGGTCATTCTGATTATCATCTTCTGGTTTTGCCTAATGGAGAGAGCAAGCTTTTGCAGGGGATTACCACAGAGGTTGGAGGAAATTGCGGATATAGTGCGGTGCCATTTTTTGGAGAGCTGGCAAAGGAGAGGAAAAAGGGGTTAAAAAAGGAATATAATTTAGAGCAGGATTTTGCGACTTTTTCGGAATATTTTGAAAGGCTGGAAGAATTAGGAATTGGGTTTAATTTTGCGCCTTTAGTGGGCTACAACACGGTTCGGGCTTGTGTGATTGGTTATCGGAGACAAGCACCAAGCGCCAAAGAGATGAAGCGGATTCAGAGGGAGATAGAAAAAGCAATGAGAGAAGGCGCTTTGGGGATGAGTGCGGGATTGATTTACCCGCCGGGCTCTTATGCGACCAAGCAGGAATTGATTTCTGCTTTAAAGCCAGTGAGAGAAGCAGATGGTATATTCTCCTGCCATATTCGGAGTGAAGGGGATGAACTTTTAGAAGCAATCAGGGAACTAATAGAAATAGGAACTAAAGCCCGAGTTAGGGTTGAGTTATCTCATTTAAAGACCAGTGGACCTGAAAATTGGAACAAGTTAGATAAAACTTTTGAATTGATTGAGAAGGCACAAAAACAAGGACTGGAGATTAAAGCGGATAGGTATCCTTATACCGCAAGCTTTACCAGTCTTAGTGCGGTTTTGCCGGACTGGGTGTTTGAAGGAGGGGGAGAGGCGTATTTAGAAAATTTAAAGAAAAACCGAAAACGAATAAAAGAGGAGTTGAGCAAAAAACCAAATGATTACTGGAAAAGAATTATAGTGAGCCAATGTTTTAGTGAAAGGGCAAAGGAGGTAGA
>Ga0123519_10016936_pt1 | contig 10069 bp, 11 predicted proteins | sample YelNatPaOPRAMG02_FD_87396 | JGI IMG/M metagenome (GOLD analysis project Ga0123519, IMG submission 87396) | Hot spring microbial communities from Yellowstone National Park - Yellowstone National Park OP-RAMG-02 (version 2) | ecosystem: Environmental > Aquatic > Thermal springs > Hot (42-90C) ...
CCACGGTGGTTCTTGACGATATGTAATCCTGGGTAGGGGCGCACGGCCGTGCGCCCCTACTATGAGACTGCAACCGTGACCTGCACGGCCGAAAACGGAATTTTTTATTGTGGTCCAGCACTCGGCGCGGGCGCAAGCCGTTCGTGTATTCGTTGGCCCATTCGTTACCAGTCAAGCCATTCGTCCTGCCCTTTCTCGTGGGAGATGTTTTTCAATCCGGAACCATCCGCGTTGATGACGTAGATCTCTGTGCCGTATTGGCCAACCTCGGGTCCGGTCCCATAAAAAGCGAGCTGCTTCCCGTCAGGAGAGACCCGCAGGGAGTGGTCGGGAAGACTGTTTTGAAAGTGGGAGATCTGTTTGAGTTCGCTTCCATCGCGGTTGATCACCCAGATCTCCACATAGCCAGTAAAATTGGACAAGAAATAAATCTTACTTCCATCTGGGGACCAGGCAGGCTCCATCCCATGGGATTTAACCAACAGGCGCAAGCCGCTCCCATCCGGGCGGATAACGTATATATCGGTACCCTGGCCTTCCCCTGCGTTGTATGTAAAGGCAATCTCATCCCCCTTCGGAGACCACTGCTGCCACTGGACATATCCCCTCGCAGTTCTTGGCAATTGCTGTTGATTGGTCAGTTGCCGCTGATTCCCACCGTCGGCATCCATCACAAACAGGTTGCGGGAACCATCTCTATCGGAAATGAAGGAAATCTGTTTGCCGTCAGGGGACCAATCTGGGAACGTGTCTCTCCCCGGGTCAGTGGTCAGGCGGCGGATCGTTTTTCCATCCGCCGACATCACGTAGATATCATCTTCGCCTTTCCGCGTCCCGGTGAACCTCACGAAGGCAATTCTGCAGCGCTCGGGCGACCACGCCGGCATCGTGTCGTTCTTGGCTTCAGGGCTCGACAGGCGGATTTTATTGCCGCCGTCGGCATCCATCAGGTAAATGCCGTAATGGACAGACTGCATATCCCGGGGGTCGTATGAGAAGACGATTTTGCCCAAGTTTTCAACGCAACCCTCAGGGGGCAGTTTCTCAGCAGCCTGCGCCTCTGGGGGTGGCGTTATAGTTGGGACTGAGGTGGGGATGGGAGCAGTGGGCGGTAATACAACCTCAGCCGTTGGGGATGGCATCAGGGTTGAGGTTGGGGTGGGAATAGGAGCAGCGGGCGGCGAGACCCAAGCCTCAGCCTCTGGAGATGACACCACGGCTGGAGTTGGGGTGGGGATAGGAGTAGCGGGCGGCGAGACTTGACACGCTGAAGCAGCGAGGATCGCCCACACCCACAAAACCAAGCGTAGGCAGTGAACATGCTTGCGCATAGCCCCCCTCCTTGACCGCGCAACGTGTGCGCGATCCGCGCAAATCCTTGGCTGCGCCTGAAAGCCGCTCTACCGTTTTCCCCTGTTGCTCCGTTGCAAGGACCATGTGCACAGGGGTATCTTCGCCTCGCTTTGCCTGCGCCGTCAACGAATGGGCTCGGCGCGGGCGCAAGCCATTCGTGTATTCGTTGGCCCATTCGTTGATGGCCCTCCCCCTGGCCCACCTGCCTATCTTTGCAACTAACCACCCAATGGCCCTCGCCTCACCTGCCCCGTGAAATCCAGCGGGAGTGGCGTCAGACAGATGCCGGTGTTAGACGCACCTATCCGTACACTTTGTCATGAGGCAAGGGCAATTCTAAGTTAATTAGACGAAAGATGCCTGTACATTTTTCGCCTGCAGAAACTACAACCACTTTTACAAGGTAACGGCCCGGAGGAAGTTCCCAATTCGGATTTCGCCAATGAGGAGTTGAAAAGTAGCTCTCATTGCTCCAGCCGTAGCAGAATTCATCTTCGTCAAACTTCGCTGCAACATCCAATCTCTCGCTCTCACCTGGATAGATATCAACGCGAGGAGATAGGGTAAACCTAGCAGGATCGGTTATCAGGATCTGTTGATGACCTAAAGTAAGTATCATGGGGATAGGTTCAGGAGCGCTACTCCACCGAACAGGCATAGAACGTCCGAATACATTCTGACCATCAAGGTGGTGGAAGGTAATATAACCGTGACACTGGAGAGCGGCGTTCCGCATCATCCACCGCGCAATCCGGGGCAAGGGAGCGTTTGATACTTCTATGCCTAAGAAACGGGCATGTTTAGCCACCCTACCTTGATATGCTCTGTCCTCAGGCGGTGCTATGCGCAATGACAGTTTGGGCTTGCGAAGGTACTCTGTCCCTATAGTAAGGATTATCGCAATGAGAGCGCCAAGCGCGACTTCCAGAATGGTACTGTTCATAGCAAGGAGCTCCCGAACGCTTGTGGTTCAGTCGCTGGTTCCGCAGCAGAGAATCTTGGAAAACCTCAATTACTTACGCCCAGAAACATACTGATACGCTTCAACAAACAGTGACTTCAGTTCTGAAATATCGGGTGAATCCGGTTTGAGAGGCCGGAACACTGCCTCGTGAAAGCTGCTATCGTACCTCTGAAACTCCCACAGTTGGCCCTTGAAACCTTTGGCAATGTCTTCAGGTAGTTTGAACCTCAAGTTCCATGCATATGTCCCGCCCCACGCCACACTGAAAACTACTCTATTGCCGATCTTGAAGCCAGTATAATATTTGTTCAAATTGTATGGCAAATCCCACCCTTGCTCCGCTACCAGCTTGGCTACTGCTTGCACTGCGTTGCGGAACTGTGCTGTTGCTTCCTTCCCATGCTCAGACTCGTAGAAGTCCCAGTCCCACTCACCCAGAACTTTGGTCACCCCTGCCTTACGTGGAAGTTCGGACTCTAGGACCTCAACGGTTATGAACTCTTCCTCTTCAAAACAGTAACGTCTTACCTGCACTAGATCAACAGGGTAACCTATCTTACCCGCCATGCGGGGCACGGCGCTCTTGAAGGAGGGAGCAATCAAGATGATGCGAATATCCAGGTTCTCCCAATCAAGCTGAATGCCCTCGGGTTTTTTCTTGCTCTCCAACCAAATCGCCTTTATGGAGTCCGGGTTCGTTTCGGCCCAAATCGCGTATCCCAGTGCTTGCGGTAGAATATCTTCACCGGCTTCCTCATTCTTGATCTCTATGATGCATACGCGTGAATCCTGATCCACCCCCAACATATCAGGAATCCCCTGTTTGGAGCCAGTGCGAATCTGGCGGAAGATGATGTAGACATCACCCCCCAGGATTTCCTGATTGTCCAGTATATACCGCTCCAACTCAGATTCAGACGCGAACGGCTTCTCGGCCAGACTGCGCGTCTGATCACGCGACTTCCAATATAGATTCAGCATATTGGCACCTCCGATCTCTGGCTCTAGAATCGTGCCGAGAGCGAGGCCACGGCATCCGCACATCTCCCAGGGTTGGCGCTAACGCACCTGCAATCGGACGTAAACCGTCTGAACCTATTGTATATCGGGACCCCCCCCGCGTCAATCCTCTGTGCGGTTGGTTCTCACACACTCTCATGTATCCCTCAACACGCCATCCTTGAACCACCTCTTTTGGGTAGGGGCAATTCATGAATTGCCCCTACCTTAGGGGGCGGTTTCAACCGCAGAGAGGCGGCACACGGGAGGTCAGTCCCCACACCTCCTGAAGAGGAGCCGTCAACGAATGGGCCAACGAATAAACGAATGGACCCAGCGCGGGCGCAAGCGAATTCGTTTATTCGTTCTCCATTCGTTGACGGCGTTGCCCGGCCACCGGTTCAAATCGGGGCTCAAACAGGGGGACGGCCTACAGGGGCGAGGCACGCCGCGCCCTGTGCACCTCACCCACCCCCGGCCTTCGGCCTCCCCCTCCCTCTCCATCCGCTGATGGAGAGGGAGGGGGAAGGGAGTGGGTGAGGTCTGTAGGGGCGATTCATGAATCGCCCCTACCTTGCTCCTCTCAGGCGCGGCGGCCCTGCAGCCCAGCCAGGAAGCGCAGCACCTCCTCCGTGAGTTGGTCCAGGGTCTTGCCATCGGTGGAGAGGTAGAGGTCGCAGTGCTCCCGCGCATGGCAAAGGCGCTGGCGCTGGAGGTCCAGCCAGCGCTCCTCCCAGGAGCACCCCAGCCGCTGCCGAATGGTCTCCAGGGAGGCATCCAGGTAGATGAGGACATCGGGCCGGGCCACGCGTTGCCACATGTCGGGCACGTAGGAGTGTTCCTGGGCCACCGGGGAGGCCTCGTACCCGGCCTGCCGCAGCCGTTCGGCCAGCGCGCTCTTGCCCGACCCACAGGGACCTGCCAGGGCGATGCGCATCCCCACCTCCGCTAGGTCAATGGGAACCCAGGGGGAAACTGACCTCCAGGCGGCGGATTTTGTCTCCAGAGCGGCTCGGCAGCACCCAGACCACGGCCACCGTCATGTCGTCGCGTGGCCGATTCTGGTCCAGGCGCAGGGCCTCCTCCAGCAGTGCATCGGCCAGGGCACGGGCGGTCTCGGTGCCGGCATCCAGGCGCTGTTGGACGAAAGCCGCGACGTCCCAGGTCCCCCCGGTGGGGTGTCCGGCGTGGGCGATGCCGTCGGTGAAGACCACCGCGCCGAGGCCCGGCTCCAGGGCCACTTCCGTGATGACGGGGCGGGTGCGGGGGTGGATGCCCACCGCCTCGCTGGGAGCGTCCAGGAGGTGCACGCGGCCTTCCCGCAGGAGGATGGCTGGGCAGTCGCTGTTGCGGGAGACCACCAGGGAGCCCGTGGTCAGGTCCACGGAGATGATGTTCAGCGTGGCCGAGACCTGGCCAGAGCGGTAGGTCCGCAGGTAGTCGTGGGCGGCCCGGGCCGCCGCGCCATCGCGCACGCCCTCGGCCAGGAGGGTCAGGGCCTTGCGCACCACCACGTTGCTGATGGCCTTGGCGCTGCGGCCGCTGCGCTGGCCGTCCGCCACCACCACCGAGAGGCCGCCGTGGGGCCGCTCCACCGTTTCCACGGTGTCGCCGCTCTCCGGCGTGGCGTGCTTGCCGATCTTGGCCACCGCCACCTGGACTTCCAGATCGCGCCAGTCCACGGGGTGTCCATCCTCCTGAAAAGCCTGGTCCTCAAGGTGCCTGTGTGGACCCCTTGCCCTGTCTCCCTGCATCGGCGGAGGCGAGCCGCTCCCGAAGCCAGGTCAGCGCCTCCGCCCGGGTCGTCACCGCGCCCTCGGCCTGGGCTTCGCGCAGGGCTTCCAAGAGGGCGCCGATCTGAGGGCCCTGGGGCACGCCCAGGGCCAGGAGGTCCTCCCCGCGCACCAGGCGCGGGGGGGCAACGGCCTCCTCGCGCCGCAGGAAGTAGGCCTCCAGGAGGCGCGCCGCCAGGTCCAGCCGGCGCGTCCAGCGATCGGGCTGCAGGTTTGGCCCCCTGGTGGCCAGGTGGTCGGCAAGGGCGAGGAGCACCGTCCCCACCCCCGCCTCCCCCGTGTCGCGGAAGTAGCGGTAGATGGCGCGCCCAGTGACCTGGGGCTCTTCTGCCAGGAGCGAGGGCCGCATGTGGTGCTGGACCACCGTTTGCAGGGTCTCCACCTCGCGGCGATCCAGGCGCAGGCGGAGGGCTACCTCGCGGGCCATCCGCGCCCCGGCCGCGTCGTGCTGGAGGAAACGGATGCGCCCATCCGGCTCGCGGGACTGGCACTGGGGCTTGCCCACATCGTGGAGGAGGGCGGCCCACTTCAGGAGGAGGGCCTGGCTCCGCCCGAAGCCGCTGGGCTGGGCGAGGTGCTCCCGCAGACCTTCGGCAAACGGCTCAAGGCGCGCCCCGAGCCCCTCGTAGGCCCAGGGCGGGGCCTCGGGGCCCGGCGGCGCGTCCCCCGCTCCGACCAGGGCCAGGACTGCCTCCAGTTCCGCCAGGACCTGGAGGGTGTGGCGGAAGACGTCGTGCCGGTGCGGAGGGGACTGCTGCACGCCTTCCAGCGCGGCCACCTCCGGGAGGACCGGCGCGAGGAGGCCCAGGCGGTGCAGGGAGGCCACCTGGTCCCGGGCGCCGGCCGGGGCAAGGAGGCGGCACATCTCGTCCCGGATGCGCTCCCAGGAGGTGCGCCCGAGCGATCCCGCCCGCGGCGGGATCAGGGCCTCCGTCGCCGGGTCCAGGCGGAAGCCCAGTTCGGCGCAGAAGCGCACGGCGCGGAGCATGCGCACGGGGTCGGCATCAAAAGCGGTGGGCGATGCGGCGCGGAGGAGGCCTTCCCGCAGGTCCTCCAGACCGCCCACCAGGTCCACAAGTTCCGGCGGGTCCTGGGCCACGTCCAGGGCCAGGGCGTTCACGGTGAAGTCCCGCTGGCGCAGGTCGGCCTCCAGGGTGCCGCCCGTGAGGGGGGCGAAGTCCAAATAGATGGGCTGTCCGGCGTGCCGTGCCACCACACGGCCGAAACGGCGGTCCCCGTCCAGGATGAAGAAGGGCCGGCGCAGCGCGTTGGCGACCTGGCGGGCCACCTCCAGGCCGTCGGCCTCCACCACGAAGTCAAAGTCGTGGGTGGCCCGGCCCAGGAGGAGGTCCCGCACCGAACCGCCCACCAGCCAGGTCTGGATGCCCCCTCTTCGGAGGAGGTCCAGCGCCTTCTGCACCTCTGCGGGCAGCGCCTGGAGCCACGTGTCGGTGTGCAGGGCTTTCCGCTCCATCCCCACCTATCCATGCCCCTGGAGCGCGCTATTCCAGGCGTCTCGGGGCCATCTCCTTGTACCAGTCGTCCAGCCTGGGGCTCTTCCGCTCCTTTTCCTGTTCCGCGGCGACGCGCTCGGCCTCGGCGAACCCGAAAGCCAGGGCCTTGAGGTTGGCCTCCCGCGTGGCGGGGGGCACGCGCGCCGCGACGGCCTGTTCCAGCGCCTCCCGGGAGACGGCTTTGGAAAGGCCCATGATGAGCCCCAGGGCGAAGAGGTTGGCGGTCACCGGCGTCCCCGTGGTCTCCACGGCGCGGGCGGTGATGGGGACCTGGTAGGCCCTGCTCGTGTACACCCGCCCCACCTTGGTGGAGTCCACGACGATGAGGCCGTCCTCCTTGACCTCGTAGCAGTATTTGTCAAAGGCCTGCTGGCTCATGGCCAGGAACAGGTCCGCCAGGAGGACTTTGGGGTAGTAGATGGGGCCCTTGGAGAGGATGATTTCCGCCTTGCTGGCCCCTCCCCGGGCCTCTGGGCCGTAGGCCTGGGTCTGCACCACGTTGCACCCTTCGTAGAGGGCGGCGGCCTCGGCGAGGATGATCCCCGCCAGGATCAGCCCTTGGCCCCCCTCCCCAGCCAGCCGGATCTCGTAGCGCGAGGCCGGACACCGTTCACCCTTCATGGAGCACCGCCTCCTTCTCCTGCCTCTCCCGTTCCTGCTCCTGGGCCTTCTGTTCCATCTGGGCCCTCACCACCTCCTTGGCCCGGCGGACCAGGTCGCGGTACAGGTCTGTGTACTCCGGCTTCTCCTCGTCGTGGAAGATGCCGCGCGGGATCTTGCCGGCCCGTTCCTCTTGGGGAAGGCGCTCCCAGGCCGCGAGGGGGATGGCTATCTCCTTGAGCCGGCGCATCATGTCCACGGCGGTGCCCAGGCTGTTGGCCCGGCCGAAGGTGGTGTGGCAGTAGGAGACGGCCTCCACCACCGAGAACCCCTTCTTCTGGATGGCCTTCTCTATGAAGCGCTGGAGTTCCTGGACGTGGTAGACGGTGCTCCGGGCGACGAAGGCCGCGCCGGCGGCGATGGAGAGTTCCGTGATGGGGAAGGGCTGCTCAATGTGGCCGTAGGGGGCGGTGGCGGTCCGTGCCCCCAGGGGCGTGGTGGGCGAGTACTGGCCTCCCGTCATCCCGTAGACCTCGTTGTTCACCACGATGGCCGTGAGGTCAATGTTGCGGCGGGCGGCGTGGATGAAGTGGTTGCCCCCGATGGCCAGGGCATCCCCGTCGCCCATGACGACGATGACGTGCAGGTCGGGCCGGGCCAGTTTCAACCCCGTGGCGAAGGCCAGGGCGCGGCCGTGGGTGGTGTGCATGGTGTTGAAGTCCATGTACACCAGCATCCTCCCCGAGCACCCGATGCCAGAGAGGATGGCCACCTTGTCCTGGTCCAGCCCCAGGGCATCTATGGCGCGGATCAGGGTCCCCATGACGATGCCGATGCCACAGCCAGCGCACCAGACGTTGGGGAACTTCTTCCGATGTCGCAGGTACTTGTAGACGGTCGTCTCTTGTCTTGTCTTCATCGCCGCGTTGCCCTTTCGCAAACCGCTCTGGAGGTCACAGGGCCTCCAGCACCTGGTCGGGATGGATGAGTTCACCATCTGCCCTGAGGACGCGCACCACCTTCCTGAGGCCCGCGGCCCGCTCCACCTCGCGGGCGATCTGGCCCCGGTTCATCTCCACCACCACGATGCGCCGGGCGAGCCTCCCCACTCGCTCCACCAGTTCCTCGGGGAAGGGCCACAGGGTCTGCAGTTCCAGAAAGCCCACCTTGCGGTGCTGCCGTTCGCGTGCGATGTGCACCGCTTCGCGGGCCACCCGTGCCGAGGCCCCGTACGACACCACCACCGCCCGGGCATCCTCCACCCACTCGCTGCGGAAGAGGGTGATCTTGTCCCGGTTGCGGTTGATCTTGCGGAAGATCCGCTCCACCCAGGGCTGGATCTCGTCCAGGCGCTGGGTGGGGAAGCCGGCGATGTCGTGGTACAGGCCGGTGATGTGGTAGCGGTAGCCCTCGCCGAAGGGGACCAGCGGTGGCACGTCGGAAGGGGTTTCGGCGTAGGGCCGGTACCATTCCGGCGGCACGTCGGAACGGACCCGGTCCCAGATCTCCAGGGTGGAGGGGTCCGGGAGTTCCACGGGCTCCCGCATGTGGGCCACCACCTCGTCGGAGAGGAGGATCACCGGGGTGCGGAACCGCTCGGCGAAGTTGAACGCCTTCACCGTCAGGTGGAAGCAGTCCAGGACGGAGGAGGGGGTGAGGACGATGATGGGGTGGTCGCCATGGGTGCCCCAGCGGGCCTGCATCACATCCCCTTGGGAGGGGCTGGTGGGCTGGCCGGTGCTGGGGCCGAGGCGCTGGACGTTGACGATGACGCAGGGGATCTCGGCCATGGCGGCGTAGCCGATGTGCTCCTGCATCAGCGAGAAGCCTGGGCCGCTGGTGGCGGTCATGGCCTTCATCCCTCCGACGGAGGCCCCGATGACGGCAGCCAGGCTGGCGATCTCATCTTCCATCTGGATGAAAACCCCATCCAGAGGGGGGAGCCGGCGGGCCATCCACTCGGCGATCTCGCTGGCTGGAGTGATGGGGTACCCGGCGAAGAAGCGGCAGCCCGCGGCAATGGCTCCTTCGGCGCAGGCCTGGTTCCCCTGCAGAAGTTGCACGGCCATGTCTAATCTCCTTCGTCCTCCCCTTGGGGGAGGTCTTCCACGAGGATGGCGAGGTCTGGGCAATGGGTATCGCACCAGTGGCAGGCAGTGCAGCGCTCTGGATGGGCCACCACGGGGTGGCCTTCCTCGCCGGCCTCCAGGACCTGGGCCGGGCAGAAAGCGATGCACAGCCCGCAGCCCTTGCACCAGTTGTCAAACACGGTCACCCGGCCTCTGGGCAGTTTTGCCTTGCGCTTCCGTTGGTCTACCACAGCGGCTTTCGCTTGTGCTTCTGCTTCCTGGTCACCCATGTCCCTCTCCTTTGAGCGCTTGGAAGGTGCTCCACTGGCCCAGGGCATTTTACCACTCTCTTCACCCTCATTCAAGGTAGGAAGCCTCGTTGTCCGGGACCTGGGCAAAGCAAAGCGGGGCTACGCCCTTGTAGCCCCGCTGATGGCACGCTTCCAAGGGGGTCCGCGTGCGCCAGTGCCCCCGACTGGACTCGAACCAGCACGCCCTTCCGGGCACAGGCCCTCAACCTGCTGTGTATACCAATTCCACCACGGGGGCAACCGTCGGCAATTATACCCCCTTGGGGGAGAATTGTCAACTCGCCGCGCCCCTTGTTGCCCCGCTCCGGGGGTGAGCCTGTAGGGGCGATTCGCGCATCGCCCTTGGTCCGTAGGGGCAATTCATGAATTGCCCCTACAAACCTCACCTACCCCCCAGCCCCCTCCCTCTCCATCGCTGATGGAGAGGGAGGGGGAGGCCGAAGGCCGGGGGTGGGTGAGGTGCGCA
>Ga0123519_10016937_pt1 | contig 10068 bp, 9 predicted proteins | sample YelNatPaOPRAMG02_FD_87396 | JGI IMG/M metagenome (GOLD analysis project Ga0123519, IMG submission 87396) | Hot spring microbial communities from Yellowstone National Park - Yellowstone National Park OP-RAMG-02 (version 2) | ecosystem: Environmental > Aquatic > Thermal springs > Hot (42-90C) ...
AAATTTCATCACATCATGGATCTGCCCACTAGCAATAGTGATAATAGAACCAACAAAAAAATATATCATCCAACTAACAGACAAGAACACCAACCCCGAAAAACTCATAAAAATGGCCCAAAATGCAATGAAAAAATAGAAAGCCTCTCCCCCCAAAAAAAAATCTTAATCAATCTAAAGGCCATCCAAAGTCCAATAGGTTACCGTTCTGGTCTCCAAAAATTGAATAATACTACTTTTGTGTTTTTAACCGCCCATTACTCTCATACATTGCCAGGTTGACCCCCTCACACGTACATACAAACGCAATCTGATCTCATGAAAAAAACCCCACTTAAAGAGAAAAGATCGGTGAGTGAAGCACTTCACTTAAAAGAAGAAGATTTGGGAGTATTTATCACATGCACCTTACAAATGATTCTTTTCGCGCCGAAAAAATTTATGATAAAAAAATGGGAAAAAAATCCGGAGGTTCAAAACTAATCTCCAAAATGATGGAAAAGTCTTTTTGAAATGAACCGATAATATGGAAAAAGAGCTATAAATTGACAAAAAGATCTCAATAGGGGGGTTGTTTTCATTGAATAGAATGATCGGCCTTTTACTTCTTCCATGCATTTTAATAATAATTTATTGCATTTATCTCGCCGCACACTTCGTTAAGCACAACTGAAAGAGACACCATGGTCAATGAACCAGTAGAATGTAAAAATGCTTCATTTCCTGAAGGATATGTTCAAGGCGAAACTCGCGTTGGCATGGGATTTTGTCCTAAATGTGGCGGAACTCCAGTTTACGAGACGGAACTCTTGCGTGAAAATGGTATAGCCCCCTTAGGTCTTTATTGCCGCTGCCTCTTCTGTGGGTATGAATGGTGCTATTATAACAACTTTTAAAATAAAATAGAATCAAGAGGAAAGTAGTCCCCATCTTATTTTGGGGTGTCTTCTTTGTGGATTATTGTTTTCAGTATGATTTTGATGAATTTTTTAAGTTTTTCTTCATTTTTGCTGTTGCCAGGGTTTAAGGGGAATGCTCCGACAGAGGGTATTTCATCTATGTATTCTTTGAAGATTACTTCCTCGTCACCTGGGTAGAGTATGTAGGCGCCTATACTATGTAGTATGGCGTCCTTGTAAGTGTGCATTTTGTAGATGTCACCAGCTTTGTATTTTCTTTGAAATTCTTCTTCTAGATCTCTTTTTTTCATTTCATAGAAATCAGTTGAGGTTATCTTTGATCGATATTTGGCGTCAAAGTGTATGAAATATGTACACTCGCCAATGTCAACTAGGATGGAGTAATCGGGCCTAAAAGGCAGGGAATATGATCTGCACCTTGTACTGTTTGCAAATTTCCTATTATATGACAAATTAACGGTAATCGGATCATCTGACATGTTTAAGGTGAATTTGAGCATGGATTCGTAACCCCGCCTAATTTCAACTTTCCATTGGCTTATTTTGAATATTTCGAGTGGGTTTACGCGTTCTCCTGTGATATCTTCTAAGATTTTTATGAGTTTGAAGTAGCACCAGTATTCATAGATTTGGCTGAGTCTTTTCTCAAAACCTTTAAAACTTTCCTCAAGTTCATTCCATGTGAACCTCAATGAGAGGTCTAATATGAAGAAGTATCTTAGGATGTCCCGGTAACCGTCACGCTTCTGTAACACTTGAGAATTGAGTGGAAGATATTCTAATCTATTCACATCTCTCAGCCAGTCGCGAGAAAGTTGATATTCTATTTCATCTAAAAAACTTTTCAATGAATCTTTTATATAGCCTTTTGGCGAATTTTCAAGGAGTCTTAAAATGAGGTTTTCGAGGGATTCGAGAAAATATTTGTAGAAACGATTTTCTGGAGTGTCGGGAGTCTCCTCAAGATAAACTTGGGGTAAATTCTTGATTTCGCCATCAGATCCTATATTCACGGGTTCTAATGTCCTTGGAAGTTCTCCCACGTCCATGTTTGATGCCAAGGCCGCAGGTACAACTTCAATTTCGCGTTTAAGCCTAGTATAAAAATTCCTATTAATATACTCAGCGGCTGATGGGAGATTTTCCGGCCTGAAAATATGCTCTAAGATGATAAAATCTTCATAGAACGTCTTTAATTTGTATTTATCAACTACGAACCTTTGGAAGGTGGGTGAATCAGATTCAAGTATAAGTGATGATATCTGATCTGATAGGTCTGAGAGCATTCTAGGATAATCTTCATAGTAATTTATCTTCTTTGATCTCACCTCAACTGGTATATATTCTCTACCATCTCTTGTTCTAATATCAAGGAGTGTTTTACCAACATAGCTTTTGAAATCTAGGAATCCTGCGATCTTGTTATCCCCAAGTTCAAAGTTCAATTTTTCAAATACGGACCTCTCAGAGGACACTATAAATGGGAAAAGTTCAGCTTCGTCTTCTTCACTATCGAATAGTATATGATATTTTGTATTTTCAAGTAGCATGATCTCGTTGAGGTTTTCAAAGTAGGGACAATATTCTATGGGTTCAAGGCCGGGTCTTTCAACTTCTGGCACATTTATCAACTTAACCTCATAACCATTTACTTTAACAGTCTTCTCTAGGTTATGATGTGTTAGGCTTGCTTTTATTCTTAGGGTTCCCCTATTGAACTTTATTTGGAGCTCCTGGTCCATAACCCTTTGATCCCCCTAATATGAGGTTTATTTTATGAATGATACGTATCTTTGGACTTTTAGGGTTTCTTCCATTTCTTCTAATTTTCTTGTGGAATTTGGGAATTTTCCTTTGCAGTGTTCTTTGAGTTTTTCTAGGGTGTCTCTTAATAGTCTTTCTGGGCCGTGGATTTTTGGCAGTATCTTCTGTTTGATCTGGGCGTCAAAATAACGTTCCCAGTTGTCCCATTCTCCTGGTTTTCCTTCGTAGATCCATGCCGCATGCATGAACGATAATATCTCGTTAACCACCCTGAAACCGAAATCGAAACCAGGTCCTCTAAGTTCTTTGTAGAAGACTTCAAGTTCATCTATAATCTGATCCATTGACTCGAAGTCCTCTTTTATTTTTTCCATTCCTATATTATGGTTCAGTGGATTTTCCAGAAATTTTAGGTTGCCATGGGTTTCCTCTTTTGTTTGATCGTTAAGATAATCTTTTGGGTTTATAGTTTCGAATTCTATGGTGTTTGCACGGTCAAGAACCTTAGGCGAGAACATATAGGTTGTCTCATCAACATTAACTGTACCTACAACAATAAGATTCTCTGGTATCTTTATTTCCTGTGGGAAGTCGCATTCTGGATCATCATGTAGTGGTACTGGTTCGCCACTTTCAATAGCTGATAAAAAATCAGAGAAGTAACGTTCAACATGTGACAGGTTCATCTCATCCAGGATCAAAAGATAAGGGTTATCCGGATCTTCTGCTGCTTTCATTATAAAATCGAGTGCAGGAGTGCTCTGATACTTTCCAGTTATTATGTTCAGGTAACCGAAGATGTGCCGTTTCTCGGTCCAATTAGCACCCACTGGAACTATAAGGTACCTCTTCTCTCCATGAGATATGTATTCACCATATAACTGGGCGAGTTTGGTCTTACCAGTCCCACTATTACCAGTTAAAATAACAAAAGGTTTAACTTTGATTGAAAGAAGAAAATTTTCAACAATCTCTGGCTTGAAATAAAAGCCTTTAGATTCAAGAAATCTATGAAAAGGACCGCGAGACTTAAGCTTCATATAAATTTCTAAGAATTTTTTAAGGTCAGAAACAAGCTTGTCACTATCAGGAAGATCATCTCGCGGATAATACCTAGCATAGATAATCCCATCCTCATATGGATGGCCCTCATCATCCTCAGTGAGCGATATTTCTTCTAAACAATCTTTACATTCTACCCGGCTTCTGAATTCTGATGCACGATCCCTTAAAATCCTGCTAGCGTCTCCACCATACTCATTTCTAAGATTTTCAACCCCCTGCATGAGTGTGAGGTAGACGCCCTCCATGTTCTCCTTGAAAAGATAAGCAACATAATAGCCGTTTTTGACAGTTTCAGTCACCTCAGAATCCATTATAGCAATCCAAGGAATATTAGCCCAGTTTGCTTGCCCAGGAGACCCTTTTACAATATAATCCTCACCAACAATACTTTTTATTTCCTGGGGTATTTCATCACGTATTAACTTAGATAATGGATGACCTGCAAAACTTTCCTCTTTTGCAGATAAATACTCATCCAAAACTTTTTTGATCATAGATCTAAAATCTTTCATCTGCTTATCTCCAAAATTCGCTTTCATCTGCTTAATCTCATATATGAAATCCCTTATCCTTTCTGGTAATGTCTCATTTAAGGGGCCGATAACTACAACATCTGTTTTTCGGTCACCGTCAATAACTGTAGTCCATTCACCCCCGTAGTTTTCTTCAAAGAATTTTTTACTGTAGTAGCCGCCCAGGTTACCTCTATGTATCAAGTAGTAATTTCCTAGGGAATCTTTTGCAAATGCACCCCCAATCCTGCGATTTATACCTTGAGGTGGTGAATTTATTTCACAGAGTATAACATTAGCCCTATTCTCTTTTGGTTTATTTATCCCAAATGCATTCCAGTACCGACTTTTCCCTAGGCGTGGATCATACCATGGTTTGCTTTTATCTACATACTCATTCATATACCAAAAATGAAGATCAGAAATCCAGTAAATTTCCCCCTTTACATCCCCACCAGGAAAACCAACCCTACCATGAACAATCTTATCCGCTCTACTTGTCAAAATACTAAACAGCGTTTCCTGGGCTTCATCTATTTCATCTTTATCTGATAATACTGTAAGTTGAGGATAATTATTCTTCACAAAAAAACCACCTGTGAAATGTTAATTAGTATATATATATTGGAATATGTCTAAATGATATTTTATTTTTTTAGGGGTATTTCTAGTGGATATGGAGAAATAAAGGTTCTGTAGAAATCATATAATATGATTATAAAAGTCTGAAAAGGCAGATCCTCGGAGGGTAAATTCGTATCCTACTATTCTGCCATTGGAGAATAGTGTGGATTATCTTCCAATGTCTCTCTATTGATGTTAGAATTTATAACAATATCACAAAAAAACCCATCCTTTTAGCTTGATTTTAACTCTTTAATTATCTGAAAAGGATCGCCTGTTACCCCCCACACATTTGTCACCGCATAAAAGAATCTCATCTAAGGTTTTTAAAGGGGGGGGTTTGATATATTCAATATTCATTTTATTCTTCAGAGAAGTAATCTGTTTCTATTTTTTTGATTTCATAGGATTGGACTGTAGATACACCGACATTATGGTCAATCATCAGTTGGGCCAGTTTCTTACCATCAATTAAAACTATTTTATTATCGATACTGGAAGCATATTCTTGAGCTTGGCGTGAAAAAGTAGAAGTGGTGATAAAAACTCCCTTTTTAGCTTTCTGACCTTGCAAGGCACCCGCAAATTTCTGTATTTCGGGTCTGGGTACAGTGCCCTGCCATCTCTTTGCCTGGATATAGATGGTGTCTAGGCCTAATTTATCCTCTTTTATGATGCCGTCTATGCCTCCGTCTCCGCTCTTTCTGATGGCTTCACCTGCATCCTTTCGTGAACCACCATAACCCATCTTCACTAAAAGATCCACTACCAGCCTTTCAAAAAATTCAGGGGAACAAGACATGACCTTTTTAAGTAACTCCTTGGCTAACTTATCTCTCAATGCTTGGTAACTATATTCTAAAGATTCTTCAGGAGTGAATTTTTCCTTGGAAGGTTTATCCCTAGTTTTTTCTTTACTTCCTGTTTTAAATTCCACAAAACTAGGAAACTGCATTAAAAAATCAACATCAATTTTACTAGGCTCCTGCTTTAAAACCTCCAAACCCTCATAGGTTATCTTAACGTAACCTCTCTTTGGTGATTCTAGTAATCCAGCCTTTTTTAGATAAGTGCGAGCCCAACCCACACGATTATCAAAAACTCGTTGCGTCCCGCTAGGCAAAAGTTTCTCCCTCTCCTCGTCACTCAATTGAAATTCTTCAGCGAGCTTATCGTAATTTTCTCTCATAGAATACACTCTACCATCTGATACAAATTTTAGCAAGGGCAACATTACTTCTTGGTAACTTGGTATGGTCATATTAATCCCACCACACTATTTTGGATGGTTTTTCGATGATCTTTTTTTAGGGTGGTGAAGTACTTGATTTCTGTCTTATCCCTCCTCCTTAGGGGTCATACTATATTTTTCATACTCTTTCTATTATACTTTTTTTATCCTAAAGTCAATAGGTGTAAAATTGCTGTTTTTGAGCCATTAGGTGGAGGCTGAAAAGCAACCCTCTGTCATGGTAGCTGATATAAGGGCATCAATGGGGTTTTTGTGGCGTGCCTGCGATGCTTTTTTTATGGGGTCCAAAGGTAATCAAAAGGCGCAGACAATCCAACTATGGGTGGGCTGGGCGGGTACAATAACGTTTGTCTCTATCAAAAAAAGAGGCCGTTGCTATTTTAGCAACTCCTCAAACCGTGCCTTCCGTTGCTCCTACAACCAGAAATATCATTTCATCTTAGGAAAGTTTGCATGAGGGCATTAAAAACAAGATTCTATTATGTAACATATCTACGTGTACATGTTGTTACATAAGACAAGTATATTATAAAAGGGCCGACCATTGATATTCAACTTATTCCCTTTCGAACCTGCTTTTTTGGGAAGAAAAGGAGAGATGTGAACAATGCTATTTCTCCTTGCAGGGGCAGGCTATAAATTATATCATGAAAAAAAAACAGAGAGGCCTGCAGTTATCCTTTGCAACAAAATTTAAATATTCATATATTCTTCTTTTGTAGGATGGGGGAAACCAATGGCCTTGCAATCCTCCTCCATAGATTTTTAGGTTGGATGGAGAGTAAATATTGAAATTGGAAGTAGAGTATTCTAAATTCAAGTTAGAATCGCTTAAATTTTTCTTGGAAGAAATGAAGAAAAAGGAAGATGAAAGGAATATGAAAGAGTTTCTTTTTTATGCTGAGGCTTTTATTCAACAAGGGCAACACTATGTGGACCAAAATTAGGAAAAGATAAAAAGGCTGAAGGAAGGTTTAAAGACACTGTTCTCTATGCTGAGATTGTTAAAGAAACGGAAAACTTTGACATTCCCAAAAGAAGAGAAAGAATAAGAAAGATTATGGATAGCGTCTTTGATCAATTAAAAAGTAGAAAAGAATTTGAGGAAATACCTGAAAAATTGGAAAAATTGTTGGAAAAATTGAAGAAGATTAGAAACAAAATGGTACACGAATACATCAAAAACGTTGGAATGACAATACCTGATGAACTCAGAGTGGAAGATAGTGTATCTCTGGAAGTGAAAGATCCTCATGGTAAAACTGTGTCTTCTATGTCTTATGAAACACCTAGAAATTCAAAAAAAGGTACATTCAACAATAAAAGCACTCCTAAATTTTCAATAAAAGACATAGATGTAGCAACATGTAAAAGAGGGCTAGAATTTGCAAAAGAATTTGTCAAAAAGTGCAAAGAAGAAGTAGAAAAAATACTAATAGAAAAATAAATATTTTTCATTTAAGTTTTCAAGAGCTTATTCTTTCATGCTCTTAGGTTTAATTCTTTCTTTTTCTGATATCGGCGGTTATCAGAAAATCCTATACCACCTCATTCTTTCTTACTTTGAAGACGTTTATTTCTTTTGCACTCTGGATCTTCTTTAAATCCTGCGATGATCACACTTATTCCTTCTTCCAGGTGTGAAACTTCATCCTCCGATGCAGCCCCGAAGAGATTTCCATACTATTTAGTCCATTTAAATGGTCTGATTTTAACTTGCGAATGAGTATACGGTTTTCCACCATCTCCGGGAGCGGGAGTACCTCCTTCTAGCGTTGGTGAGGAAAGAACTCCAGAATACCATCCTCCTAAAAACATAGAAGCTATCCAAATTATTCTTATGGCGAATTGGTGATTGTTCTTGGAAAGAGTTTAAAAGCCTGGCTTTGCAGATGTTCTTGTTATAGATTATAACCTTGATGCTTATGACAAAATTGATATAGTTCTAAATAGTTTAGTGATCAAAGGTTTTGATCAATCACCAATCAACAATATTATACTATTTAATCTTTATTTTTTGTTTCCTGTGATATTAAGCATTTCGCCTAACGGCTGCGGACATACAAAGTGCGAGGCGAAGCCGAGCATTTGGGCGGAGCGAAGCGTATCCGTACGTTCGTTGTTATACGCCGTCGCCATCTTCAGTGTCCTCCATTTCCAATATCTCGTTTGGGTCTAACAATAAAAATATACCTACACTAAATTCCATCAAAAATCCCATAATTGGATTAATGAATGAAGTTGCAGAGACCCCACCAACGGCTACCCACTTTCCTAAAGTTCTTAGTTTATCAAATGTATTAATAAATTCATCATCTTTTTCTTTAAAGTTCTTCTAATTATTTTATACACTGCCTTCTCACTAAATTCTATTGCTACTGCTCCTGCGTCTTTAAATTTCTCAAAAGCCTTTTTATTTTTTGCCACTATCCATGAATATTCTTGTAGAAATATCCATTCTTCAAAAAGAATCTCAGTTAACTCTCTATTTTCTATTTCTTTACTTAGATTTTTGTAAAAAAAGTCATATTTTTCAATGTAGGCCTCTTTAGGAACTTCAAAAAATGTAAAATATTTTTTATTCTCTTCGACCAAACTTATAATTCGCTCAGGGAAAATTTCCTCCTCATAACCGAAGAATTTTGTAATCGGATACCATTTGTTACTCTTTCGATATTTCTTTAGAAAATTATAAAATGAACGAGAAACGAAAAAATTAAATTCTTTGGAGTGTTCCCTCATAAAACCGAATACGTTCTGTGCTTTTTCATAGTCTATAAGTAATGAAGGGTCAAACATCACATTTTTGGAAACGAAAGGATATTTAGTGGGAATTATTAATTGCCAGAGTGGCTTTAATTTCTCGATTCTCCTTTGAAATTTTCCTTTTAACTTTTGTTCATGCTCTTCTATTTTTCTTATAGAAAACAAATCATTAGCTTGTTCAACTGTTGCTTTTAGTTTTATCCAAAGGGGATGAGTTATATCTACTTCTTCATAAAAAGCCGCTTCAACTATTGCAAGAGGAATTACATATGGATACACAAAATGTATATCCTCTTTGTCTCAATCTTTCAAAGAAATATTCGAGATCGTGGAGAAGAATTTCTAAGTCTTTTAGAAATCTTGGGTAATGTCTATCCTTTATTTCATATATAATTTTTGAAATAATCCATATTTTTGTGTCTTTATCAAGTAGTTTCCAGAAATCAGAAGTTAGTCTCTTGGCATTATCTTTCATAAGTAGTTCGAATGCTGTTCCTTTTTCTTTATCATCATTACTTTTTAGATACTCTATTAAGATATTATCCGGGGCAAGGGAAGAATTACCCCAAGCAAACCATCGTAATCTCTCCTTGGTTTTATTCCTTCAATTTTCTTCCATACATCAGGGTTCTTCAAAAGATCCTTCCAGTTAGGTAATAATTCATCCAAATTTTTCTCCCAATAACTTACATACCATTTTTCATCTAATGGCGGATTAGTTTTTATGAAATCCTTTAGTTTTTCTACATCATTTTTCATCCTCTAAACCTCCTTTTATGGCGATTGCGTATAACTTGTTCATAGACGACAGTGTCGCTTTTTATTCTATTTTGGAATCCTTTAGGTTAACCACTTTCTTCTCCTCAAAATCTGGTCTAGTGGGTTTCGTATACATCCTCGTCTCTAAGTTTTAAAATAGTACACGAATACATTAAAAACGTTGGAATGACAATATCTGAGAGCTTAGGGGGAGATTCTTCTATTAAATTTCCAGCGGCGGGTATGATTTTTGTTCTTATAAATTTAAATGTAACCTTTTATAATATCATTTTTTTGTAGGGGGTGTGGTTTTAAATGCCCTATCTAATATGTGATAGTTGCGGCACTCTTTATCCTATATCTGAAGATGAAAAAGCATATAGTATTTGTGGGTGTGGTGGTAATC
>Ga0123519_10016940_pt1 | contig 10068 bp, 2 predicted proteins | sample YelNatPaOPRAMG02_FD_87396 | JGI IMG/M metagenome (GOLD analysis project Ga0123519, IMG submission 87396) | Hot spring microbial communities from Yellowstone National Park - Yellowstone National Park OP-RAMG-02 (version 2) | ecosystem: Environmental > Aquatic > Thermal springs > Hot (42-90C) ...
TCACATCAAGGAGTCCGCTGGCTCGACGTCCAATTGGTTGCCCAGGGAGACAATTCTCTGGCCTTTCCCTTTCAATCGCCTGATGACGATGACGGGACCCGAAGCACAAAGGCCACGAGTATGGCGGTTCGTATTCTCGAAAGGGGGCCGTTGCGCGCCAAGGTGCAGATCGAGTATCGGTTTCAACACCCCGAGCTGCGTTACGGCCCGCAAACACTCAAACCCGCGGGATCAGGCTATTACATCTCGACCATCACCCTGGAGGCCGGCCAGCCTTCGGTGCTGTTCGAGGAAGAGACCGATTTCGAGCCGTCCTGGTCGTTCGATCTGTACGAGGCCGTGCAGCCGACCCATGCCCGTTACCGTGGCCACCATGCGACCGACAAACGTTTCGGCGTCGGTCCCGACGGCGAGGTGTACAAAGGCGCCTTTGCGGGCGATGGCGACGCGGAAGTAGAACTCTCCTTTGACCGGCCGCAAGAGGTCAGTTACGTCACTGGCGACAACACTCGGGCGATGATGGCCCGCTGGGATCCGTGGTGCTTTGACACGGGCTGGTACTGGCAGCTTTTCAAGCGCGATGCGCCGGAATCTGCGCCCATGATCGGCATCTTCGCAGGCCCTGCCTCTCGCCTGCTGGGCGCCCACATGAGCGGCGTGGGAATTTATACCCGCCCGCCGGCCGAACCCGGGGGCCGGCCGCAATGCGGCCTCTCGCTCATCAGCCGGCGGCGCGGACCCGATGGCCGCATTTTCCCGATCAGCCGGTGGGTCTGGGGCCTCTATGTCGGAACCCGGGCTGACATCAAGGCGCCGCGGGAAATCCAGCCGATCAACCTCCAGATGAATATCCACGGCGGCATGAACCTGGAGAAGGTGAGTCGTTGGACCCTCGATTGGCCGGACCCGCCTGAGGGCTATGGCACGGCCTTCATGTCACGCTCCGGGATCGAAGCCCTCAAGGCGCGGGTGCGCGAAGACGAGGGCTATTACCGATGGCTCTGTGGCAACGACACCTACACGCAGCCGATCTTTGACGCCTGGCGCGATCCGGGGCAGGAGAAACTTGCCGCCTGCGTCTCGAACGTCCTGAGGAACGCCTCGTCCATGCTCGACGCCCTCGTGAACAAAGGCGGCATCTATGACTTCGGAATCCTTTACTGGCACGGGGGATTGATCGCCCAGCGTGACGGCGTGTGGATTGATCAACTGCTGGGCGATCCGCGAATAACGGACGATGAACGCCGCAAACTCAAGGCCGCGGCGGTGCTTTACGCCAATGTCGTGTGGGATGACGACCATGCGCCGATCAGTTCCACAGCTCACGGCATGAACTTGGGCACCGAGAACATGCCGGTCCAGCAGTGGGGCTACCGCCGGTTTTATGCGCTCTTCCTCGGCCGGCATCCGATGATGAAGGAACGAACCGAACAGGTCGAAGCACACCTGAGAGAGACTGTTGAAGGCATCATCAATGACCATGGCGCGCAGATCGGCTGTCCCCACTACATGGGGGCTTCGATGGTCCCTACCATGAATAATCTGCTGCAGATCAAGCAGTTGGGCCGTACTGATCCATTTGCTCAGTGGCCGAAGCTCCGCCGATTCGCCGAGTTTTACCTCAATCTTCAAACCCCGCCTGAGCCGCGAATGGGGAACAAACCGGCGCTTGTGGCGCTGGGTGACAGCGGCCTTGAAACCTCGGAGCTTTTCGGACTTCTGGGAACCGGTTTCCGTGATGCGGACCCGGCGCTCAGCCGGCGGCTGATGGGGGCCTGGGCGGCCGGCGGCAAACAGCACTCGTTCTTTTTCGGCACCACCACGGTGATGATTGACGACGCTCTGCCGGCCGAAGCCGGCCCGCTCGGCGATGCTACCTTCCCCGGCTATCTGAGCGTCCTGCGCCATGGCTGGGGAACAAGCAACGAGACGGCGCTCTTCTTCGTCAACGGCGACTTCTACCGAGATCACCGCCATTACGATCACGGCTCCATTGTTCTTTACGCCCTGGGCAAGCCGCTTTCGACCGACTGGTCTGCCATCTACACGCCGCATGCGCCGGGGGGTTACCTTCACTCCATCGTCGTACCTGAGGCGGCGATCGGGCATGCCTGGGATCAGGATGGAGCTCTGTTGACCGCCGGCTCTGGGGCTTGGAGCAGTTCCAGCCAGGAAGTTTTCGAATCGTCGGCCGAGTTTGCCTACGCGCGCGCCTGCTTTCGTGGAAACGATCTCGTATGGACGCGCGCGGTCGCTGTAGCCCGACCCGCGCCCGATCGGCCGGTGATTGTGATTCGCGACTGGTTCGCCGGTGCGAAGGTAGCGGAGCCTAAGGTGGCCAGTCTGAACCTCATGGCGGTCGGTCCGGTCGAGACTCCGCACGGGCCGATCGAGCCGCCGTTGCGCACGCATCCCAATGCCCACCGGATGGACGATCCGGCGGTTCTGCCTTCGGCGACACGCCCCATGGATCTTTCAGCAGGAGTGAATGCCTTCTCCTTCACTGGCCGTTATGATGTTGATTGGACTGTCTTTGTCATCAGCGCTGAGCCGCAGCAGGCTCTGCTCGGCAACTGGGGCAACACGACCTGGGGCGGCGCGGTGACCCAGTGTGAAGAGCGTCAACATATTCTGCGAGTGCGCGGAACAGGCAAGTTCGCCACGATCATCCTTCCGTGGAGGCGGGGAATGCGCCCCAAGCCTCTTGATGTGACCGCTGATAACGGCAACCTGTGTGTCAGGCTGGACGGATTTTCGCTTCGATTTGACGAAGAAGGGCGGATGGTCCGCGAATGAGTCAACATCATCTGAACCGGTAACTGCCTCGACGAACGTCAGAAATCACAGGAGAAAATACAGAAAAAGGAGCTGGGGTATGCTGAAAACTGTCGCATGTGTCATGATAGCGCTGACATTGACAACCGGCACTGCCGTAACCTTCGACAAAACCTTCGTCATTACTGAACCGTTCGGTCTTGAGTGGGGGCCGGATCGGGTGAGCTACCGGGTCGAGTTTCCGGAGGGTTCTGTCGCTCCCGGCACTCTGACTCTGAAGACCGCGGCAGGCGAACCGGTTGCCGTCCAACTATCGGATATCGAGCTCTGGCCGGATGGCAGGACCGTCAAGGCAGGTCTTGTCTCCTTCATGGCCGCCTTGAAGCCGAACGAAAAAGGAGTTTGGACATTGCAAGGGGGCAAGGATGCAAGTGCGGCCATGGCCACTGACCTTGCCGTCAGCGAGCGTGATGGCCTTGTTGAACTGACCACATCACGATTCGGCATCCGGCTGGCGGGAGGGACGCACCGGTTCGATCCGCCGGCTGCCGCCGCCGACATTCCCGCGCCGATCCAAGGGGTGCGGTTTGCGGACGGCACATGGATCGGCCGAGGCTGGTGGGAAAGCGAACGCGCCTGCCTGGGCTGCACGGTGACGGTCGAGGAGCGCGGACCTGTGTTTGCCCGCGTGCGCATGCGTTACGACTTCGAGGGGGATAAGCGCTACGCCGCGACCGTCGAAGTCAACGCCGGCCAGGATCTTGCGATCATAACCGAAGATTTCAACCTCGCCGAGGGACTCGAGTACGAAATGCCCGAGCTGCCGGGCGAGCGCGGACAAAAGTATCGGCTGGTCCGACCGGCCTTTGATCCCCCTGAGCAAGGTCTGTTGTGGGACTGGTGGGGCGGTACATGCGGCAAAATCCCCTCTCCGAATGCTTATTTCTTCTCATTCTGCAACGGCCTCGAACCAACTCATTGCCAGTGGAACGGCCGCATGTTCCACATCTTCCCAGGCGTAGATTCCCATGGCAGCCCGCATGGAGCGGTATGGCGGCCGCTTCCGCTTGACAAAGACAGCCGCCTGGTGAGCATCAATGCCTTCCTGAACTGGGGCGAGGACGAAGCGCTGTTCTTCGGCGCCTACAGCCCGGCCAAAGGCCGAGAAATCGCTATCATCGGTCTGCGTCCCTCCCAGTGGATCAACCCGGATCTTGAACCGAAACCCATCAAGACCCTCAGACAGTGGACACAAACCGCGAGCCTTTGGATCGAACGGCGAGCGAAGCCGGACCTGTTCCTGCGCGCGCCCGTCATGCTCGGAAGGCGGGTTTACGCCATTTCCGCCCTGCAGGGCAAATACGAGCCTGATGGAGTCCCGCCGAGCAATCTGATCCTCAAACATATCCGCCACGGCCGGCAGCGGCTCGACGAAATCAAGGACTGGGTGCTTGAGTATTCCGAGACGGCAAACTACCCCCGTCTGCTGGGCACGTCCGTCACGCGGGATGAGCTGCGCAGCCGCGCCCGGAAATGGCTCGCCGGAGATCCGCATCCAGTCTCACGCGCTCTGACCAGCAATGACCCTGCCGCAGACCGAAAGACGGTCGAGGAAGCCATCGCTTCGCTCGGCGACATGTGCCGCCGCATCGCCACCGTCGGCTACGATCACAATGGCTACGCCATGAATTTGCCGCGGCTGGCCTGGCTTGCAGATGCGGCGCTCAGCACCCCGGCTTGTACCCCGGAGGAGGCCGCGCAGATTCGCCGCTACGTCGCGGCCTGCGCCTGCAATGCGCTTTCGCCCGATTACGTGCCGCCGCGCGAGGCCGGCTATGCGTGGGGTTCGGCAAATATGATGGAAGCCCTGCGCCTGCGCGGAGCCACGCCCATGGTTTGCCTTCTGCCCCACCATCCAAATGGCGCGGCCTGGCGCCAGTTTCTGGCCCGCTTTGTCAAACTCAACACTCGTGAAAAAATCAATGAGGCCGGCGCCACGCTCGAGATCGGCGCCTATGGCGTTATGGCCGTCGAGTTCGCCACTGTGCCGGCCATCATGCTGGCCGGCGCCGATCCATCGCTCGACTTTTCCGACCTGCTCCCGTTATGGCGGGCAGCGGCTCATTTCCGGCTCTCCTACCTCACGCCGCCGGACGTGCGCGGCGGCATCCGGCCGGCGGCGCCTATCGGCGACTCGCCGCTCAGCGCAGAAGGCGCGTTTCCCTTCCTGATCGGCGCCCTGGCCGAGCGCGATCGCTCCCTGGCCGAAAACCTCATGTGGGGCCTCCGCGAGAATGCAGCGGCGCTTGGAGGGCACGGCACGCCGCTGGGCTTGCTGGTGCCGACCGATCTTGAACCGAAGGTTCCCGATCTGCGCTCGACCCATTTCAAGGGCAGCGGCTTCGTTCTGCGCAGCGGTTTCCCTCATCCCGAGGAAACCTGCGTCAACATCAACTGCGGCAGTTTCGCAATCGGCCACGGACATCCCGACCGGCACGGCTTCATCCTCTACGCCAAAGGCGCGCCGCTGATGCTTGACTTCGCCAGCCAGTACCAGCCGAGCATCGGCCAGTCCTGGCTGCATAACGGGATGATCACCTTCGACCATCGCGAGGAGACCCGGCCCTGCCCCGGCCGCGACAAGGAAGGCTGCTACTTCACCGGCAAGGTGTGGGTCGAGCATAAGACAGAGCCTTTCACTTGCCTGGAATTCGGCTGGCCGCCGGATGCGGCGAATCTCGACGAAGCCTTCGGAGAGGCTGAGGCCTTCGTGACCACGCCCCGGGCAGATTATGCGGCCATGCGACGCCGCAGCCGCTACCTGGACCGCGTGCCTTATATGCTTGAGCCCAGCCACGGCCAATTCCTCGGCCGCGGAGAGAGCGAGCACGTATGGCTGGATTCCACCCTTGAATGGCGGCGGCAGGTGGTCTTCGTCAAGACTCCTGACGTCAACGGCGCAAACTATCTGGTCATTCGCGACACACTCTCCGGCAATGACTCTCTGACACCGGCACTCAACTACTGGTGCCTGGCCGAAGACCTCGCGGTGGCTGGCCAGCAGGCTGCCTGGAAGGGCCAGCACGGCATTGACCTGGATATTTACGTCGCTGAGCCGTCTGTCTTCACTCCTGTCAGCCATCGCGTCGGACACAACAACGCCGGGCCCGGCCCCTTCGGCAGACACTATCAGGAGACCTTCGGCAGGCCGTTCCGCGAGGAGCAGATACTTCTGCGCATTCCACAAAAGCCGGGTGGCAGTTTCTTCACTGCGCTGGCGCCGCGCAAGGCCGGTGAACAACCTCCGAGGTTTGAAACCGTGCTTGACGGCCAGGGCCTTCGCTTGACTTTTCCCGATGGGCGAGTGGATACGGTAATTGTGCGGGAGTCACGCGACCCGATCGAAGTGGCCGGCCGCAAGGCAACTGGCAGGGTGATCCTGGCGATCCAACCCGCCAGGCAGGATACACAAATCATCGAACTGGCTAAGTAGCCACCCGGAACGACAGCGGAGAAGCACAAATGAGCGTGTTTACGATTGGCCGATACGCAGGAAAGCCGACGTTCTTTGAAAACGGACGACCCGTGGTTCTGTCGTCCTACTGCACCTGCGGAGCGGCTTTCGAGGCTTATGCCGGCGCCATTCAGCGATTCGCCAGGCATGGCTGCAGAAATTTCTGGCTGCACCTGGTCGGTGGTTACAATGGCGAGTGGGGAACAACTCCATTCTGGACAGGCCCAGGCCAGATTCACAACCCGCCTCTGCCGATGACTGAAAAATACTGGTCTCCCAAAGCCAGACCGGACGGGTACTGGTCTGTGGATCGCCAGGCCGAGACAATCCTTGCCGCCGCGCCCGATGGGCGGCTTTTCGTGAGGCTGCACGACTGTCCGCCGGAGAGCTGGGCCAAAACCTATCCTGACGAGGTCATGACCGATTATCTCGGCAACCGGAGAATGCACGGTTCTCTGGCCTCAAGGCGCTATCTTGACGAACTTGCCCGTTTCATTCATGCGTTCACGGCCTACTGCGAAAGCCGGCCATGGGCCGAGCGAATCGTCGCCTACGTGATTTATCCGATCGGCGAAGGCGGAACACCGCTGGCCATGGAAGGCTTTCTTTTCGATCACTCAGCGGTGATGCGTCAGGCCTTTCGCGAGTTTGTGGCTGAGAAATACGGTTCCGACGGCGCGCTGCGTCAGGCGTGGGGGCGCGACGATGTCACGCTGGAGACGGTGGAGATACCGCGTGACGATGATTTCCGTCTGCGCAACGGCGGCGAGGTCCCCTTTTGGCCCGAAGCCCGGCTCGTACGACCCGAACGGGATTATTTTGAACTGCAGCGACGGTTGTTCCGTCAATCGCTTAGAACAATCATCCAGGCATTCCGTGAAGCTGCCGGCCCGAATCGTCTGCTCGGCATTGACGCCTTCAAGGCTAACATGGTGGGGTGGATGTGCCATCCGATATTCGGCGGCGACAAATGGAAAACCCATTATGGCGACAACATTCTGGCCACGGGCTCAACGGGCATGGCCGAAATGCTGGACTGGCCTGAAATCAGCATAGTGGCCACGCCGCATGATTATCGCTGCCGATGGGTCGGCTTCGGATACGACCCCGAGGGAATCGGTGATTCCATCCAACTGCACGGCAAGATCATGATGGTCGAGGAGGATCAGCGCTCGTATGCCAACAACGAGCGAGGCCTCTTTGGCTCGATCGAACCTGGCGAAGAGGAAGCGATTCTCTACCGTAACCTTGCCGCCAGTCTGTCCAGGGGACACCAAACCTATCCCATGGATGTCTGCGTCGGCTATTTCGAGGAGGAGCGCATCCAGGCGATTCTCGCCAGGCGGCGCGAAATCGAGGAGCGGTTTCTGGAGATTCCACGTCAGGACGTCGCCTCAGTCGTGATGCTCGTTGATGAAAGCGCCGCGTTCTACACAGATTTTTCCTGCGAGTACAACGATCTGGCGGTCATCCGTCAGCGCATCTGGGGTATGAACCATTGCGGGGTGCCCGCCCGCACCTGCCTGTGGGACGATCTCGAACGCCACGATTTCCCCCCTTGCCACAGGCTCTTCCTGCTTCCCAACTGTTACCTGGCCGACGACCGCAATCTGCGGCTGCTGCGCGAAAAACTCTTTCGTAATGGCAATGTCATCGTGTTCGGCCCGGGAAGCGGCATCACCGATGGGGAGCGCGTCACGCCCGAGGGAGCGGCTGCCATGCTGGGCATGGACATGGAGCTCTACGACTATGATTATCCCCGTTTTGTCACAATAGACAACTGGACCCACCCGCTGACAGATGGCTTCGGCGCCTGCGACAGCTTCGGCGATTCCCATCGGTATGGACCGGTGCTTCTTCCCTTCGACCGCACGGCACCGGCCTGCCGGGGTGGTTGCACAGCCCGGGTCGCTCTGGCACAGGACGATCGGCCCTTTGTCCGGTTGGGCACCATCGCCATCGACAACGGAAAGCGCCGGCCCGGCCTTGCAGTCAAGGAGTTCGGGCTGGGCGCTGCGGGCAATGGAGTTCCAGGCCCGCGCGGAGCCGGAGATTATGCTGTGGTATTCACCTCGGCAGTGCCGTTGCCGGCACGTCTGCTGAGGAATCTGGCCCGATTCAGCGGCACTCATGTTTATGATGAGGAAGACGACGCGCTGTATGCGGACAGCAGTATGGTCGCTGTCCACGCGGTCAAACCCGGCATCAGACGCATTCGTCTGCCGGGTGCATTCGCTGTAGAGGACGTGATTTCCGACGAGCCTGTTGGAGATAACCTTTGCGAACTGATCTTTGAAGTCAAAGATCCTGTTACACGGTGGTGGCGCCTTGTGGCCAGCCGTTCGGCTCAAGCAGCGACGGTTTGAGAAACGGCACCGGTCGAATCTGCATGGCGCCTGCTCATTGCTGCCGCAAATACGCAGGAAACCTGCCTGCCGCATACACTGCTGCACAACCCCTGATCCTGGATTTTCCCGAGGGCGGCTGATGAGAGGCGTGGGAAATGACGCTGCGGAGCCATACTGCAGGAGCCGCCTCGCAACAAGGCAGATGCAGGCGCTTCAGGCCGTTCACGGAAGAGGTCTCGCGGAACTTCACTCCATATGCGGCGGCGCAGTGCGCTCAAACAACGCTTGTTTTTATGTCAAGAATCAGCGATCCATTCGGCCTGGCACGGGTGTTGCTGAGAGGCAATCCTGTTTTTGCCCGACTCCCGGAGGCGGATTTTGGAATACGCAAGGGCATTTTTATCGCGCAACAAGGCTTTCTGCCCGCGCCATGCGCCACACAGCGCTTTTCACACCGCCGGAACCATCTTGGCAGCGTTCCTCCTGGCGTTCAACCCGGCCATCGCAGCCGGCCTGAAGTTCGTAATCTATCCGCAGGATTACGCAGTTGTTTCCGATGGCCGCAAAACCGTCGGCGAATACGGACAGGTGGTCGAGGTTGAGGACGAGGATGGCGAACCGATCGAAGTTGTGGAATTTGCCGTGCCCCGGTCGGTTCAGCGGGAAAAGGACGTTCTTCTCTTCACCACTGCGCAGCCGCCCCTGCGCGCCACCAATTTCCTGAACCGGACTTACACGGGATGGTCCGCGGGCGCTCCGAGGGAAATGATCTTTCGCGAGCCTGACGTCGCGGACCGGACGATCTACCGCAGAGGTTCGGAGGCGTATGACAACCGGATCGCGCGATTGTACGAAACCGCGATTCTGAACGGGCTCATCGCAAAGATCGGATGGTTCGCGGCCATGGCGGACACCAACGCCCGGCCCCGCGCGCCTCTCGCGCGTCTCCTCTCGGAACATAACGAATATCTCAAAATGCGGCGCCACCAGGTGGCGCGCGAGGGCGCGGTCTGGCGCTACCGCGGCCTCCTGGCCGCCATCGAAAAGATTCCGGCATGGCAAAAGGAGGTGGAGGATTCGCGCAAACGCCTCGACTCGGCCGCCGCGCGGCAGAAAACGCTCGCTGCCGAACTCTCCGCCCTGGAATCCAGGCTGGGCGCTCGCAGCGAGCCGCGCGGCGATCCTGATGTCCGCCGCAGGGACATCCTGAAAATCGAGGAATACGAAGCCAGGGCCGATGTCAGGTACGAGCAGCAGTGCATCGAAAAAAACTCCGCCATAATCGAGCGCGTGGTCAGCAACGCGGTTGCCTCGCTTCCCTCGATGGGCCGGTGGGACGCGGCGCAGGGATCTGTGGACCCTGCGCCCCTGGCGAAGGACCCGCTCCTGCTCAAAGCCGCGCTCGCGGCCAGGCTGGCGGAGGAGGAGAAA
>Ga0123519_10016941_pt1 | contig 10068 bp, 10 predicted proteins | sample YelNatPaOPRAMG02_FD_87396 | JGI IMG/M metagenome (GOLD analysis project Ga0123519, IMG submission 87396) | Hot spring microbial communities from Yellowstone National Park - Yellowstone National Park OP-RAMG-02 (version 2) | ecosystem: Environmental > Aquatic > Thermal springs > Hot (42-90C) ...
AAAATTAGCTACTTTTTTTACATGTTCTAATACTTGTAGTTCCCTTTCTGGTTGTATGACTCCTATTCCAAGTTGTTGTTTTAAAACACCAATTTCCTTAGATAATTTTCCCCTTTCATCTATAAGATTAACTAGTTTTTCATCTATTTCATCAACTTTCTTTCTTAATTCTTCGAGTTTTTCCATTTTAATTTTCAACTCAAAATTTTTCACAATTATATATAATATATTTTTTCAGATAATCTTTTTCAATTTTGAAGATGTTATATTTTCCGATAATTTTTTAATTTCCTTATCTAAACTTATAAATTCTGATTTCCAATCTATTTCATCAGAATATTCTTCCATATTTTTAGTATCATTTATAATCAATTTTACAAAATTTTTAGCAATCTGCATATATTTTAAGCTTATATCTAAGAAATTCATCTTTTTCATCAATAATGAAATTTCTTTTGCTGCGAAATAAGATTCTTCAAAATCTTCTTGTGGATCAAATAATTCTAATGATTTTCTCAATTTTTCTGCTGAAATTGAATAATTTAATTCCAATTCTTTTATCAAACCTTCAATATATAACTTTTTTGCTTTAAAATATTCTTTTGCTTCTACCATATTACCTTCTAATATTTGGTCCAATTTTTCAAAAATCGGATATGCAATATATGTTTTATTTACTTCCTTACTATCTATTATAAATTTGATTGCATCTAAATAACTGTCTATTGCATTTTCATATTCCTTGGCATTTTCAAAATATTTAGCAGAAATTATCATACTATAAATTGCATTTTCAATATCGTTTTTATTATGGAATTTATGAGCAATTTCATCGTATTTATATCCCAATTCTGATGAATCTTCTATTTTAGATAAATTCTCTATTTCAAAATTTAATTTTAAATTTTCATTAGTAATATCATCAATATTAAATTTTAAAAGATTTCCTTCTTTAAATCCATAATTTATCGATAGATTATGAATTAGCCAATCTGGAATTCCTTTAATAAAAGACAAAGCTTCTTTTAATTTATATTCAGTAAAATCTCTTAATTCATATTCAACTTCATGATATGAGGTAGATTCTTTTGAATCATTTCTGAATATTTTAAATCCTATAAAATTTTCCCCAATCATTTCTAAGTCAAAAACAATTCCAAGCCCATCTTCATTATGTTGTTGATAGAAGGACTGATTTTTTATGTCTGTATCTGAAAAAAATATAGATAAACCTGGATGTGTATGCCACCAACCTCCTAAAAACAAGCTTGGATTTTCATCAATAATTTTCTCAATTTTTGATAGTTCGTCTAGAGGAATTTCAACCCGCATTTCGCTACCGCTTGCCATTCCGATTGCTTTTCTAACAATATATTCCATATCCCCTGGTTTTGGATTATCACAAAGTAAATATCCCATACATTCTACCCATTTTTCTTTTGGAATTTGAAAATTGGAATATTTTGATGAATATTCACATATTGTTCTAAAAACATCATACATTATAACTATTTTCTTTACCATTATATTCCAGCTCATTTAGATTATTAATATAAATTTATTATTTATTTATAATAAAATAATTTCTATAATTATATTTTTTAAATACAAAAAATAAATGTTTTATATAAAATAAAATTTATTTAGAGTTGAAATTTTAAATGACCGAACTTAAAATTGCTGTTATTGGTGGAGCTGGCGGTCAAGGTAGTAACTGGATTCGTCGTATAAAACATTGGAAAAGAATATTGAATTATGATTTAAATTTAGTAGCTATTTGTGATATTAATAAGCAAGTTTTAGAATCCAGAATTAAAAAATATAATTGTAAAGGATACGTTGATTATAATGAAATGTTTGAAAAAGAGCAATTGGATGCAGTTATCATTGCAACACCTCATTTTTTACATGCACCTATGGCAATTGCAGCAGCTAATCGTGGAGTAAATGTTTTATGTGAAAAACCTATGTGTATAAATTTAAAACAAGCAGATGAAATGAAACTTGCAATAGAAAAATCAAGAATTAAATTTGCCGTTGGATTTCAAATGCGTTTTGATAATAGATATCGAAAAATTAAAAATATAGTATCATCTGGCGAATTAGGAGATATCTTTCAAATAAATTTGCTATACCACTGGTGGAGAACTGAAAATTATTATTTAAATTCTACTCCTGTTGAGGAAAATAAAAATGAAGATTGGGAAGGCTGGAGAGGTCATTGGAAGACAGAAGGTGCTGGATCCATTGCAAATCAAATAGTGCATTTTATCGATGTATTTCAATGGATATCTCCTAGTCGAATTAAATCAATTGTAGCAACCAGTAGAGTATCTAAACACACTTTTATTGAAGTTGAAGATAATACTAATGCTATTGTAGAATTCCAAAATAATTCAATGGGTTTAATTCAAACAGGTGTTTCCTATGAACATGATAGAGATGAAATTTTAGGTGTTTATGGAATTAATGGTGCAATTGTATATCAGAAAAATTTTAAAAGCTTATTTGGAATTCCTCGTAACATCATTGATTATAGACCTATTCATTTAAAAAAGAAAAAATTGAGAGAATTTCGTGGTGAATTAATATTAGATATTAATAAAGCTTTATTTGAAAACTTTCTAAAATCTATAAAAGAAGACGATCCTAAAATTATATCTGTTGATGTTAATGAAGGAAGAAAATCTATAGAGATAATTCGTGCCATTATACTTAGTAATAAATATGATAAAAAAATCACATTCCCATTTGAAGATCATCCAACTGATTTTCCAGAACTTCCTCATACATATGTAGCTCCAGAATTTAAATAAAATTTATTTGAAAAATTAAAGTTTTTAAATAACTAAAATCAAATATTATTTTGATAAATTATGAAAGAAAAAATAAATCCTTTTGAATATTCTGATTTAGTCATATCACAAGATCTAGTTTTAGCAACAAAAAGTAAAGATAAAGTAAATATAATGGCTCTTGCTTGGAAAACGCTGGGAAATTTATGGGGCTACAACGTTTGGGTCGTTGCAGTAAAACCTAGTCGATATACTTATGAAATGCTTAATCAAAATCCAGAATTTACCTTACATTTATTTCCACCTGAGAAAGACAATGTTGTAAATATAGCAGGATCAACTTCTGGGGTTTATACAGATAAAATAAAAGAAACAGGTATTACTCCAATCCCTTCCAAATTTGTAAGCGTTCCAATATTTAAGGAAGCTGCTATTAGTTATGAGTGTAAAGTAATTCACACAGCAGAATCTGGAGAAATTACTGATCACAGATTATATTTTGGTCAAATTTTAGTAGCATATGCAGATAAAGCTCTTGTATCCAAATGTTTTGAATAATTATTTTTTTTATTTATATTAGTTTCATTAAAATTCTCTGCTAAATCCTGATTTGAATAATATTAAAGTTATAAAAAGCAAAATCGGAGTTGAATATCCGAAAAAGTAAGTAGCACAATGCCATATTGGTTCTGCACAGCTCATTTTAAGAATTTCTTTAGATGCATTTTGAGTTGTTACAATAGCAATCACATAAAATATGAGACCAAAACATATCAATTTGGATTTCTTTCTTAGTTTTGAACCTTCAGGAGCCTTAGCTCCCATCATTAAATATAATTGCATTAAAATCAAAATGACAGTGAATAAAACAAAAATTATAAACATCCAAAACGCTGAAAAAAACAAATATAATGGAGTATCTTTGCCTGTGGAAGATAATTCTTTAGGTAAAACTTCCATAGAAGTCCATAAATAGATGTGTGACTCAATAAATCTCATGATAAGTATTAAAGGAGCGGTAGCTATTGAAATATAAGTTAAAACTTTTCTTTTTTTAGCTAAAATATATTTTTCTAAAGGATGTGTAAGAAACGGTAATGTTGCAAATAAAATCGTGAAAGTTATTACAAACTTATCTTCATTGAAAAACCAAAACGATCTAAATACATGAACAACTTCAATACCATTAAAAAAATCATAATTTTCATCTCTTTTGAAAAATGGATTTGGATTTTGAAATAATAAAGTATCTACGGCTACAAAAAGATATAAAATCTGGCAAATCGCCACACCTAAAATAAAAATTCCTAATCCTTTAAAATAAGTTTTTTGAGCCTTTATTGATCTCATTCTTTTTCCTTTTCCAATAAATTCAAAACCTAAATATAAAAATTGGCCAATTAGACCCCCCATCAATATAAAATAAAAGATTAAGTGTTCAAAATTATTAGGAATTTCCTCTAAAGAAATAAAAATTTGAGTAATCATAATTAAAATTCTTCTTTTATATTTTAATATTTTCTTGTTTTAAATTATTTTAAAAACATAATGTAAAAAAAAATTTTCATTTTATAGCTTTATATTCTTTCAAATCCAGAGTACCAATTCTTCTGAAGATCCAAACTCAAATTTCGTTTAGGATCCTCTGGTGTTTCCAAGTTCCAACTTAATATGCAGCAATGGTTGTAGTCTCTTTTTATTAAATCTCTAATTAATGTTTTAGTTTTCGGATCTTTTAAATCGATGGGTCCGATCTCTTCAATTACTATAAATCCAATTATATCCATTAATTGAAGTGCAACTTTTTCAGTTGGATGATCTTTTAGTCTTATAGTATTGATTCCTTTTGATTTCAATTCTTTTAATTTTTTAATCAACGTGGCTTTTGGTAAAGTTAATCCAAATTCAGGATTTTCTAGTTCAGTAATTACTCCCTTTAAATTCAATTTCTTTTTATTTAAATATAAATCATTATTTTTTACTTCAAATTCACGAATTCCTATGTCAAGTTCAACAATTTCAAATAGAACTCCATCCTTGCTTTTTACTTCTAATCTTAAATCATACAATTGTGGATCGTCGATATTCCATAAAAATAATGATTCTTTAGGAACTTGAATTTGATGAGTGATTAGACGAGTATTATGTTTTTGGACATTAAATTTCCGTTCTTCTCTACAAATTTCAGCTTTTTCTCTAGATAAAACATATAATATAGTGCAATCTTCAAATTCCCATTCCATTGTATTAACAAATCTTGTCTTTATAGTAATTTTAGCACTTTTTGCAGTATTATTTTCATTCCATTCGATGTCTGTATCAATATAATATTCATCTAAGTACATCCAATCATAAAATTCTAAATACACGTCACGATGAATTCCTGAATAATATAATACATTTTCAACTCGAATTGCAAGGAAATGAACTTCTTCTGTAGAAATTCCAGTTATATCAAAATAAAATGGCAGAAAACCACCTTCATGTGACCCTAGTAATTTACCATCTAAATAAACATCAGTTTTAAAATTAACTCCTTCGAATACTAAAGATACCTTTTTTCTTTCAAATTCATGTGGGAGTATAAATTCCTTAAAATACCAACCAACTCCTTTATAATCCTTGAGTTTTTCATCAATTACTTCCCAACATCCCGGAATTGTTGAAATATATTTATCAAATACATACTGATAATTTTCTTTTTTGAACCATTCTTGTTTTACACCTATGTTATCCGGATCTATTTGAAAATACCATAATCCATTGAGATCAAACTGAAATCGCATTTTTAACTCATCTCAATAATTTAATTAAAACTCATTAAAAATTAATTTAATTTAATTTAAATTCAAATTTCAAATTTGATAAATTTATCTTTTCAAATTTATTTTAGAATTTATTTTTGTAATATTTATTTATTTTTGAAAATAAAAAAAATTCTTTAATAATATTAAATTTTTTAATTATAAAAACAATTATTTTTATAAGAGGATAAGGAAAATGGGTAAGAAGTGTGAATGTCCCGCATGTTATTATGAATTTAATGTGGATGATGATGTTATTGTAGGAGAAGTGATTACATGCCCCGATTGTGGTACAGATTTGGAAGTTCTGGAAGTATCGAAGGAAGTTAAAACACAAATAGCCGAGTCACCAGAAGAGGATTGGGGTGAATAATTTAAAATAAATAATTAATTTAGAAATACCAAAATTTTTTAAAAATTTATTTTTATTTTTAAATTCTTCAAAATTTCATATTTAAAATTAAATGAAGAAATTTAATTTGCTCATTTTTTTTGGAAAAGTGGAGAAGAAAAATAATTATAAAAAGAGGGCCACCACAATTAGTGGATAAAGGGAGAATAATTTTAATTTTTTCTGAGGGCGAAACTTTAAAAATTAGTTCTTCTCCACTTTAATATAATATTAGCTTTTAGAAAAAAAAAGTTATATCTATATTAAAAATTTGTTGCATTAACACAAAATTCATTTATATATTACTGCAAAGACAACAAATAAAGTCGGCATTATTTTTGAAGAAAAGAAACCAAAATAATTATTTTAATTAATTAAACTAAAATATTTAGCCGACTTTATTTGCAACTTTTTAAATATTTTATTTTTTATAAATATTTTCAAAATTAATTTTTACTTTTATTTTAAAAATTTTTTTTTCTAAGATATTTGAAAATTTTTTTTTAATTTGCTTCTAATTTGTAAATATGAGCGAAATAAAAAAAGTAAATATATCAAAAGGTCTTACATTAGCAGAGAAAATTATCAGTCAACATACAAGTCATCGAGTATATGCGGGGGAATTTGCTATTGTTAAAGTTGATTTAGCAATTGCTCAAGATGGTACAGCTCCTTTAACAATTAAAAATTTCGAACAAATAGGTTTTAATAAAATAATGACTAAAACGATTTTTTATATCGATCATGCAGCGCCGAGTCCTAACAAAGAATTAAGTAATGATCATAATATTATAAGATCATTTGTTCAAAATTATAATGCTATTGTTTCAGATGTTGGTGAAGGAGTTTGCCATCAAGTAACAATTGAAAAATATCTAAAGCCTGGTGATTTACTCATTGGTGCTGATTCGCATTCAACAACTGGTGGTGCGATGGGTGCATTTACAACTGGAATGGGCTCCACAGATGTAGCTGTAGGTATTGGATTAGGAAAAACTTGGTTGAGAGTTCCAGATACCATTCTTGTCAATTTTAAGGGCAATTTGCCAAATGGCGTATATTCTAAAGATATGATTTTATATTTAATAGGTATGATTGGAGCTGATGGTGCGAATTATAAAGCATTGGAATTTAGTGGCGAAACTATTAAAAAACTTTCTCAAGAAGAAAGATTTGTATTATCTAATATGGCAGTAGAAGCAGGTGCTAAAGCAGGTTTAATTGCATCGGATAATGAAACTAAAAAATATTTGAAGCTTATGGGAAGAGAAGAAGATTTTAGAGAAGTAATTCCCGATGAAGATGCAATATATGAAAAAACCATTGATATAGATGTATCCTCACTCAAACCCATAGTAGCACTACCTCATTCAGTTGACAATATAAAATTTGTTGATGAATTATTGGAAATAAAATTAAATCAAGTTTTTATTGGAACATGTACAAATGGAAGAATTAGTGATTTGAGAATTGCTGCAAAGGTACTAAAAGGAAAAAGTATTGCTGATGGAGTTAGGCTCATTGTATGTCCCGCCTCAAAGAAAGTATTTTTAGATGCAATTAAAGAAGGTCTAATTGATATATTTTTAGATGCTGGTGGAATTATAATGCCACCTGGATGCGCTGCTTGTGTAGGTGTTCATGGAGGTGTTTTAGGTGATGGTGAAATATGCCTCAGTACCCAAAATAGGAATTTTTTAGGGAGAATGGGTAACCCTAAAGGATTCATTTATTTATCCAATCCGGAAATCGCAGCAAAATCTGCAATTGCCGGTTATATTACGAAATAATTAAATTGATAATCGTTTATGGAGTTAATGATAATGAACAATACAGATAGACAAAATAAAAATATTTTAAAGGGTAAAAGTTATGTTTTTGGAGATAGTATTTCAACAGATCTTATTTGTCCAGGCAGATATTATCATCTAAGGTCGCAAATTGAAAAACTTGCAGAACATGTTCTTGAAGATGCTAGACCAGGTTTTTATAAACAAATGATTCCCGGCCAATCTATTGTGGTAGCAGGTAAAGATATGGGGTTGGGTAGTTCGAGAGAGCATGCGCCATTAGTGATGAAAGTTGCCGGTTGTATTGCTGTTTTATGTAAATCCGCTGCAAGAATATTTTATCGTAATTGTATTAATATAGGACTTCCAATAATAATTTGTGATACTTCCAATATTAAAGAAGGTGATCAATTAGAAATAAATTTAAATGAAGGAATTGTTAAAGACTTAACTCAAGGATTCAACTTAAATTTTAAACCCTTTCCAAAGATAATGACTGACATTTTAAATGCTAACGGGCTGGTTGAATATATTAAAAAATACGGTGATTTTAAATTATCTTAAAATTTAAACATCATAAAGCCTTTTAGCATTTTTATACATTATCTTTTCTAAAATATTTTTTTTCAAATTCAATCTTTTCATTTCATTTATAATAAATTCATATGAGTATGGAATGTTTGGAAAATCACTTCCGAAAAGAATCTGATTTTGAAAATATTCAATTTTTTCTAACATATTGTTATATTCTAAACCACTTGGAAAAATATTATGATTTATTAATACCATCGCTGTATCCAAGTACAAATTTTTATGTTCAGATAATAGTGAAAACACCAAATCATATTCAGTTGCCGCTAGATGCGGTATTTGAATTTTCAATTCAGGAAATGTATTTAAAATTGGTATAATTTTTTTAATACCGATAAAAGGACTCATTTTGAGGTTTTTATTTTTACAATATTGTGAAAAGGGTCCATTTCCAATATGTACAACTAATATCTTTTTAAATTTAACCATGTATTCAAATAAAATCTCCAATTTCGGATGAGATATTTCAAAATTTGTTACCATTAATTGTAATTTTATGCCTTTGAAATTTAATTTTTTTGGATCTAAAATTCGAATAATTTCTTCTTCAAAATATGGATCTTCTGGATGAATTGAACCAAAAGGAATAATCATTTCATTGTTTTTTGAAATATGATAAATGAAATCATTCAAACTTCTTGAAATAGATGGTTTATGAGCGTAACATAAACTTGTGTATTTTTCGATATTAAATTTAATTAAATAATTTTGAAATTCATGTGAATAAATTCTTAGATGAATGTTCCAATAGTTTTGTTCAAAATAATTCCAAATTGCATCAAAAATTTTGTCTGGAAATATATGAACATGAGAATCGATAATTCTATTCACAAAAATCATCTTTTAATCAATTAAAAAATTTAACCTAATTTAATTTATGAAGATTTGATGCTAAATCTTTTCCTTCTTCAACATACATTAAAGCAATTTTCATTGCATCTTCATAATCTTTTTCTGTTAGATTTTTCATTATTTTAGCAGGAAAACCATAAATTAAACTGTTTGGAGGAAAATATTTATCTTCAGTAATCAACGAACCAGCTCCAATAAAACAGCCATCATCTATTATAGATTTAGCCATGATTATAGAGCCTATTCCAACTGTGACATTTTTTCCTAATTTGCAACCATGAATAATACAGCGATGACCGATTGTATTATATTCACCAATTATGGTTTCAAAATCTTTAACTCCATGAATAATAGTGCCACTCTGAATATTACTGAATTTTTTAATTCGAATTTTTATAGGATATCCCTCAATAATTACTCCGGGAAAAATTGTGACCCCTTCCTCAATAACCACATCACCAATGATTACAACATCATCAGCAATAAAAGCTACTTTTGAATCTATTATAGGTTTTTTGCCATTAATTTCATAAAGATGCATAATTTAAATTTTAGAATCATGTTATTTATAAATTATTTTCAAAATTTTCAAATTAATTTTATTATAAATTTAAGAAAAAAATTATTAAAAATAAATTATATTTTAACTCAATTTTTATAATTTAAAAAATCTAAAAAAAGTTTGGTGAAGTTTTCAATGCCTTTGAAAAAATTAAAAGAACAAGAAAAATTAGTAGAAGAGCATCCAGAGGAACCTTATTTTACTTATGATATACCTTATATAACCAAACAACTAAATACAAATATAGAAACGGGACTCACAACAGAGGAAGCAAAAAAAAGAT
>Ga0123519_10016945_pt1 | contig 10066 bp, 9 predicted proteins | sample YelNatPaOPRAMG02_FD_87396 | JGI IMG/M metagenome (GOLD analysis project Ga0123519, IMG submission 87396) | Hot spring microbial communities from Yellowstone National Park - Yellowstone National Park OP-RAMG-02 (version 2) | ecosystem: Environmental > Aquatic > Thermal springs > Hot (42-90C) ...
AGATGGACTTATCCTGTAGACACTCCCCTCTGCTACGATACCAGAATCTGTATTAATAACTACTCTGTCATCTACTCTGACATAATCGGAGTACCTCTCAGAGATCTCAGTCTTGAATTTGAGTGTAGATGTATTCACCAGATAAAAAGCAGCCATACCAGTTCTGGCATACTCCCCGGCATTTATCATCCTTTTCGAGACAAACCCGCTGATAGGGGCCTTCAACTGGCAATCATTGAGCTTTTTCTGAGCAAGGTCAAATTGTGCCTTTGCAACATTCAGATTCCTTCTTGCAATATCCAGTTGTTGCTCTGTTGCAAACTTCTTCTCGAATAACTCCTCTACCCTCTTGAGCTCCGACTCTGCATTTTTGAAATCCGCCTCTGCCTGAGCCTTCTTTAAAACATACTCCTCACTGGATATACTTGCCAGGACCTCCCCCTTTTTTACATAGTCACCAATATCCTTTGCAATATTGACAATTTTACCATCCACCTCGAAAGCCACATTTGATTCCTCAAATGGGAAGAAAGTGCCTGTAGAATCGATTACAAGTTCTATGAGTTCCTTCTTCACCTTTTCAACGGAGACCTCGAGAGGTTCCATCCTCTCCTTAGGCCTCTTATCCCGCCCGGGTCCTCCCTTATGGCAGGATACACTCAAAAGTGATATTGTTAGAAGAACAAAAATAATTACTTTAACAAATCTCATAAATCATTCTCCTCTCTTATAGTTCAAAATCCCGAGAGCCTTTTTGAGTCTTACCTCAGCCAGCATCAGGTCGTATTCCGCCTGAATCACTGAATTCTTTGCGTTGATATACACATTCTGAGCATCAGAGACCTCGATAAAGGTCCCCAGCCCGCTCCTGTATCTTGCCTCTGTGAGATTCAATGATTCCTCTGCGACCTTTAAAAGCGCCTTACTGAGTTCGAGCCTCTCCATTGACTCACGATATAAGATCTTCGAATTTTCGATCTCGAGATAGATTGATTGAATCACCTGCTGAAGATTTGCCTCGAGGGAATGTATCTGAGCCCTCACCTCCTGCTCGTAAGATTGAGTATAGAAACCCGAGAAGAGATTCCAACTCAATTGTCCACCTATATTCCAGTTGTAGACCAGACCGTCCAGTTGATAGCCATTATAACTTAGACCCCCCAAAAGACTCAGCGATGGAAAGTAGCCCGCCCTTGCAGACCTCAGCGTCTCCCTCAATGACTCTATCTTCATCTTCAACGACAGATATTCAGGCCTCTTCTGAATATACTCGTGATTAGGGGGGGAAGGGATCTGCAAGTTCTCACCCTTTTGTGGTGGACTTATCTCAAAATCCACCTCTTCAGAGATACCCAGTAGATTTTTGATATTAACTTTCGAGATCAGGATAAGATTCTTCATCTTTAGAGAGTTCAATCTCGCATTATACAGGTCCGACTCCGCCTTGAGTACATCTATATTCGTCCTGACACCCGCCTTGACCTGTGCCTTTGCCATCTCCAGATGGGATTCCATCTGTTTCTCATAAGATAGGGCAGCCTTATAGAGCTCCTGATTGAGCAAATAGCCAAGCACAGTCTGATAGAGATTTATTATAAGGTTGTCAGAGGTGCTTCTCAAATCCTCAATGGTTGAATCCTTCATCTTCTCGGTAGCCCTGTACAACCCTGAGGTCTTTCCAAAATCCCATACCAGTTGATTGAGAGTAAGCCCAAAGGTATAGTTATTATAGGAATCCATCGACTCTCTCTTCCCTGCGATAGATGAAGATATAGTAGAGAGTGAGGGTGGGAGTTTTAGATTAACCTGAGGTGGAGAGTTGAGTGTTGTCCTTTTATAGATTGCAGAGGCATTGAGCTGAGGTAAAAAGCCCGAAAATACCTCTCTGCTCTTGCTGATATATACATCTATCTGGGCTTTATTGGCAAGGATCTGCGGATTATTCTTCAGCGCCAGATCAATAGCCTCTTCAAAACTCAAATTTAAGGTATCGGCATACAGATTAAGCGAGATTATGACAAATAATATAACTATCACTCTTTGCATAAATCCTTTCCCTCATTCTTAAGTTTGTTCTTCAATTTTTCATTCACCTCTCCTATTAAATCAGTCAATTTGCGTATATCTTCCATCTCAAGAAAGGAGAGGGCATTTGCCAGATCATAGGTTCTGCTCTCATTTAACCTCTCTATAAACTCAGCCCCACTTTCGGTAATAGAAACATATTTAATCCTTCTATCCTTTGGATTTTCCTCCCTTAAAAGATAACCCCTTTTGACAAGTTTGTCTACAAGATGACTCGTTGCACCCAAAGAAAGCCGTAAAGTCTCAGAAATAGATGAGATAGAGACCTTCCCACAATGAAAGACATAGTGAAGGGTTAGTATCTGAGGGATAGTAAGCTCCGATTCGTACAACAGAGATAGGGAATTGTGCCCCCCTGAAATAGATAATAACTTGTTGAACTCCTTAAGTACTTGAATGAGCCTTGAAATTTCGGGATTATCTTCTCTCTGCATAGGATTTACTCCCTTTGAAGAATAAAATAGTTTCAAGTATGAAACTGTTAGAAGTATAGTACCATTCCCTCCTCCTGTCAATATATAAAGACGCAATTAAAGAAAAAAGGTTAAACCACCCCTGATAAAAAACTCTTTCCATACCCATTATTCGCCCCCCTTCTGGTGCCAGTTACAACTCCCCCTGCAACTCCCCCTGTTGCCAGTTACCAAATCAAAGAAATTAAATCTAACCAATTGAAATCATTGTTGATTTGTAAATTGGTGCCAGGTACAAAGTCCCCCCACTAAAGTCCCTCACATTCTCCCAACTCTCTGAGATAACACCCCTTGATACCCCCACCCAGGGATTTGTGTGGGGATCTCAAAATCTGGCAATATTAAAACCTTATACTAAACTCCTTATAGCCCTCAATACTAACAGGCTTTATCTCAATCTCCTCAACATTAGCAAGAGGTGGACCCTCTTTACACCAAGAGAGGAATCTTTTAAGGACATCCTCCTCCCCTTCTGCAACACCCTCCACGCTACCATCAGGGAGGTTTCTAATCCACCCCTTTATACCCAGTTCTGCCGCCATTTTACTGGCAAAGTACCTGTATGATACCCCCTGCACCCTTCCAGTAACTCTGAAATAGTATGCCTTTTCAATATTCCCTTCCATTTTTCCAGAATCAGCCTATTGTTTTCCCTCCTCCTTTGCCTTTCTCGCCTCCATTGCCTTTTTATAAAGAGGGTCATTCTCCTGCAACTCCCTTCTCAACACCTTCCCAACGAGGGTCTTTGGAAGCTCCTTTCTAAACTCAATATATTTTGGAACCTTATAATGAGTCATATTCTCCCTGCACCACTTGAGGAGCTCCTCTTCAGTTATTTTACCCTCTGACCCGGGTTTTAAGACCACCCAGGCCTTTATTACCTCCCCCTCAGCCTCATCGGGGATACCCGCCACCGCTACCTCGGATACGTGCTCGTTATTCCCTATGAGCTCCTCCACCTCTTTGGGGAATACAGAATACCCCTTATGTTTAATGAGCTGTTTCTTCCTATCCCTCAAATAAACAGAACCACCCTCATCCATATAACCCAGATCCCCCGTTAAAAGCCATATCTTACCATCCATCTCAATAAGAGTCTCAGCAGTCTCATCAGGCCTGTTAAGATAACCTTTCATCACCTGAGGACCCGCAACAGCCAGTTCCCCTATCTCCCCAAATGGCAATTCTTTCCTCGGATCAAGGGGATCCACTATCTTCCAGTCAGTCCCTGGGAAGGGGAGCCCAATAGAACCAATCTTTCTATTACCCCAGAATGGTCCAGCGCTGACCACAGGAGATGCCTCAGTCAATCCATATCCTTCCACAAGCCTCGCCCCGGTAGCCTTTTCAAACGCCTCCTGCACAGGTCTATGGAGAGGTCCGGCACCAGACACACATAGAGAGAGTTTACCTCCAAGATTGTATTTGGCAATATCCGGGTATTCAGCAAGCCTCTTGAAAAGCACCTCGGCACCAACATACATAAGCCCATCCCCCGTTGCAAGCCTCTCAATATCCATCAACAGGTCATCTGTCTTCGGAGGCCTCGGGTAGAGAAGCATCCAGCCGCCATTGCAAATAGAGATATTCATAACACAGGTCATAGCAAAGGAATGGAATAAAGGTATTACGCCTATCACCCCAACACCAGGCTTTGCCTTATACAGCCAGGCCCTTGACTGGAGTGCATTTGCCACGAGATTCCTGTGTGTTAGAACAGCCGCTTTGGGCACTCCTGTAGTTCCACCAGTCATAATATAGGTTGCCGTATCATCGGGCGCTATCTTCACATCGGGGAGATTTATAGAATGCCTCACAAGGGAACGGAGCATCAGTGTACCAGAGGGGAGTTTGCCGCTGGGTATCTTATTCAATAACTTACCCAGAAACTCATTTACAAAACCAAGCCCGAGGAAGTCTGCAATATTCGTACCTATCAATATCTTTACATCTGTCTTATCAATTATGGGCGCTATAGTAGTCTCATAGAGGCTGTCGAGGACGACTAAAACCTTAGCACCAATTGTCTTCAACTGATGTAAAACCTCTGCAGGTTTATAAGTAGGATTTATTCCCGAGACTATGGCTCCAATCCTCACAGTGGCATAATAACAGATTACATATTGAATGGAATTTGGCAGCATCAGAGCAACTACATCGCCCTTTTTTATCCCCAGCTTCGCAAAGGCAGAGGCAACCCTGTCTACATATTCGTTCAACTCCCTGTATGTGATGCTCTTTCCCATAAAATAAATAACCCTGTAATCGGGATATTTTCTGGCACTTTCTCTCAGCATATCCCCAAGAGAGATATCCGGGAACTCCATATTCTTAGGCACCTCATCGGGCCATCCGGACTCTTTCTTGAACCAGGGTTTACTCTCATCCACATAAAATCTCTTGTCCATTGCACACTCCCTTGCAAAAGGTTTACTCTTTCCCCAAAAGCTATAAGTGGGAATTTAAATAGCAAAATAAACAAGATATTGCAAGCACTTTTGATTTTCAACAATTCCATCAAGAGAAAAGGGTTGATTCTAATCATTGCAAGTTGAATTTACTGTCAATTTTATTGTTGAATCAACAGGAAAAACGAGGAGGAATTACATTTTATCTTCTAAGAGTCAAAAATGACCAGATTGGTAAGTCTTGATCAACTGAATTTCCGTACCAAACAAATTTATAGCCCGTTTCATTTGATAAGCGCTGAGCCTCGTCAAAACACCTCTTCGCCATCTCTTCGTCTGGGGGTTCTGTTTGAACATGGTCTAATACCAGTACAGGCATAGAATAATCCTTTAGAACTGAAATTAATAGATCAATCTCTTCCTGGTTTGATCTCTCACCATCTTCAATCTTGAGGTAATATTTTCCATAATTTGGTTCACCCGGAATATTTCCATAAGCACCTGTCATCTCTTCAAATTTGAATGCATCAATATATGGAGCCATTTCGCGCAGTATACCAAAACCCCTATTAGGGACAAGCAATAAATTTTTATATTTCTCTCTTATCTCCTTAATCAGGTTAATCATTCCCTGTCTCATCTCATTCTGGTTAGAATAACCCTTATATTCATAAACGACATCGACTAAATCCATCATCAACCCATCATACTTCCCATATCCCAGCCACAGGATATAGGGAATCTCCTCATTTAACAGAATATCGTGCCATTTTGGATTACTTGCATCCACAAAATAAGAACCCTCCCATCCTGGATCTTCTCCTATGAACATTGGATCTTTCTCATTAACTGTTGTCCTTGGTATGTCAGGATTGTCTGGAGTATTCTTAGCGGGTTTCCAGTCAGCCCAGTAGCGCCTTTCGTTGTCTGCCTCACCAATACTTACATACGCCAAAACTATATCCCTGCACTTTTGAGTTCAGCAAAAAATTGCCTGTCTGGCACATAATACGGCTCTATGGCTACAATATCAAACCGCTTTAATTTCTTCAAATCTTCATCGGCATAGTCCTTATAGACATTTGCATATGAAATAATATTCTCCAGAGATGGTCTTTCTCCCTTATCTATGTCAGTTGAATTTTTACCTGAGCAGCCGACAAAACAACAGAATATAAAAAAGTAGATGATAAATTTTACTAATCGTAGATGTTTTTTCATAGATTTCCTTCTCCCGAATTTAATACCTAAATTATGCGATTCTTTAAACATATTGGTATTGCTAATAATCAATTCCAGTAATGTCGAGAAATTTTCTTGCAATTAGGGATTTTCATATGTCCTTTTAAACAAAATAATCGAAAGTTTGAGCAACACTTTATAAATTTCTTTCCTATGACACTATGTTTTTTGCTCTTTAAACACACTCCCCCTTTTGACTCTCTTTTCATCTCTCTCATTTTTACTATCTCTATCCCTCAACTCGTATAGATCAGAGGTGCTGTGTTTGACTTCATCCACAAATACACTATCCTCAACTGCTTTTATATAGCCTCGTGTATCTTGTCTATTACCTTCTTCCCTTGACAGGTCTCCCTTTCACCTATTTGGTGAAAAAGGGAGTACAACCCTACCGCTTAATCTTCTCATTCTTATTATCAACACAAAATTAGACCCTTAAAAACAAAAAATCGCTCAGGTTAGGTCAACGCTATCTTGAGAACCTCTCCTTCTGCTCCTTATAGTATTCCTCACTGGGCTTTAATTTAATAGCCTCCTCCTCAGCCTTTGCAGCCTCAACCTTATCCCCCTTCAAGAAATAGAGTTCAGCAAGTAGATCCCACGCCTCATCGTCCTTCGGGTCAAGGTCGGTTGCCTTTTTAGCATTCTCGATACCCTGGTCAACTCTCCATTTATTCTTCCAGCAGATATAGGCAAAGGTCTTGTATGGATCCTTACTATTTGGGTTTTTCTTTATCAGCTCCCTCAATTTCATAACAGCCACACCCTCTTTTCCGCTCTTTACATAAGAGGAAATTAAAAATACAAACGCCGACTTAGCCTCCTTTGATTCCGGGAAGAGTTTTATCACCTGCTCAAGGTGAGCAGCAGCAAGGTCGTAGTCCTTCATACCCCTGAAATATAGATACTTTCCGAGAGATAGCAATACCTGAGAGGCATAACCCTTTTCATTCTTCTGATCTGCCTTTAATACCTTTTCACAATACTTCTTTGCCTTATCTCTATCTGCCTTGAAAATATATGACATACAGACATTGAACATCAGATCTATGTCCTTTGGATTTGCATCTGATCTTTTTGCAAGCTCTTCAAGGTCACTCCTCCCGCTCTTCACATTTTCGAGACTCTTCTTTATCTTTGCCTCATCTATCTCGTCAACGAGCCTGTCCAGCTCCTTTCCTGAGGCATCGAGTATCAGGAGCGTAGGGAATGCCGTAACCTTATACTGATTGAAAAGCTTCTCGCCCTCCCCTTCTTCTCCATTACACCTCGCAAATACATACTCCGACAATACCTTTTTTACCCCTTCTGAATTCAGAACCGATTTATATAGCTCTCTGCAGGCAGGGCACCAGTAGGCATAGAAGTTGATCACAATGTTTGTATTCCTCTCTTTTGCGATATTTTTCAGGTGAGATAGATCACACTTCTCGACCGTAATCTCATCCCCGAATGCCAGACAGGGGATTGTAAAAAGTACAAGAAATGTAATAAAAAGCTCTGTCTTCATCTCAACCTCCTGAAAAGACTGATAAATTATTATCAAATTCCTGCGTATTTGTTAACAAAAATTATCACTCAATCAAATCACAACTGCACCCACTACTCTCTTCTCTCTGATTTACAACAGTGGTAGTTACACCCTCATTACCCTGAAAAACTTCCTTCCCCCCATCTTCATTCAGATCCGCCTCAAACTTAGCAAATATCGTATGATCGGACTGGACATCTTCAAAGGTATACTGATTTACCCTCCCTATGTCCATACCATCCACTTCTACAGCACTCAAATAATATCCGTTGCTTGCTGTTATGGTGAAGGTAATACTCTCCCCGGCAGATACCGTTACCTCCCCCGATGGATATATCGTACCCCCCTCTGAGGCTGAGGCGTGAATAGTATAAACATTGGTCTGTTTGAAGGTCGCCGACAGAGTGTGAGGGGATGTTACATTAGTAAAAGTATAAGTTGTAACAGGTCCCTGAGGGTACAAATCATCTACAATTACATTCTCCACGACATAGCCGTTATCGGGGATTATATCAAACCTCTGTTCACCCCCGTACTCTACCTTTGCTGACTCAGGCTGAATCCTTCCACCCTGACCCGCCGAAGTCGTGATATTGAAAGTCTTGAGTAAAAACTCTACCTCTATATATTTATCGGAATCCATATTGATAGTACATACAGGTTCATTGACACACTCCATACCTGTAAAACTCGAAAACAACGAACTCTCGAGTGGCAATGCACTTATGGTCACCTTCGTTCCATCATCGAACAAAGCAGAACATTTATCCCCACAATCGATTCCTGCGGGGTTAGATGAGACAACCCCATCCCCGTCCCCCTTCTTGGAGACAGAGAGCTTAAACCTGCACAGATCACCGAGCAGCTTCATACTAAACAGATTCTGCTTATTATTCACATCATAATTTTCATAAACCACCACTTCGTTCCCACAGAAACCATTAGAGGCAATAGAAGGGTTATTAAGAAATAGGGTGTTTGTATCATCCACACTCACCACACCTTTTACCTGACCATTCTCAGATATATAAGTCACATTTATATTGGATGTGCCCGCCTGAGGTTTAGATGTCTTATAGGCTACTGCATAATTTCGTGAGTAGATATTATACGACACATCAGGGAATCTGCTTGAACTGGTATCGTTTGTTATGTCTAAATTTAAAAGAGTCGTTGCATTATTATTTAGTATTGCCCCCTTAATATTGTAAGAATTACTGCCCGCAGTAAAATCGCTCCACACAACCATATATCTCTGCTGGTTTCTGTTGTATGTCACCGAAAGATGGCTATCGATGTCATAAGACTCGGCGATCTTTATCTCACCAGATGATTTAAATCCACTATCAAATAACTTTCCGTATATAACTGTAAAATAGGGCATTTGCAGATTATCTACATAAGTCATCAGATAATTACCATTATCTACATCAGTGGATATATCAAATCTAACTATTGAAGAGGCATCACTCTCCACAAGTATCTCATTGGATAGACTCCCGTCACTCAAGACAAATCTTGCATAGAGCTGAGTCCCCATTCTCGTTCGATTATCCAGCCACATAACCAGAAAACTATTCCCATCAACGGCAGGTACCACCTTCAAATTAGATATACCAAAGGAATTAGAGGAGATACTGATAATATCGCTCAAAAATTTCCCATCTGACCCGATCAACCTTCCTGTAATAGAAAATCCATTAGTCTTATCGATATACACTACAAGGAACCTATCACCATTTGATATATAAGCGAGATCCACATCCCCCGGATTAGACTCTACGATTTTAAAGGGAGAGTTTGCCTCGCCCCTTCTATTTATCAACACACCAAAAACACCATCGTTACCCGTATTTCTAACAGAATAGACAGATAAAAATACCTGTGATTTCTCAGAAAATACAACTTTTGGGGAACTTACCCCCATATCCTGTGCGTTTGCCAAAAACGGGATGATAATAGCAGAAACGACAGACAAGAAAACTTTATAAACCTTCATCATAATCCTCCATACGATTACTCAACCCATTTTAATCCTCAAAAGAAAAAATTGCAACTGTTTATTGACTACCCAAAATTGCCGATAGAAAGTAATAAAAGTATTTAGGTGGAATAAAATTGGGCTTATTTATGTACTCAAGCCCCTATAAGTCTTAATATTCAACATAAGCAACCAAATTTCTATCCACATTTCTCAATTACAACATTACTTGAGAGTACCGAGTTCTCGGCTATTTATCAGAATTTCTTACTTTGATTTTCATTTTAAGTTTTGCGTGTTTTATAGCAAGGTCTTCACATCTGTTTTTTTAGTCTCTTAAATCTCC
>Ga0123519_10016946_pt1 | contig 10065 bp, 10 predicted proteins | sample YelNatPaOPRAMG02_FD_87396 | JGI IMG/M metagenome (GOLD analysis project Ga0123519, IMG submission 87396) | Hot spring microbial communities from Yellowstone National Park - Yellowstone National Park OP-RAMG-02 (version 2) | ecosystem: Environmental > Aquatic > Thermal springs > Hot (42-90C) ...
CTGCAACGCCCAGAGCATCCCCGCGCGCCGGAAGCGCTATTGGAGCATCTCCACCTGGTATGCCCTTCTCCAGCCGCATGCACTGCTCCAGTACTGCGGCTATGGCGTCTGGAACGTGCATCGGAAGAACGGCACTATCCGGCCACCAGCGGAGTGGGTGATCGTCGAAAACGCGCACCTGGCGATCATTAGCGAGGAGGAGGCCCGGGCGATTGCCTCTGCCCGCAGGAGCATCGCCCGTAAGCAGTTCGACGCGGGCTACGGCAAGAGCCGAACGTCCGATTATCTCCTGAGTGGCGGTCTCTTCAGGTGCGAGCGCTGCGGCAGCAACATGATCGGGTTTCGCACCAGCGGAGGCCGCTATTACGTCTGCGGCAGCCAGCCATATCGGCGGGGCATGGGCTGCGGCCCTGGCGTGTATGTGCCGCAGGCGGCAGTCGAGACGGAAGCAGTTGAGGGGCTGCGCGGGCTCCTTGGGGTATGCGCAGACCCGAAGGGCTTCACCCGCCAGGTCAACGAGGAACTGCGCCGCTTCTGGGAGATGTCAACAGGCTATAACCCGCACGCGGCGCAGAAGATCGCTGACATAGACCGCAAGATCGCCAACATCCGGCGGGCCATTGAGGACGGCCTGGGCGATGCCGCCTGGGCGAACCAGCGGCTGCGGGAACTGCTGGCCGAGCGCGAGGCGCTGCCCTCAGCCACGACGGCCCCTGGCGAGCCTCCCCGGATTGATGTCGAGACAGCCTTGGCCTACCGGCGGCAGACGGAGAAGGTATTGGCCCAGGGCGAGCCGGGCGAACGCAAGCGCCTGCTGCGCACCTGGGTTCAGGAAATGAAACTGGCTCCGGAGCGCTTGGAGGTGGAGATCACCTACCGCATCCCGGAGCCGATTATGAATGGCGTGGTAGCGGGGGCAGGATTCGAACCTGCGACCTCCGGGTTATGAGCCCGACGAGCTACCTGACTGCTCTACCCCGCGTCGTTCAACTATAGTATAGCACATTCCCTGCCACCTGTAAACTGCCCCTCTCGGGGCCAAAGGGGTCCCAGTCGTCCACCGTGGCGTCTGCGCGGCCCGGGGCCGCGCAGACGCCCACTCGACATGCGCTCGCGCCCGCCCGACGCCCGACGCGTCCGGGGGCAGCCGGGTGTCCGCTCTCAGCTACCTCGAGAGGCTATCTATGCCGGCGGTGCTCGTCTGGCCCCTGCGCCAGTAGCGGATCACCACGGCGTCTCCGGGCTTCAGCTTCTCGACCGCGCGGTTGTAGCTGGCGACGTCCTTGATCGTGTCGCGGTTGATCTTCACGATCACGTCTCCCTCGCGCAAACCCGCGCGTGCGGCGTCGCTCATCGGCTCCACCGACTCGACGCGGACCCCCCCAGAGAGGCCCGTGTCGCGGAGCTGCTCGTCAGTGAGAGGAGCCACCACCAGCCCGAGCTTCCTGGGCTCTGGAGCCTGCGCCGTCGTGCTTCCCTCCCCGAGGCTTAGAGAGCCGATGGTCACGTGCAGCGTCAGGCTCTTGCCGTCCCGCAGGACCTTGATCTCGGCCTTTGTGCCTGGCTTCGTCCCTTGCACCCATGTGACGAACTCGTCGCTGGACACCACCGGCTTGCCCTGGTACTCGGTGATGATGTCGTCCGCCTTGATTCCGGCCTTCGCAGCCGGGCTGTCGGGCTCCACGTTCTCGACGAAGACCCCGTGGTCCGCACCGAAAGCGCTCTTGTACGCGTCGGTGAGCGGCTTCACGGCAACTCCGAGCCGCCCCCGAACGACGGTCTCCCCGCCCTTGAGCGCCTCGATCACCGCCTTGGTCCGCGCGTTGATGGGGATCGCGAATCCCACGCCGATGTTGCCGCCCCAGGGGCCGCTCGTGAAGATGGCCTGGTTTATCCCGATCACCTTGGCATGCACGTCCACGAGCGGGCCCCCGCTGTTGCCGGGGTTGATGGGCGCATCTGTCTGAATCAAATCGCGGAAGGGATACCCGGGCCGGTCGGACTCGATCTGCCGGTCCTTCGCGCTGACAACGCCGACCGTCACCGTCGGCTCGTAGCGCAGCGCCTGGTCAAAGCGCCCCTGGTAGCGACTGCCGCCGAACGGGTAGCCGATGGCCATCACCCACCAGCCGACGCTCATCTGGTCGGCATCGCCAAACTGCGCCGTCGCCAGTGGCCGCTTCGGGTCTATCTTGATGACCGCGAGGTCGGTCAGCTCGTCCGTGCCGATGATCTTGGCGGGGTACGCTTCGCCATTGACCAGGTGCACAGTCACCTTGTCGGCGTTCGCCACAACATGGTTGTTGGTGAGGATGTAGCCGTCCGGGTCAAAGACCACCCCTGATCCCTGGCCCACCTGGGGAATGCTGGGCTCCGGCGTGGGCTGGCGCGGTCCGAGGCCGGGCCCCCGGAAGAAGGGGACGTCAGGCCCGAAGAACTCTCGCCACCAGTCGGGCGGCTGCGCGCTGGGCGACTCCGTGCTCGCTTCGGGCGTCTCGACCTTGCGCTCCGCCTCGATGAACACGACGGCTGGCGTCACCGTCTCCGCCATCCAGCCGAAGCCTCTCTGCATCGACTCCAGGCTGGAGACGTCCGCCGGCGCCGCGGCGATCGCCGGAGTCCCCGACGGGTGGGTCAGCCACGTTGCGACAAGCGCTCCCACCAGCAGCACTGCGACTACCCCCAGGCCCCATTCGACACGCGCCAAGCGCTGATTCAGATTCTGCGGCCTGCTCATCTAGAGGATCCTCCTTCCGCGCCACAATAGGGCTCGCCGGCCCGACCGAGGTCGGGCCTCTCCGCCCCTTCCTGGTCTTTAGACACGCCACCGGCGCCGGTTGTTCCTGCACTCACATCCTGCTCCTCGCCCCCGCCGCCGGCGCGCACCTCGCCCCCCTCCAACCTGGCCACTTCCGCCCGCAGCAGGCGCACCTGCCAGATGAGATAGGCGGTCGCTCCCAGCAGCAGTACGAGCAGTGCTGACACCGCATACGGTCGCATTCCGCTGTCTCCCTGTCAAGCTTCAGGAGTGCCTCCGTCATCCGCCTCCTAGCAGGCGGATCGCAAGCGACTCCAGCGTCAGGTCGATGTTCGCATTGCGCTCAATATGGCGCCTAGCCGCCAGAACGGCTTCCACGGCGCCCTCCGCCCCCGCGCGGTCGGCGCCTGAGGTGCTTGCCACAGCCGCTTCCCGGTCGGCGTTGAGCACGGTTCCGCCGTGCCCCGCGGCGAGCACGTCCCGGTACCACGACGCGATCACATCCAGGCACCAGGGGAGCTCCTCCCGGAGGGCCCGCTCAAGCGACGGCCGCGGGTCGTCCCCGGCCTCCGTACTGTCGGCTTCCTCGTCCTCGTCCTCGCCGGCGCGGCTCTCGGCGAGCCGCTGGGCCTGCTGCCTGATCTGCTCCGCCACACGGAGGCTCGCGGCGAGGGGCCGGCGAGGAAGATCGGCGCACAGCTCGAGGAGCGCGTCGCGGGCCGCAAGCACCTCGGGCCGACGAGTGGCGCGAACGGCCCATGCAACTCGCCCCCCCGAGACGCGGGCGAGCGAGGCCGCAAGCCCCGGGTCTATGCCCAGGCCGAGAAGGTGGTTCTCGATGAGCTGGGTCCCGACGAGCTCGAACGCGACCTGCTGACACCGCGACACAACCGTAGGAAGAAGCCGCGAGCGGTGCGTGCTCACGAGCACGCTCACGACGTGTGGAGGCGGCTCCTCGAGGACGTGAAGCAGCGCGTTCGCGGCCTCGCCGCTGAGGCGGTCCGCGGGGTCAATGACGTACACCTTGTGGCGCGCGATCGCCGGCTTCAGGTAGGCGTCCTGGATCAAGGGGCGCGGCGTCGTGTACGGCTCCCTGGGATCCTGGCGGATCTGCCCTATGCTGATCTCGGTCCGCAGCTTCCCGCTGCGGTCGCGGGCCAGGGAGACGACGCGCACATCGGGGTGGTTGCCGCGCGCAATGAGCTGGCACGACCGGCAGCTTCCGCACGCGTCTTGCGCGTCCGCCCGGCTTTCATCCTCGCAGTTCAGCGCCTGGGCAAAGGCCAGGGCGGCCGCAGACTTGCCGACTCCGTCGGGGCCGAAGAACAGGTACGCGTGCGCGATCCGGTCACGCCGGATGGCGTTCCGGAGCACGGCCACAGCTCTCGATTGCCCAATCAGCTCATCCAGCCGCACGGGTCCTGCCGCTGCTACAGCTTCTGGAACCGCTCAACATTGATCACGAAGACGGTTGCTCCGCCCACCTGCACCTTCACCGGGCTCGGGATGCAAGTTCCGATCGGCTCGATGGTCGGCGGGAAGACGTTGACAAGCTGCTCACGCGTCTTCGAGTGAGCGGCGATCACTCTCAGCACGTCGTCCACCTGTTCCTCTTCTACCCCAATGAGGAAGGTGACATTCCCCTCGCGGAGCAGGCCACCCGTCGTGGCGATGTTGGTGAACTGGTAGCCCCGCTCAAGCAGGGCGTCAGTCACCTTACGATGGTCCTTGTCCTGCACGACCGCGATGATCAGCTTCATGCGCCCTCCCTCGACTGCGTATCAGCCGGGAGCCCGGCGAGCAGATCGTCCACAAGCCTCATCACATCGGCGTGCACCGCGCTGATGTCGCCTGTGCCGTCGACCAGTTTGACGCGCGCCGGCTCGGAGGCCGCCAGCTCGCGAAAGCCGCGGGCGACGCGTTCGGCGAACACCGGCCCCTCTGATTCTAGCCTATCGAGCCTGCTCGCGTCCAGTCGGGCCTTCGTGGGCGCAATGTCCAGCACGATGGTCAGGTCCGGCGTGCAGCCGCCAGTGGCCATGTCGTTGAGCCGGCGGAGCAGCCCCAGGTCGAGCCCCCTGCCGTATCCCTGGTAGGCCAGGGTGGAGTCGCTGTAGCGCTCGCAGACCACGATCTCGCCGCCCTCAAGGGCCGGCAGGACGACCTGCGCGACATGGATGGCGCGGTCCGCCAGGTAGATAAACAGCTCGGCCTGAGCCGGCATGCCGCGGTCGCGCGCCAGCACGATGTCGCGCAGCGCCGCACCGGCCTCGGTCCCGCCCGGCTCCCGGGTGAGGCGGACAGATCGCCCCCGGTGCCGGAGGGCCTCGGCCAGCAGGCGAGCCTGAGTCGTCTTGCCGCAGCCGTCGATGCCCTCGAGGGTGATAAATGCCCCCGCCACGCTAGAGCCCCATCGAAAGTTGCATGTCCGCTCCCGCGGGGGCCGCCTTCCCGTAACGACCGCCGCCCCCCGGCAGCAGCGGCAAGGTCCCCTCCCGCGCCTGCACCACCAGGCCGGCGAGCCTGGCGCCGATCACAAGCTCGAGCTCCTCTGCCGAGGCTTCGTGCAGCACCTTCATCTCCGTGTTGAAGCGGTTGAGCAGCTTGCCCATGGCGACCGCCCCGATCCCCGGCAGGAACTGCAGCGGCACCTGGTAGCGGTAGGGCGGACGGTGGTCGGGCGGATGCGGCTGCGGGTAGTCGGCAATCTCGGTGATGCGGTCCAGCACCCCCCTCACGACCTCGCGTTCTCCGCAGAGCGGGCACTCGAGCACCGGGGGTGGAACGGACGCAATAACCTGGCAAGATGGGCAGTAGGTGCGGTGATACTTGCCCAGCCTGGGGTCGAGCCCGTAGTTGGCGACGACGCGCCTGCCGCCCTCCCTCCGTAGCGCTCGCATCACCTCGCCGAAGGTTGCGTCCTCGACCAGGAGGACGTTGTACTCGCGGGCGATGCGGGGCAGGGAGTGAGCGTCGGAGTTGGACAGGAGCGTAACGGGCGCGAGTTCGGCCAGCCGGTCCGCGAGATAGCTGTCGGCGCTGAGGCCCAGTTCGACCGCGGCCAGCCGGTCGGCCCCGGCGGGGAACATGTCGCTCAGACGCCGCACACAGCTTCCATAGGCGCTCTTGTGAGGCGTGAAGGCGTGCGCGGGGACGAACGCCGCGCCCACCGATTCGGCCAGGCGCAGGAGCTTGCGGGCCGGAAGGCGGCATCGTTGTGAGCTCAGGTCCAGGTTGGTGACGAAGCTGCGCATCATCCCCGCGAAACCGCGCAACTGCTCGAGAGTGGGGAAGTACGAGATGTGGTGGGAAGGAGATCCGTCTTCCTCCACCGTCTCCAGTTCGCAGCCCAGCAAGACGGTGGTCGCGTTGCGGTAGCGCAGGCCGCCATCCGGCAACTCGACCATTTCTCCGCTCGATATGAGCGCCTCGATGTCGGCGATCACCGCCGGCGACCCGCAGTCGACGACCCCGGCAACCTCGATGCCCTTGCGCGTGGCGCACTCCTTCGCGATGTTCTCGAACGTGAGATCCCGGGCCGCTGTGATCTTCACCGGCCGGCCCGATGTGGTGCGCCCGATGTGGATGTGAAGATCAGCGTAGACTGTCCTCATGCCATGTCACCCGGCGGCCCACTCGCCGGCTCGGGACGGCGCGGTCGCGCAGCGCGCCGCGTGCACGCGCTCGCACACGGCCTCCAGCAAGCGCGCGGCCTCCGCGCGATCCTCCGCTCCCCCTGGTATGACTACGTCAGCGTGCTCGCGGGTGGGCTCGCAGAATTCGCGATGCCGGTGCCTGACCGAGTCGAGATAGAAGTCGCAGATCGCATCGAGGTCCCCGCCGCGCCGAAAGTTCCGCCTGATCCTCCGAACTATGCGCTCGTCTGCGTCGGCCTCAACAAAGAGCCTCAAGTCCATCAGCGAGCGAAGCTCTGCATCGTAAAGAGCGAGGATTCCCTCCAGAATCACGACGTCCGCGCTACCCTCGCGCGCCGCGCGCAGATCGGCCCGAAGCCGCGCAAAGTCGAATGAGTCAGGGTGGTTGTGGTCGGGCCAGCTCTTGCCGCTGCGCGTCGCGTGGACGGGCAACTCGGCCGACGGCAGGAAGTACCGATCCTGGTTGATGACCTCTACGGAAAGCGGGCGCAGCATGTGCCGAAGCTCGTCGGCCAGGGTCGACTTCCCGGACGCGCTCCCGCCTCCTATGCCGATCACGAAGCTCGCCATCACTGCCCCGTGTGCCCGAAGCCCCCGCTGCCCCGCTGCGTCTCGTTCAGCTCATCCACAAGCTCCACCTCGACGCGGGGCGCCGGCGCCACCACGAGCTGCGCGATCCGGTCACCCCTGTGGATCACAAACGGCTCCGCTCCGTGGTTGATCAGGATCGCCCGCACCTCGCCGCGATAGTCGGCGTCGATCGTGCCCGGAGCGTTGAGCACCGTGACGCCGTGCTGCGCCGCCAGGCCGCTGCGCGGCCGAAGCTGCGCCTCGTACCCGGCGGGAAGGGCGATCCGGATCCCCGTGGGAACGACGGCGTACCTGCCGGGAGCCAGGGTCACAGAGCCCTCGACGGCGGCGCAGAGGTCCAGGCCCGCGGCCCACTCGCTCATGTACCGTGGGGCGGGGAGGTCGGAGGTTCCGGGAAGCCGCTCGACTCGGAGCACGACGTCGGCCACACTGACCTCGTCCGGGAGAGTCTCTGCACCCACTTCGACCCCGGCCGCGGGAACACCTCCCGCAACGGACCTTGCCCTTCCGTCCGCGGCTGCGCAGCAGTAGGGCAGGTCAGCGCCGCCGGGGCAGCAAGCGCCGCAGGACGCACAAGGGCGCCGGCTCCCCGCGACGATGCGCCAGGGAATCAGTAGACGCGGCGCGCCCCGACGTAGTGCTCGCGGTAGTAGCCGGTGTCGAGCCGGTCGATCTGCACGCACCCCCCGCTGCTGGAGGCGTGGATGAACCGGCCGTTGCCGATGTAGATGCCGACATGGGAGATGCCCGCCCGCGTCGTGTGGAAGAAGACCAGGTCCCCCGCGTGCAACTGGTCGCGCGAGACAGGCTGCCCGAGTGCGTACAGCGCCTTCGAGTTGTGCGGAGCGTCGATGCCGTGCACGCGCAGCACCCGCGCGACGAGGCCGGAGCAGTCCATCCCGCGCGAAGTCATCCCTCCGTACCGATACCGCACACCCTTGTACTGCATCGCCGTCCGGACAAAGCGGTTCTCCACCTCCGCGGCATCGACGTTCGCAGCCACAGCGCGGGAGCCCGGCACCATCAGGACCTGCCCCACTCGCAAGATCGCGTCGACCTCCAGATCGTTCGCCCGGGCAAGCGCCGACAGCGAGATGCCGTAGCGGCGTGCGATGGTCCACAGGCTGTCGCCGGCTCGAACCTCGTACAGCTCAATCGCCTCCGCCTCCGAGTGGCCGGCGGCCTCTTCCGGCGCCGCGCCCCCCGCCGGGATGTCGAGACGCGTCCCGACCCGCAAGGCCTTGTCCGGATCGATGTCGTTCGCAGCCGCGATGGCACGGACGGTTGTCCCGTACCGCCGCGCGATCGTCCACAAACTCTCGCCCGCCCGAACGATATGCGTCACCGAAGCGGACGCCGCCGGAGCGGACGCGCGGCTTTGGTCCCTGCTGGGAATGACCAACTCTTGGCCCGGACGAATAACGCTGTCCTCCGTCAGGCCGTTGGCCGCGAGGATGGACTGGTAGTCCACGCCGACCGCGCGCGCGATCGACCAGACCGATTCGCCTTCTACGACCCTATGCTTGGCTTCCCCCCAGCCCGCACACTGAGCAAGCGCTGTCCCCCCGAGGATGCAGAAGCCGACCAGGCACCGCGTACGAAAGCGTGACATGATGCAGTCGCGTCCTTTGCCTGCCGCGGCCGCGCCGCATACGCGGGACACCGAAACGAACCCCCCGACGCGGCAGTCGTCACGACGACCAGCGGCCTCGAGCGCTGTAGTCCCCCGCCCTCGCAAGAAGTCACGTCAGGCTACCACAACTCCCTCGGTCTGGCAACCCCCAATCCCCAATTTCCGAGGGGCGGATGAAAAACCCGCTTGACAGCCGAGCAGCCGCGAGCTCGCCCGGTCATCGGCTGCCCGAAGGCTTCAGAATGCGGCCGGCCGCCCCATGAACTGGCCCAGGCCCGACAGAAACATCTGGACGGCGATGGTCACCAGCACCATGCCCATCAGACGCTCCACCGCGCCCAATCCCCGCGCTCCGAGGAGCCGGCTGAGAGGGACGGACACGAGTAATATTGCCGAGCTGATCGCCCACGCGGCGCCGATGGAAACCAGCCACTTCAGGAAGCCGTGCGGCTCCCTCGCGGCGAGCACCAGGATCATCGCGAGCGTGGAGGGGCCGGCCAGGAGGGGAATCGCGAGAGGAACGATGAACGGCTCACCCTCGGGGACCTCGCCGAAAATCCCTTCCCGCGTGGGGAAGATCATCCTAACTGCGATGAGGAAGAGGACGACGCCTCCGGCGACGGACAGCGCCGGCTCGCTCATGTGGAGCCCCCGCAGCACATAGGGCCCGGCGATGAGGAACGCGAGGAGCGCGGCGAGAGCCGCCAGCAGCTCGCGCACCAGCACGCGCGTGCGCCGTGACGCTTCCACCTGGGCGAGCGCCGAGACGAACAGCGGGACATTCCCGATGGGATCCATCACCAGGAACAGGAGGATGATCGCGGACCAGATCGGCATGTCCGACTGCACCCCCGCGGCAAGCACCGCACTATGGCTCGAGCCCGCGGCCCGTCAGCAGCCGCAGCGCGTCAAGGTAGCGCTGCCTAGTCCCTTCCACGACTTCCCGCGGCAGCTCGGGCGCGGGCGGACGCTTGTCCCATCCCAACGCGTCGAGATAGTCGCGCACCGGCTGCTTGTCGAAGCTGCGCTGCGGTCGGCCGGGCTCGTACTCGTCCAGCGGCCAAAACCGCGACGAGTCCGGCGTCAGCACCTCGTCCACCAGAATCAGTCGGCCGCCGCGCCGCCCGAACTCGAACTTCGTGTCGGCGATGATGATGCCCCGCCCGCGGGCGTAGTCCGCAGCCCTCTTGTAGACCGCGAGGCTCTTCGACTCAAGCTCCCGATAAGTCGCCTCCCCCACCATCGCAATGCCCTGGTCGGGGGAGATGTTCTCGTCGTGGCCGCTCGCCGCCTTCGTCGCCGGCGTAAAGATCGGGGACGGAAGCTGCTCGCTCTCCCGCAGGCCGGCGGGCAGCCCGATGCCGCAGACGGTGCCCTTCTCGCGGTACTCCCGCCACCCGGATCCGGCAAGGTAGCCCCTCACCACA
>Ga0123519_10016951_pt1 | contig 10063 bp, 7 predicted proteins | sample YelNatPaOPRAMG02_FD_87396 | JGI IMG/M metagenome (GOLD analysis project Ga0123519, IMG submission 87396) | Hot spring microbial communities from Yellowstone National Park - Yellowstone National Park OP-RAMG-02 (version 2) | ecosystem: Environmental > Aquatic > Thermal springs > Hot (42-90C) ...
GGCGATGAGGGACTTCCCTTATCAACGATACCTTAAGTTTTAAATGTGTCAATAGGTGAATTTTTATCCTTTACCGCTTACTTCAAGCAACCTGCGTTTGCCTCAGGCAGTTATATCAATTCCGTAAATGCGATATTTTTTATAAAGTTTGCAACCCCATAATAAGATTGGGCGTTGGATATCAAGATTGTCTTCTAAGATCCAAGAGACCTCACCCCATTCAATACCCAATTTTTTTGCACCGGCAAATGTCTCGTAATAGAGGAGCGCATCCAGTCCCATCTTGCGAAATTTGTCCTTGACCCCTAAAGCCCAAAGCCTTGCCGACTTAATTTTATCTTTTTCCAATAGGAATGTTACTATCCCAAATGGGAAGAGTTGACCCTTCAATTTTATCAATATCTCATTGTAATTGGGTAAGGCGATACTCATTCCGGCTGGTTCGCCATTGATTTCTACAATTGGAATCATCTCCGGTTTGGCTAACGGTTTTAATAATTTGAACAAATCATCAATCTCCGCATCCGTGAGTGGGGCGAAGTCCCAATTTGCCGACCAGGCATTGTTATAAATCTCTTTGATATTTCTTTTTTCCTCTTCCATTCTACTGAAATCAACCCTTCGGACCACTAAACCAGGTTTGTTCTTAATTGCCTCAATCACCCGTTTTAATTTCTCCGGGACTGGTTGGTCAGTTCTTATTGAGTAAGCAAATAAGTCTTTGTCTTTTTCCATACCATATCTTTCCACCAGGTCAATATAGTATTTAGGGTTGTAAGGCATTTTTATCATTGGTGGTGAATCAAACCCTTCAATTAAAAATCCACACTCGTCATAAAGGGCCGGATTGGCTGGACCAAGCATCCGCTCCATACCTTTCGCTTTTAGCCAATTTTTTGCCGTATCAAGCAATGCGGAAGCAACCGAATAATTATTGACGACCTCAAAGAAACCGAAATAACCCACCTTCTTTTGGTGGTATTGGATATAGTTGTAATCAATGATTGCGGCAATTCGTCCCAAGATATTTTTATCAGCCTGCGCGATAAATAACGCCTGCTCGGCGTGTTTGAAGAATGGATTTTTTTGCGGATTCAGGGTTCGTTTTACATCATTAAACAAAGGCGAGACATAGTTTTTGTCATTTTGGTATAACTTTAAGGGAAATTTTACAAATTTATCAAGTTCTTTTTCGTTTTCAATTCGGGTTATTGCCAATTTCATTTTCGGTTTAAATCAAGAATTTTCCATTTTGATAAATCAGTTCACCATCACCGTAAATTTCGCCGCCTTTTCTTAAATCGCAGACCATATCCCAATGAATCCCCGACTTATTCTTGCCCCCGGCTTCGGGTAAAGCGGCACCGAGCGCCAAATGAATTGTCCCACCAATCTTTTCATCAAAGAGGGTATGTTTGATAAAGCGTTGGATTCCGTAATTGTTGCCGAAAGAGAATTCCCCAACATATTTAGCACCAGCATCGGTATTTAAGAGCGAGTTTAAAAACTCTTCACCTTTTGCCGCACTCGCCTTGACAACTTTGCCCTCAGCAAATTGCAAACGGACATCCTCCACTTCTTTGCCCTGATAGACGGCCGGGTAGGTGAAGCGGATAGTCCCTTGGACTGATTCTTCAATTGGGCAGGTAAAGATTTCGCCGTCAGGAAAGTTCAGATGACCATCACAATTTATCCATTTTCGGCCATTGACCTGAAAGGTCAAATCCGTATCAAGTGCCTTCACCCGGAATTGGTGGCATTTACTCAACTCCTGGATAAAGGTTGCTTGTTCGTTAGAAAGTTTCTGCCATTCTTTAATTGGGTCGGGTTTGTCCACCAGCGCACCAGCGAAGACAAAATCTTCAAACTCTGCCAAAGACATCTCCGCATCTTGGGCATTGGCTTGGGTTGGAAATAAGGTGCCACACCAGCGGAGTTCGTGTTGGGCAATTCGTTCCAAACGGCGATTGAATAGTTCTTTGCGGGCACCTAAATAAGTGGCGATGCGCTGGGGAGAGACATTGGACAGATATTTTGTATTCCATTCGCCCCAGATGGTCAAATTCGCATCCAATTTCTCATAAGAAAATCGGTCAATTTCCGAGACGAATTTAAGTTGGTCGTCAGAACTATTCTTATAAAAAATTTCCTGTAACCCTTCAATGGTAACCATCGTATAAGGGTGGGCACCTAGGAGTAATGCCTCTTTATAAACCGCTTTGATGAGTGATTCAGCCAGGTAACTACCATCAATCCGAAATAAGTCGCCCTTTTTAAGAGCGAGCGAGTATTGGGTAAGCACCTCTGCCATTTTCTCAATTCTTGGGTCAGTCATTATTTCCTCCTATTCTTTAGCCAATTTGTCTTTGCCGAGTGGCAAAGAAACCAAAAATACTTAATAAAACAATGAATATGCCGATAATTAGAAATAGCAATCGTTTCTGGAAAAAGAGGGTGAGTTGTCCGATTAAAAATGCGGAAACCGCAAAACTGAGATGAAGTAACCATTCGCGGGTAGAGAAGATTCGTCCGCGTGCAGCCGGCGGGACATATTCGTGGAGTAGCGTATCCTGAGCAATAAAGATTGGCGAGAGGAGAAATCCAGCAAGAAAGGCTAAGGGGATAACCGGCACAAAGGTTTTAAAGAGCGCAAGGAGAATAGCAATAATTCCTAAGATTAGAAACCCGCCTAAGATTACATCCCGTTTTTTTATCCGATGGCCAATGACGCCATAGGTCATTGAACTTAAGACCAGTCCGATTGAACCAATCGCACCAACAAAGCCAACTCCTTTGGTCCCTAAACCGAATCCGAGTTGGGCCGGGACGGATTGGATAATTGGGATAAAGAGGACGAATACCGCGGCACCTAAGACGACGAGGATGAGAATTGAAGCATAGACAAATAACACTTGGGGTATTTTGCGAATTACCAGATATGCCTGTTTTAAATCTTGGAATAGCGAGAGCGGAAGCCCGTCAGTTGTTGTGTTGTTTTTCGGATTTTGGATTGAAGAAAATTCAAGACGGGTTTGTCCTTTTGCTAAATGGGGATAGATGATGATTAGAGCAATTACCGATATCCAATAAGTTAATGAATCAAGGTAGAAGCCAGCAGTGAAACTTTGTTGGATGCCGATCTTGCGCCAGATTTGCCAGTCCACAATAATCCCACCTAAAAACATACCAAAAAAAGTCGAAACCCGGCCGATAAAGTTGATAAATGAGTTGGCGGCAAGCAGGCGCCGGGGCGATACCAAGTTAGGAATGACCGAGAGCCGACAGGTATTGAAAAAAAGACCAAAGAGAAATACTAAAAAGGCGATGGTATAGACGAAGATTAAATTGCCTGTTTTGAGGATTAATAAAGGGATAGCGATAACCAGTAATGCCCTTGCGGTATCACAAGTAATCATTACCTTGGCGCGATTCCAGCGGTCAATTAGGATGCCCGCAACCGGACCGAAGATAATGGTTGGTAGGGTAATAATGACTGAGAGGTAGGATAGGGCACGGGCTTGTTCCCACTGGTAGACTTTGCCAAAATAGGCAATCATCGCTAATAGTGCCATATAATCCAATTTGTCGCCAAAGAGTGATATTGCCTGGGAGATAGAGAAAATCATAAATCGGCGCAGGCGTAAGACCGATAGGAACTGACTGGTCGGTCGCCAAATAGAAACTTCGTCTACTTTGGGTAACTGGTTATTCTGTTCTTCAGTTTTCACTTGATTAATACGACATTTTCCCTTTCTTAAGCCCGAATCGTGCCCGAGAAAGGAATTAGATAATTCCATTCGTCTTTTAAATTCATCAATCCTTTGCGTTCAAGAGTTCTTGGTAGTAGGCTTCTACTTGGCAGGCGATATTCTGCCAGGAGTAGTTGAGTGCTTTTTTTCTACCTTCTTCGCCCATTCTTTTGGCTAATTCGGGATTAGTAAGAATTTGGCAAATCGCCTGGGCAAGTCTTTCATAGTCGCGGGGTGGCACAAGTAGCCCTTGCTTTTTATCTTCCAGAATCGTGCGATAACCACTGATGTCCGAGGCAACAACCGGTTTACCAGTTGCCATCGCTTCTAAAAGGACAATGCCAAATGATTCAAACCCAATGGATGGGGCGCAGAAGACATCGCAGGTTGCATAATAACGGGGTTTTTCTTCGTTGGGAATTAGTCCAGCAAAGTAAATATTTTCTTCCACCTCTTTGGCAATATATTCCTTATAGGCGTAACCCAAAAGCCCAGCCCCGACAACAATGAGGAGAACATCCGGAATCGCTTTTTTTATATAAGGCAGGGCTTTTAGTAGATATTTTAATCCTTTGCGTGGCTCAAAACGACCTAAGAAGAGTATCTTGGGGCGGTCTTTGGGAAACTGGGGTAAAGGTTTGACTTCCGGATGGAAGAGATTGACATCCACCGCATTGGGAATTACCCGATAAACTCCAGGAAAAAAGCGCATTGAAGAATCGCGCGCCGCAGTTGACACTGCGATAAGTCCATTGAGTTTCCGAAGATAAGGCAGGAGTAATTGACGAAAGATTAAATACCCCTTGCTTTTGCTATGGTCGGAATGGAAAGTAATCACATTGACCGCCTTAGATTGGCGAATCGCAATTATGGGCAAGGTGGGGGCTAAAGAGCCATGAATATGAATAATATCAAATTGTTCTTGGGCAAAAAACTTTTTGACCTTGTTCATCATCCGCCAGGCAATCGGTAACCGGGCAAAAGATTTGTTGGAACGAATCAATAGACTTTTACCGACTCGAAAGACATACTCCTCATCCGGACAGGATTTTAAGGTCTCAAGCGTTGTCCCACCAAAATTGGAGGTGAGGATTTTAACTTCGTGTCCGCGTTTTCTTAATTCTACCGATAGATGATAGATATGTTCCGGAATCCCCCCAACATAAGGGTAATAAACATCCGAAACCATACAAATCTTCATTTTCCCGTTGTCCGTTATCCAGTATCCGTTGACGGTCCACGGTTCACGGTCAACGTTCCCCGGTCCACGGTTGACAGGCAATCAAACAATTTGAAGCCATATGCCGAGTCGTTTCTTTTTAGCAATTTTATAGACAATATTGGCGGTAGTTAAATCTTGGACCCCCAGGCCAGTGGAATCAAAGATTGTAATATCCGTATCCTTTGTCCTGCCTTTTTTCTTACCAGTTACTATTTCGCCAATCTCAGCAAAGATATCGCTTTTATCAATAATTCCCTTGGCTAATGGGACATTGATTTCACCGGAATGGCTTGCCTGTTCCCAATCGTCAATAATAATCTTAGCGCGTTTCAATAACGATGGCTCTAATTCTTCTTTACCTGGGGCGTCCGCACCCATTGCATTAATATGAGCCCCTTCTTTTATCCAAACTGATTTAACAATCGGTTTTCGGACTGGGGTAACCGTGCAAATAATATCCGCACCCCAAACGCATTCCTTCACCGAATCACAGACTTTTGTTGCTTCAAGCAACCTGCGGCTTGCCCCAGGCAGTTTCTTAACGAACTGCTCGCTTCTGGCTCGGACAATATCATATACCCTTACCTCTTTAATCTTTCTAACCTTCAAAACCGCCGCCAATTGGGTTTCCGCTTGCACCCCTGCTCCAACCAAAGCCAAGACCGAAGCGTCTTCTTTCGCCAAGTATTTTGAGGCAATTCCTGAAGCCGCGCCCGTCCGCATCGTGGTAATCCAAGTCCCATCTAACACTCCAATCGGATAGCCATTGGCTGGGTCAATTAAGAGGATTGTTGCCATCACACTTGGTAGACGATATTTCCTTGGATTATTCGGGTGAACATTCACAACTTTAACCCCAGAAATATCTAAGGAAGGGATATAAGAAGGCATCACCCTTAAATCACCATTGTGGCTTTCATAATAAAGGTACATCTTGGGTGGCATCTGTAAAGTCCCTTGTCCTTTTGCCCGAAATGCCATCTCAACCGCCTTTAAGGTATCATCCATGGTCAGGATTGATTTAATCGTTTTTTCGTCCAAAAATAAGGTCTTCATTTACTCCTCCGTTCTATTTTTTTAAAAAAATGGCTCAAGGTCCTTCTCTTGTAATGGACCGACACAGCTCATAAAAAAACAGTTGTCCGGTAATACTAAAGGCAAGAGTTCATTTACGGCGTCAACCGTAAGACGATTATAAGCCGCTAAGGTCTCTTCAATCGTGATTATCCGATTCAATAGAATCTCATTTTTGGCTAAACGCATCATTCGGCTGGAAGGATTTTCTAAACCCAAAAGAATTGAACTCTTGGTCAGATTCAAGGCAGTTGCAAACTCTTCTTTGGTAAATCGCTCCTTTCGTAATTTACTAATCTCATCCAAACAAGCGGTCACTCCTTGGCTAAACTTTTTATAGTCGGTAATAAAATATATCCCTAAAACGCCCGAATCAAAAAACAAATCAACAAACGAAGCAATGGTGTAAACCAAACCCTCTTCTTCCCGCAATCTTTGAAATAACCTTGATGAGACACCCCCGCCTAAGGCGGTATTCAACACCGACAGGGCGTAGCGACGCTCATCTTGAAAAGAAAAGACCGGTTTTGCCATCGCAACATAAACCTGGGTCAACTCCTTTCGGTTCTCTATCTGGTAGGTAGGGGTTTTCGCCTCAGGCTTATTTCGGGAATTAAACGAAGGCGAAGAATTTAAGACCAACTCCTTTTCGATCTTCGCGCATAATTCCTCGTGGGAAATCTCGCCAACCCCTACCACAATTGCATTCGTTTTACTGTAATTTGTCTTATAATAGTTATATAAGGTTTCGCGCTTAAAGGTCATCAGGGTCTCAATCGTTCCGGTTACCGAATTACCCATTGGATGGGGCTCGTAAAGGGCACGGAAGAGTAGATTCAACATCTGGTCTTCGGGGTCCTCTTGATTTGATTTTATCTCCTCGGCAATTACCATTTTTTCCTTCGTCAACTCATTCTCGGCTAAGGCGGGCGACGAGACTATTTCGCAAGCCAGTTCGGCAATTGGTGAAAAATTTTCAGCCAAGAATCGGGCGTAAATGCCCGTGCTCTCTTTGGAAGTAAAACCATCAATGATTGTCCCTTTGGATTCAGCAAAAATTGAAATCTCCTTAGCACTGCGCTTTGTCGTCCCTTTAAAAAACATATGTTCCAAAAGATGCGCGATACCTTGCTCTTGGGGTGATTCATCCCGGGCACCGTGATTAAAAAAGATACCAAAGGCGACCGAATGGAGATAGGGTAGGTTTTCGGTAATAACCCGCACCCCTGAGGGCAAGACCGTCTTTTTAATTAATTCTTTCTCTTTTTCGGTTTTCACTTCTCCTTGCTATTTTCTCTGCCTCTTGTCATATCTCGCAAGCATCGATTGTGCCATTTTTGTAGCGTTGGGGCTTGTCCCCAACCAAAGCAAGTAGCGCCGAGGCGTGTTTTCGGCTCAAACAATCTTAACGAAAGGTGTTGGGTCAAGCAGTTATCGGTATTTCTTCACTTTCTCGTCAATGACTCGCGAAAGATTCACCCTGCCCAATTCATCAATGCCAATACATTTAACTTCAATCTCCTCACCCACCCGCACCGCATCTTCAACCCGTCTTATCCGAAACGGCGCCAGTCGGGAGATGTGCACCAAACCTTCTTTACCGGGCAGAACCTCAACAAATGCACCAAATTTAGTGATTCGCTTTACCACTCCCTTGTAAATCTTACCCACCTCAACTTCCTGAACAATACTTAGAACCTTTGTCTTACCGGCTTCTAAGGCTTCGGTAGAAGGTGCCGCGATTGTCACGGAGCCATCGTCTTCAATATCAATCTCCACTCCGGTCTCTTCAATAATCTTCCGAATCACCTTACCCCCCGGTCCAATCACATCACCAATCTTGTCCACCGGAATCTTAAAGACAACAATTCTTGGAGCATACTGGGATATAGACTGACGCGGCTTATCAATCGTCTTCGCCATTATTCCTAAAATCTGCTGGTAGGCAGTAAAACCGCGGGTTAGTGCCTCGGTTAAAATCGGTAAGGGAAGGCCGGGAATTTTCAAATCCAGTTGGATACCAGTGATGCCTTGTTTGGTCCCCGCAATCTTGAAATCCATATCACCGTAATGGTCTTCAGCACCAATGATATCGGTTAGGATGGTGTATTTTTCATTCTCTTTTACTAAACCCATTGCGATGCCAGCCGCTGGTGCCTTAATCGGAACACCAGCATCCATTAAAGAAAGCGAGGCACCACAGACCGTTGCCATTGAAGAAGAACCATTTGACTCCAAGATATCCGAAACCACCCGAATTGTGTAAGGAAATGAATCTTCCTTGGGTAAGAGTGGTTCAAGCGAACGTTCGGCTAAGGCGCCATGACCAATTTCACGGCGGGAAGGACCCCGCAGTGGTTTAACCTCGCCGGTCGCAAACGGTGGAAAATTGTAATGGAGCATAAACGATTTTGACTTTTCAATCTCCACATCATCAATGATTTGTTCATCGCTCTTCGTGCCTAAAGTGGTGACCGCTAAGCACTGCGTCTGACCGCGCGTAAACAGGGCAGAGCCATGAGTTCGGGGTAGGACACCGATTGCACAACTAATTGGTCTAATCTCGTCAATTGCTCGGCCGTCTAATCGCTTCTTCTCTTCAATAATTCTTCTACGGGTATCTTCACGGATGATTGTATCAATCACCTCCAAAATTGGTCCGCGTCCGTTTGGGTATTTTTCGCTCAACTCGGCAACCGTTTTTTCTACAATGTCCATTAGCGTATCCTGCCGTTCTTCTTTGTCGGTAATATTATTTGCTGAAATGATGGCAGCCGTCACTTTATCTCTTACTTCGGCTTCCAACTCTTTCGGAACTATCTCCTCAGGGACTTCCAATTTCGGTTTACTGGTGTAGCGTTGCAATTCCTCTTGCATTTCAATAATCCGCACGATTTCGGGTTGGGCTAATTTCAGGGCTTTTTCAATCTCTTCAACGCTTGCCTCGCTTGCGCTACCCTCTAACATCACAATTGCATCCTTGGTGCCACAAATTACCAAATTGAGCGAAGCCCGCTCCAAATCCGCCAGTAAGGGATTAACCACCAAACTACCATCAATCTTACCAACGCGAACTGCCCCAATCGGACCGAAGAATGGAATTTCGGAAATGGTGAGGGCAGCAGAAGCACCGATGATGCCTAAGATGTCACTCTCATTCTCCAAATCGGCAGAAAGTAAGAAACTGGTAATCTGGGTGTCGTTACGGAAATTTTTCGGAAAGAAGGGTCGGATTGGTCGGTCAATCAGTCGGGAGGTAAGAATTTCTTTATCTCTCGGCTTGCCTTCCCGTTTAAAGAAACCACCAGGAATCTTACCCGCGGCATAAGCCAATTCCCGATAATCAACAATTAACGGCAAGAAGTCTTGCCATTGGTTGACCTGTTTTGAACAGACCGCACTGGCTAAGACTACGGTATCGCCATACCGAACCATCACGCCACCCGAGGCTTGGCGGGCAACCAAACCGGTTTCCAAACTTAAGATTCGGCCGTTAACATCCAGTTCAACTCGGTGCATTATGGCTTCAATTTCAGTTTTTCCACAATTGCCAAATAGCGGTCTTTATGGTGGGTCAAAAGGTAATTCAGGTGTCGTCGCCGTTCGTTCACTAATTTAATCAAACCGCGACGAGAATGTTTATCTTTCTTGTGCACCTTAAGGTGTTCAGTTAACTGATTAATCCGTTCGGTCAGAATTGCAATCTGAACTTCAGGCGAACCGGTATCGGTCTTATGAAGTTTAAACGATTCAATTAATTTAGTTTTTTTCTCTTTCGTTAATGCCATGTCTATCCTCCAAGTCTTAATCTAAACCAATTTTTTCGTTTTGTCAATAACAATTTTCATATCTAAAGATGAGAAGTAAAAACGCATAACGCTCCGCATTAGGAATAAACCCCGACGCGACTTGTTATCTTTTTGGGATAACCCTCCGTTTAAGGTGCTTTTATGCAAAGAATATTCGCCCAAATCAATACGACAACGCTTCTTGTCTGGTTGGGAAAAATTATAAAAGA
>Ga0123519_10016953_pt1 | contig 10061 bp, 11 predicted proteins | sample YelNatPaOPRAMG02_FD_87396 | JGI IMG/M metagenome (GOLD analysis project Ga0123519, IMG submission 87396) | Hot spring microbial communities from Yellowstone National Park - Yellowstone National Park OP-RAMG-02 (version 2) | ecosystem: Environmental > Aquatic > Thermal springs > Hot (42-90C) ...
CTACATAAATAGCGTAGAAGCCACTAATGCTTCAAAGTCGTTTGCAAGTGATTGAGGAACTCCCGCTACCGTTCCACCTGGTATTTCTCCTGTTGGTGAAGTTGGGAAATATCTACCTGCTGCGCTTCCCGCACCTTCCGCGGCACGCAATTGGGCAAGTTTAAGCGCATAATCAAGACCATAACGCCTCATATCTTCGAGGAATTTAGCCTGATTCCAATACATTGTATCCCATGCAGTCCTTTCCGCCATTTGTTGCTGTCTTGCTCCAAGAGCCTGCTTCATCATATCTTGTAGGAAATTTTGATAATCGAGATATGCTCGCTTCCCTTGTTCTTCTGATAACTTTCGCCTCGATTGCTCTATATTATTTACTGTTTGCCGATATGTATCAAGTAACTGATTGAGTCTATTCGCTTGTTCTTGCGCAGTCTCCGCACCTCTCAATCCCAATCTTTCTTGACCTAACAAGCCTTGTGTTTGAATATTCCCTATTTCCTGCATAGCCCTTTGTCTTATAGGCGCTGCTGTATATTCACCAAGACCAGACCTGAATAGACCCCTTCTCGTTAAATCGGCGAGTGCTCTCTGTTCTGCTGCTTGAGCGCTTTCTTGGGCTGCCTGCATTGCTTGCCCTGTTTCTTGGGCTTGTCTTTGACGCATTAATCCTATATCACTTAAAGCGGTTCTATATGCAGGTTCTAAGTTTTGACGAGCATATTCATACTGCTGTTGAGCTCTTTGTGCTTGGTCGGCAAGTTCCCTAAAAGCGGGGGAATAAGCAAGTTCCCCCGATATTCTTGCACGATTGATTACTTCTGGATAATCCTGAGGGTTCAACATATATTTTTTGACCAAATCCTTAAAGTTCTCCCAGTCTTTTAATCCTGGAGTCCCGCCTATTGACCAATCAACATCCCCTCTCGGATAATAACTATATGGCACATCCGGAAATAACCAACCTGTCGCTGGCATATTAGACCTCCTTTATCTTTGATGACCCTCTATTAAAATCCTAACTCTTGCTTCCCCCGGTGCTGAACCCGCAGAAACACTATTTACCACATTGAAAACCGTAATATTACTTGACGGTAATCCTACGCGCATATAGAATAACGGATGATTCCAAGAACCGGCATTTACGACATCCTGGTCTGAACTTGCCAATTCATAAGCCGTTCCCGCTATCGATGATTTATATTGTATTTTTAAATTCATCCTATTTGATGCAGCAGCCGAATAAATATAATCTGCAATTACACTTACTTTTATATACGAACATGAATTTCCAGAAGAAATTACAAAGTTGGAAGATGTCCAAGGGAATGTTGATATTCCAGTTGTATATGAATAATACATAAAGGAAGCGGCAGGAGACCATTGTCTTAAATCCCAACTTGTAATTGAAGTTCCGTTATAATATAAGTAATATAATGGGCAATGTTCATTTAAAATTGAGGAACTTTTTACTATAGTTCCCGTTGAATCACAATATATTATTCCTTCTTCGTTATTCGATAATGTCCCCGAGCCACCGGGAGAAGTTACCTTTTTACTTAATATCCAACATGTCCCATTACCTATAGTGTAATTTGCACCATTTGTAGAAAGTGTAAAACCACTATAAACAAAATTCGGCATCTCTTTTAAGTAGTTATCATATCTATATTCATCAACAATTCTGTCGGGCTGAAGAGAATATGGTTTTATATTGTCATTATCAAGCCCACCATTAACTTCACTATAAACCGTGTTAAAGTCGTCATTTATCTGACTTGCGATGATTAAATCACCCGCGTTATAATTTCCATGTGGACGGCTAATTGTTGCCATGTCCTACTCTCCTTTCTCTCTTTAATACACTTGCGGATAATAATTCAAACTCCTTATCACTATAAGCGGGATCTGAATCTATCCCTATTTCTATTATATCACCCCTCGATATTCCCGCTTGGGGAACTAAAACAACATTTGATTTACTCGGATAACCACAGAAATAAGCACTATCAAATCTCGAACCTTCCGATTCAGTAGTTTCGACGAATCGAGCATATTTATTATCTATTTCTCTTACGGTATAAGTTTCAGGAGTTGAGGCAACATCCTCCTGCAGAAATTTAATATTATAGGTTTGACAAATAAATGGTGTATATTCAAATGAGAATTTTCTTACTCTCGATTCAGACATCCTTTGAACTTCTGGAATAATACCAAGAGTCAACGAGGCGTCTATCACTTCCCCATCATCGTCGTTATAGCCAAAATCATATATTGACCCCTTATCAAACATTATAAACTTACCATAGTATCTAATCGCCCCATTAAAATTAAATTTGTCGTATTTAGTCCAGGCATTGAATTTTATATTAAAAACATAAGTCTCGGTCAAACCACGAATGATATATTTGTCTTCAATTACATAAGCCCTTGACTTCTCACTTAATTTAACATCCATTATTTCTGTCAATTCCCTCAAGCCACCAGGTGTCAATAAGTAAATCTTATCGCCATTTGTAAAAAATACCATATTTTCATATTGAACAATAGTGTCATGATTATCCGCACCGATATCAAACATCTTTTGAAGATAGAAATTAGTTTCTGAATCTCCCAAGATTCCATAAATGCCAGTGGTTTTGAAAATAACAAGCCTATCTTTCATCGAGCATAGACCTGTTATCTCTCCACCTGAATCGGGGTCAACCATTATCACATTCGCTTCTGGTAGATAATCTGGCGGTTGTCCCAAAATATTAGGATTGGTAAAGAGAATCGATGAAGGATGGGGGTCTTCGGTTGTCCCCGAAAACCATAATCTATCCTTGTGAAGGCAAACATGCTTTGCCCCACCTAAATAATTATACTGTCCAATTATTTCATTCTGAATTTTCCATATATCATTCTCTCCAACAAGATAAAAGTAATCAAAGAAATTTATCCCTTCATATCTGTCGGAGTTTAATATAAGTTTTGCTTCCTGTTCATACAAGTTCCACGTTCTCATCTTTAGAGTCGGATTAGAAATTATAATATTTTTATTTTGGTCTTGATAATCTTTTATGTTACCCGATAAATAAAACCCAACTTTGCAATATACCGCATTTTTCGGAGGATGAATACCAGTTACAGAATAGGTTTTTGAACCAGTAGATATTTTTACATTATTTATCGGAGTCATAGTTGAAAGATAATTATGATTGCTGTCGTAAAAATCAATAATTCCCTTTAAAACCACGCTATTGCTTACAGGAATGGAAGCATTTATATCAACTGATAGTTTATAATCTATAAAGTTCTCGCTTTGGGCTGGTAAACTTGTATAATCTAATGTTGTATATCTACAATCGAGATTTGGACAGGATTTTTGATAAAAATAATCAAGATAAATCCAACCATTAAGATAATCATAGTTTAATTTAATGTAAGGCTCATATCTTATGTCACTCTGTCTGGGAGTAAACTCAGCCCTTACTAATATCCAACCAGTTGAAGGATTATTAAGATTTATAGTTTTACTCCAAACGGTATATCTCACACCTGCATCATCCCACCCAAGATGCCCTGGTTCTATAACAGCCAATATATTAAATTCTAATGTGGCTTTTGATATTCTGGTCGCATCAACTTTATAATAAAAATCGCAAAACATGGGATTACCAATTCTTGAATATTGGTATTCGGGATAAGAAGTGAAATATGGAACAGTCAACTTAGGTTGATTTTGGTTTTCCCTGGGGATGATTCGATATTGAATCCACGTCCCATTTCGAATACCCCAACAATATGACCCATTATGGCCTCCCGCAACCCTGCCGACTGAGGTGGGAGGGGCAAAATGATACCATAAAAATCCATCCCAATAATCAGCCCAATTTGATTCCTCAAACGAGTTCCCAACTATTAGTTGGGCATTCTCATCTATTACTATTTTCCCAAAAGTCGTATCATCATATCTAACTAATACGTTAGTTCCAGCCGAGTTAGTGCTATGACCCCAGTTAGTCGAATTGAATACTGGTAAAAGATTTGTGCCTTCAGTTAATTGAGAGTCATATCTTTTGATTCCATGAAGTTTTATTTTAGAATCTCGTCGAACTTCATATACATTATTATCAGCGACACAATATATTTTTTTAAAACCGGGACACGGAAATAAGCCTTTTATTTCATTAAATCCAATATCCCATGATTTATAACCCTTTCTTCTTTTTAGGGAACGCTCCGTAATATCTAAATTAACCGCGTCAAGAATATATCCTTTAGGCTTTGATTCACTTAGGTTTGATTTATTTATCCCTGAATTAAGAGGGAACTCAATTATATATCCGCCTCTTCTACTTAGAGGGTTCATAATTGCATTCTCCTTATATACTTAGGGCTAATCGTTAGTTGATTAGCCTCGATAATTTCTTCATTCAGTCTTCTTTGGAACATATCCATAAACATAGCAGCTTGATTAAACATCGTGTCTTTAGGAAGAAGAACTGCAAGACAATATAAAGGAATTAAAAAATGAAATCTCGCGGGAATTGAAATTGAATCAGAAGAAGTTGTAACATGAGGCGATAATTGGTAGTATTCCATTGTTACTGACTTCCCTGATTCGGATGGGGCAGGGACAATACAAAGCGAGCCAAATCTTACATAATAATCAGATGGAGTCCCCGTTGATGTGGGTCTATAATTATCAGAATAAATCCCCGTAAAATTTAAGGGTATATCTTCATAATAGACTGAAATAACTTTAAGAAAATCAGTGGGTAGAGTATATTTATATTGACCAGCGACTGTATTCCATGATATTTCAGTCTGCAAGCAAAACGCCCGAGACGAAATGACATTACAAGCCTCATCAATCGCTGATATAATTAAACCATCCGACCAAAACCCTTCTCCTGCTGTCGGAATATCATCTAATTTTTGCCTGATATTGTCAAGGGCATCGCCAACTGTTTGGAACATCAGATAACCCTACCTTTCTTTTTTTTCTTAAATTCCTCAAATTCAGGTTCTACTTCCTGAGGCATTATAGTTTTCCAGACATCTGGCTCTGGAACATTTTGCTTTTTCTTTTCATCAATTTCAATAACTTTTATCAATTCAAGTTTACCCGCGCTACCACGAGCAATTACCCTTCTTCTTTCCCTTTCTCTTAATGCTTCATCTTTTAAATTCCAATCACCTATAAAATGCTTTGCAACATGTTCGGGAAGATTTACCTCTTCTCCCACTTCAATAACATAGGGAATACTATCCCAATAATCAACGAATTTCTCACCTGTTACGTTTCGAACCCTTGCTACCTTCAATTTATCCTCCTTTTAAATTAAGGTGGAAGGGGGAATTAAACCCCCTTCCTTGTCTTAACTAACTATCAAGTAAATACATCCTCACCCGTGATGTGATTCAAACCGAATATAACAGCCTGCTTTGAGCAATTCGAGCAAATCAAATTAGCATCAACCAGGACTTTAGCAGTCGATACATCAACATGAGCGGTTGAAACCTCGAAATCAGTTACCTTAAAGTTTGCATCAGAGTGAATAACAAACTTCAGATAATCGAGGTTGAGGACATATCCTTTATCAGTCGGGCAATGCGGGTCAACCGTAACCGGAATACCACAAACCTGTATTTCCTGGAATCCTGCCTTTGCGAGAGGACCCGGGGAAAACCTCATTTTATCAACGAGGTTTCTATACAGATCATCGTAAGCGTGCTGAGGGAGAATTATCACATCTGGCTGATCCTGACCATCCGCAACAAGTCCGATTATGTGCTCAAGGAACTTCTCATTGAACGCTGAAGCATCAAATCCGCTTGCCGGGATAGTATAAGAAGCAGACTTCCACCAGGTATAATCTGTTCTGCTAATTCCAGCATACGTCGCAACATTCGTTCCATCATCAACAGCAGCAGCAAGACCGATTATACCCTTTGCACCACGTCCATAACCAGACGGGTCGCTTGCATCTCCGCGAGCAAACAACTGGTATGAAATGTTACGTGCAAGAGTCTTCTCGGCATTCTTGGTCTTCGCAGCTAATAGATTGATAACCTGCGCCTGCCCACTGTTTTGACGAATCTCAGAACCCGCTATATCTATGGAAGCATAATTATGCCTCCATGGAACTTCAGCAGCAGTTCCGATATCGTATGACGAAATCGAATATGAATCGTATGGACTGTAAGAATCAGCAGGAGAAGCCGCATACTCAAGAGGAGCAACCACTTTCTTTCCGCCATCAACCTGGATAGCGTTTTTATCCCTCATAAGGAATAGAAATGGAGTTGATTTGAATATGTTGTCAACCAGCTTCGGTATGATGTATTCACGAGTTAGAGCAGAGAGAGTATCATAATTAAGTGCCATTTTTCACCTCCTATTCGAAAATACTTTCACCAGCTTTCTGTAATATCTCCGTATAGTCTCGTGCTTCGAGTGGATTGAGTTTTTCTTCCTGCCCTTCGGATTTCTCTCCAGTTTCCTCCTGCTCGGACGTCTCCTCGCTTGAGATTTCTGGTTCTTGTTTCATTTTGTCGAATTGCATCGCCTTATAGGCAACTTCAAGCTTGGGAATTTCATTTTTAACTGCAAATTCCATAACTTCTTCTATATTAGCGTCTGGATATGCAGTCCTAAATCTTAATTCCTCAAGCTCTGCTTCAATTCGAGCAATATGGTCAAGATATCTATCCTCATTAAAGACGGGAGTTTTCTCTTCCACTTCTCCACCTTCCAACTCTTTGACTATACGTTCTACAATATCGGGGTTATTCTTTAGGGTCTCCCAAACCTCAATCGCCTCAGCGAGTTCCTGTTTGGTAGCCTCAAGAGCCCTCTTCTCTTCGGCGAGTTCCTGGGTTTTCCGAGTGTAATCCGCTTGGCGCATATATCCGCTTCTCAATTCATCAAGCGTTACCTCGAATTCCTGCCCGCCGACTTTCACCTTGATTTTTTCTTCGTTTTCCATTTTTTTGACTCCTTTCTATGGTTAGTCTTATAAGTTTCTGGAATTTTTCCTCTGCCGCCCATCTTTTTGCGATGTCAGGATGGAATTTCCAGAGATAACGCCGCTGTCTCTCAGACTTGAACGGCATTAAGCACCCCTCACTTTTTTAAGGTTAGGGTTACGCCTTTTAGCCTTCACACTTGCTCTTCTGGTTGCAGCAGCAAGAATCGCCCTTGCTCTTTCGAGGGATACGCCCCTCTGACGTGCGATATGCTGAGCAACTTTTTCGAAGCCTGGGTGTTCAGTGCCAAAAGTTTTTCTCAATCTCATTATAGCATACCTTCTCCTAACCAATTCTTTGTTCACTTCTTACCCCCTTTCGTTTTAATAGAGAAGGAACAGGTCTCACCATGTATTTTGTTGGTGAACGCTTTATTTTTTTTCTTATTCTCACCTTAGCCCTTTTACTCATTCCTTCTGGTAGTTCAATATAACCTCTACCAAGTCTTTTCTTTTTTAACGCAATAAATGCTTCTCTTAATAGATTAAAGTCCATAAGGAGACCCTCCTTGGATCAACGGAGAGATGGTTCGTTCTGTCCCCTGGTCTGGTCCCGGAGGTGCTTGCCCCATTTTCATTATTGCTTCTTTTGCAATACTCTTTTCCTCTTCAATCTGTGCTTGCCTCTGGATTAAGTCCCGGTCGGGGAAATCAAGAATATCGAGAATTGAAGATTTAGGAATTACGCCAAGTTCAACAAGCGAGAGTAACTGCTGGAATTTAGCGGATTGATTTGTCGGTATCATAGTCCCAACCTCGACGATTAGATTCTTCGCTAATTTCAAATCATCCGAAGTTACAGATACTCTTTCACCATCTTTTGTTATATAGCCTTTTCTTGATTTAGGATAAAATTGTTGCATTCTCGACAATATCAATTCTCCCATATTTCTTAGTGCTAAGTTTCTATTCCTAATCTTTTTTCTGATTTTCGTTTGTGCTGCCTCTTGTAACTCTGAAATTGCAGCAGCAGCAGAAACACCAGACGGGACTCTTCCCATTGTAATATCCTGGATTCCAGAAATAACCCTCATTTCATTTTCAAGTCTCATGACTAAGTCAAATAAATAACTTGGCGGACTTGGGGGGATCATGAACGATGGTTGATTACCAGGGTTATAATCAAGAACCTGCCCTGGATCGCTTTCCCATTGTTCGTGAGATATTCCCGAATTTTTAGGGTTCAGAATTTTAGGACGGGCATGGAACAAGGCTATTTCCATCAATAAAGAATATGCTCTATTGACTACTTTTTGAATTTCAATCAACGGTAGAATTTCAGATGTTCCCCATATCTCATCCGTGATTGGATTGAGAACCATAAAAACAAAAGGAAATTCATTATCATTAAACGGGGAAGGATATGACTTGACAAGCTTATTATTTATTATTACATAGACCATAAGTTTATCATCCTCAAAATTCCAGACCCTTTGCACCAGTATTTGATTTTTACCCTTTTCTGACGATTTCTGATACGTAAATCCTTCAGCCGCTTCAACCGTGATAGGTTTTAGCCATTCCGAGAATGCAGACTCAGACTCAGAGATAGTCGGGGCATCAACACCATAGAGTTTTTTTACTTTTTCGGGAGTCATGTAAACCTTTTCCACAATATATTGACAATTAGATAAATCAGTAGCAGAAGGATCAACAGATAGAAGAAACGGGGAAACACGTTTAAGCCCAATTTCACCTTTCCCTGAGCCATCTTCACTCTTTACAGAATCATCCCAATATACTTTTACTATTCCAGCGCCATAAAGGAGGGAATCAAATATTTGCTTATAAAGGACATTATAAATGTCCAAATTTTGATACAAATGTTTCAAATATCTGCTTATTCTTTCACCAACAGTAACTTCTTTTGACTCATCGCCTTCTGCATAGACCCTCCAGCAGGGGATATCATCAAGAAGTAGGGCAAGATTAACGTCAATGGTATTATAGATATGATTTATGGCAAGATTGAACAAATATTGAGAAGATGTCTCTTTATGATGTTTACCAATATAAAATTCTCTTGCAGTTTTCCAGGCTTTATGGTAATCTTCTTTCGCTTTATCTGCATCTTTAATTCTTGAGATAATATCTTTTTCCGCTAAAGCCATTTCTTCTTTTCCTTTCTTTTAATATTACCCTGCGGTTTCTCTTCTTCCTTTGTAATATCCTCTACATATATTATATCACGACTGCGTTTTAGAGCCGCGAGATAATAGACGAGAGCATGAATATAATGGTCTTCGCGCTTTGGGGTCTCCCAGAATAATCTTTCTTCCCCACTCTTCTGAGTCTCTTTTTTCAGAAAGACTTTATTAAATTTTTCTGCCACCTCTTTAATTAACGCTTTATCGATATTAAAGAAACCAAACTTTGAGGCAAATAATTGTTCAATCAAGGTTGCTAATGCCCGATGTCTGTCAATGATTACATACTCATCCTTAAAATTTACCCAATCACCTTCATCGATTTTTTTATAAAATGCGGGATAGACTCTGAATGGAAAGTTTAGGGCAAGATTTCTTGTGTGATTTATTTCGGGCATTGCATCTATAACGACCATCCTCACATTATTTGATTCCATTAAATTTATAATCTGATTGAATCCCTTATCGGGATCTTCCTGGTTATATTCAATCTTCCCTATTTTGAATATCCCCTTTTCTGTTCCTATAACGTAATAATGCTCATTTCCTACATCAACGCCCATCACCGCGCCTCTCGTGTCGGGAATTTCCATTGAAATATAGTTTTTCCAGATTACGGATTCATCGACCTTTGTCTCCGAGCCTTTATAGGGCATTCCAAGAATAAAATTATAAAAATACTGCTTATCAGGCTTTTCCGATTCTTCGACTATCATTCGGGCGGGATAATTTGGATAAATTAAAGCAGGGACCCAATATCCTTGTAAATCTCTTGTGGGGTAACGGGCTGCCCATTCCCCGTTTATCAAATCATCATATTTTATTTCCCTCTTGCATTTTTTACAAATTCTTGTACCTTTATTAAAATCTATACTTTCTGGGAATGATAAATACTGCCAGA